>ENA-ORXD01000094-ORXD01000094.1-sediment-metagenome-genome-assembly--contig:-NODE-94-length-147980-cov-7.242078_pt1 | contig 147980 bp, 111 predicted proteins | sample MGYA00237862_ERZ511471 | MGnify/ENA metagenome assembly ERZ511471
AAAACGGTGCTGGTCAGCTCGCCGGCGATCTTGTACAGGTTCGGGATCATGAGGAACAGGCCCTGGGAAGCGGTGAAGGTGGTGGTGAGGGCCCCGGCGGTCAGCGCGCCGTGGACCGCGCCGCTGGCTCCGCCTTCAGACTGCAGTTCCGAAACGAGGGGCACCGAGCCCCAGATGTTCTTAACGCCCTTGGCGGACCATTCGTCCGCCCATTCACCCATCGGGGATGATGGGGTGATGGGGTAGATGGCGATGACCTCGTTGGTCTTGTGCGCCACGTACGCCGCTGCTTCGTTGCCGTCCAGGGTATGCATTGGCCTTGCCATTGAATCGGACCTCCTTTGGGAGTCGCGCTCCCGTGTTTTTCAAATCGGTTCCCAACGGGACCGGATTGTTTCATGAAATTCTGCGTTTTGTGGACGATATACCGCAAGCCGTTCTATGTTATCACAAATTTTCAAAATTACCGGCAAATGTTTCCTAAATCGTTATAAATTTCATCTCATGAAAAAAATAGCCGGCTGCGGCTCGGGGGGGGAAAAGCGTTCTGAAGGGTAATGCGGCCCCCCGGCGGATGCCGGGGGGCCTGCTTTTGGCGGGTCGGTTCGGCAGTTACTTGTCCGAGCGGTAGGTTCCGGTCAGGCGGGTTTCCTCCAGCACATGGCCATCGATTGCCTTCGTGAGTTCGTATCGCTCGGCTCCCAGGTCCAGGTCAAGCAGCGTATCCAGGGCCATCAGGCGGAAAGTGTAGCGGTGGACTCCCGAAGGGGGACAGGGTCCCCCGTAGCCGATCTCCCCGAAATCGTTCATCCCCTGCCGTGTCCCGTCCGGAAGCTTTGCGGATCTCGGGACTCCTTCCGGCAGCCCGTGGGCCGTGTAGGGAATGTTCCAGGCAATCCAGTGAACCCACCCCCGGGCATCGGGGTCTTCGACGAGAAGCGCGAAACTCCTTGTCCCCGAGGGAGGCAGGCTCCAGGCAAGGGCCGGCGAGACGTTGCCCTTCTTGTACCCGCAAATCGACGGGATGGTTCCCCCGTCTAAGAAGGCAGGACTTTCCAGGGTCAGGTTGCCCCCCATGGTGATCACCTCCCGGTTGGGATCACCTCTATTGTGCGTGTAAACTAAAGATTTTTCAATAGTCCGGTAATTTTATCCAGTTCATTCACTCCCCGGATATCGGTATCCAGGAAGGGGATCTCGGTGATGGGCAGGTCCGAAAAGGTTTCGTGGATCGTTTGCAGGTATCCCTGCTGGGCCTGGCGGTGCTGCTCCATGAACGCCCCGGCCCCCTCGGGGATGACCCGGTTCACGAGCACCCCCCCGATGGGGATGCCGTATTTCCTCAGGAGGCGGATGGCCCGCTCGGTCTCCAGGATGGGCAGCTTCTCGGCGTTCAGGACGAAGTAGAAGGCGCACAACGCGGGGTCCGTGAGGATCCTCCGGGCTATCTCGAACTTTTCCTTCCGCCGGCCGAGGATGTCGGTGATGGGATCCGTTTCCATCTTCTGGCGGACCTCCCTGTCGTACTTGGCCACCATGCTCATCAGCTCGACGGCCCTGGCGCGTTTTTCGATCAGGTGCTGGAGCCAGGCCCCCAGGATCTCGGGAAGGGTCATCAGGCGCAGGGTGTGCCCGGTCGGAGCCGTGTCGAAGACGATCGCCTCGTAGGGGTCTCCCATGTGTTCCATCAGCTCGATGAACTTGTCGAAGATGGCCGCTTCCTCCGCTCCCGGGGAGTTGTAGGCGATCTCGATCTGTCGCTTGATCTCTTCGACGATCACGGGGCTCACGATATGGAGCATCTTCTCCTGGATGCCCTTCATGTACTTCTGGGCCTCGATCTCCGCGTCGATCTCGATGGCCCAGAGGTTCGGGGCGATCAGGCCGATCTCCTCGCTGATGGGGATGTCGAAGGCGTCAGCCAGGGAGTGGGCGGGGTCGGTGGAAACGACGAGGGTCTTGATGCCTTCCTCGGCGAGGGCGAGGGCGCGGGCGGCCGCACAGGTCGTCTTTCCCGTGCCTCCCTTGCCGCCGAAGAAGCTGAAGGGGCGAAAAGCAGGTCGCGTCATGGGGGCCTCCTTAACCGAAATCGTACTGGCCGGCCTTTTCGGCCACGATGGTCTTGCGGTTCTGCATGCGCCTTTCCCAGGGCACGAGTTCATCGGCCAAGTAGGGCAGCAGTTCCAGGGTATAGTAGGAAATCGGGTTGGGGATCCCGAGGAAATCCCCGAACAGCAGCAGCATCAGGTTGTCGTTGACGTCGAAGGCCTCCTTCCGGATTGCCTGCGTCCCGATCTCGACAAAGGAGCCGAAAAGCAACCCTGAGGCCCACTCCTTGATGGTCTCGAGCGCAGTCTGTTTCACTTCCCCGTTTTCGTCCGTTTCCTTTTCTTCCTGCTTGTCATTCCCGTCGAGGGACATGGAGTTTCCCTCCCTTCCGAAAGTTCCGTCACGGAAATTCTACTCCCAAAAACCCGTCCCCGGGATTGAATGGGAGGCTCTTGCCCCGCATAATAGGATTCGCGTGGATTTTGGAAATGAGGGATGAACTTGAGGAAGAAGCGCAGGTCCGAGGCGGCCCGCCTGGGTTGCTTCAAGCAACTCATGCTGATGGGACTTTTGTGGGGCATTTTCGTGGGTTTCAACACCGTGGTCCGCAAGTACGCCCCTCACCTCGAATTTCGCATCGGCCAGGTGTCCGTGTTGGGTTTTGCCCTTGCCGCGGCGGAACTTTTCGTCGCCTGGTGGGTGAGCCTGAGATTCACGAACTGGCTCCTGGGGGAAAAGCTTGCCCGGGCAATCGCCAAAGAGGAAGAAGAACTGGAAAGGCTCGAAGCCGAAGAGGCGGCGAGAAAGGCTGCGGCTGCGGCTGTCGTTGTCGAGACGGAAACGGCAAAAGAGGAGCAATAGGGAAGAACGTTTGAAAAAGAGGAGCCCGGCCGACTCGGCCGGGCTCCTCTTTTGTTCACGGGTTGCCGCCGAAGTCGTTGTGCGAAGCGATCCGGGCGGCAGGCCTCCACCCTGAAAGCCAGTCGAAGAAATCCCGGTATTCCTCCGAGGCGTCTTCGAATCGATCCCTCGCCAACGATGCCATTTCCGGCCAGTAGTAGGTATCGAACAGTGTGCATTCCAGGCCAAGACACCTTTCCCTGACGGTACGGAAAACGGGCTGCGGCAGGGAAAACCCGTAATCGTTGGGGTCTTCCCCGAAAAGGAGCAGGGCGGTAGCCCTCCGCAGGCACTTCACGCAACGCCCGCAGTTTTCCGTGGAATCGCCGGACATCTCGTTGAGGCAAACCCGTATAAAGGGTTTGCCAAGCTTCGGGTTTTCCCTGTAGAAGCGGGCGATGGCCTCGGTTTTCCGGATCCAGTCCAGGTCGGCGCCTATGGAGCGGACCACGATACCCGCGGCGCGAATCCGCGGCTCGAGGAGGCCGTGCGCGCCCCAAGGCAGATGCGCAACGATCGCATCGTTGGACGAGGAAAACCCGATTTCCGGGATCCCCCCGTAAGAAGCCAGGGGGAACGCAAGCCCTGCCAGGCTGAGCGCGTGCTGGATCGTTCCATACCACGGTTTCAGTTTCGGGAAGCGTTCGTGAAGCGGCGTATACCGCAGGAATCGGAAGACGTTGGCGCTGACCGTTGCGGTCCTGAAACCGAGGTCGTCGGCGAACCGGCTGATCCTGCCCATGGCCTTTTCCCAGGCGGCATCGTTATCCAGGGCGATGTCGTGGCCTCGGACCGTCAGGAGGGTCGTTTCCTCCGGAACGGACTCAAGGGCCGAGAAAGTCGAATCGATCCCACCTGAAAAGAAAAGGATCCTGCCGGTGTTGTTTCGGCGAGCCCTGGAATTGCCCTCGACAAGGTTCCCGGGTTCGATGCTGCCCAGCCACCCGTATTCCGGGTAGAGGGTCCGGTACCCGCTTTTGATCTCCTCAAGCGCTTCGAAAAAGGACCGGTCCATGGAAGGGACCGTGTAATGGAGGCCGAGGGCCCAAACCGCAGGTGCGGCGTTGAGGATGAAAGGCACGGCAAGGACGGAAGGATCGACTTCCCTGAGGTCGATGCTTCCTGCCGCGTAGGATACGGACAGTTCTCCCCGGATGAAACTGTCGAGCCCTTCTCCCGGGAAAACCGTGAAATTGTCCTTTTCGACGACCGTTTTCGCGATAAGCGGATTCAACATGCGGTTTTTCACCCCCGGGAGGCTGTTCCCAACTCGAGGTACGGCTTCAAATGGGAAGCGACGATCCCGGCATTGCGGCCGTCCAGGACTTCGGAATGCGGGCCCGGGATGAAGCGGATGTCGATCCCCGACTCGACATGGCCTTTCCAGCCGTAGGTTTCGTCGAGCCCGCGATCCGCGGGCCCGGTTCCCTCCTGCCTCAGCAGGACCATTTTGCCCCCGAGTCTCGATTTCGGGCGGTAGAACGCCATCATCTGGAGCGCTGCAGCCTTCATGATTTTCCTGGTATCCGGAACCCTTGCGTTCTCTTTCCACCTCTTGCCGCCCTTCGCCAGGCGGACCTGTGTTTTTACCCATCTTGTCGTCCAGTTCCAGTGAGCGTCGATTTTCCCGGCAAGAGACAGGTGTCCCGGGACCAGGGCCGAGGGGCAGACCATCCCTCCCATCACTCTTTCCCCTGCAATGGGGCAACTCCTGTCGAGCATGGCGAGGATGGCGATCGTCTCCCCTTCCGCCTCCAGCTGGATGGCGGCCTCGAAAGCCAGGAGGCCCCCAAAGGAATAGCCCCCCAGGAAATAGGGGCCTTTCGCCTGGATCGAGCGGATCTCGCCGACAAAACGGCTTGCCAGTTCCGGCATGGAAAAAATCGGTCGCTGCCGCTTGTCGAGCCCTGGAATCTCCAGTCCCCAAACCGTGCAGCAGTTCCCGAGTTCGGCCGCCAGGGGCCTGTACCAGATCGAGTTTCCGTCCAGCGGGGGAAAGAGGAAAAAATGCCTGTCCTCCGGCCCCTCCTCGAGTTTTACGGCCAGGGGCCATTCAAGGTCCCGGGCTTCCGCCAAAAACGCGGCGAGTTCCCGGATCGTCGGGTATTTCACCAGCAGCGAAAGGGGAATATCTCGTCCCAGGAGGCGCTCCATCCCTGACCTTGCCCGAAGCGCAAGAATGCCTGCCGACCCCTCGCCCGCGAGCCTGAAAAAATCATCGTCAAGGCTGACGGGGCGTCCCGGGAAAAGGGTGGACCAGGCCTGCTGCAGCTGACTTTCAATCCAGAGACTGGAAACGGGCATGAAGGCTTATCCTCCTGGAATGGCTTGTTGACGATGATACCTCATGAATCCGTAACCGGGCCTGCCAGCACCGGCCTCCATAGGAAATGCCAGGCCCCGGCGGCCCCGGCCAGCATGAGGGCCCCGTAGCCCCCGAAGGCTGCAACGTTGCCGAAAACCGGGCTCAGGAGCCCGAAGATGAAGGGCGTCACGGCCCAGCCCGAGTCCATGGCGAACCACACCATGGCGGTGGCCTTCGGGCGCAGCCGCTCGGGCGTCATGTCCCCCACCATGGCCAGGTGGGCGGGAAAGCCCATCCCCACTCCAAGACCGAAAAACACGCCGCAGAGGGCCACCCCGAAATTTGACTTCATGAGGCTGAGCGCGACCATGGCCGCGGCCATGAGGCCGAAGCAGGGGGCCGCGACCCGGGGCCGGGGAATCCTGTCCACGGAGCGCAGGGTCGCGACCCGGATGGAGAGGGCAGCCACGGCGCTCGACACGAGGAAGGCCGAGGGCACGAGCCCCTGGGAGACGAGCAGGGCCCCCAGGCAGAGGGTCAGGGAATCGGTGAGGGAAAGCAGGAACATGGAACCCAGAAGAGCCCGGACGGGAGGGAGGCGGAAAAGTTCCCCGTAGGTTCCCCACGTATCCCGCCGGAGGGTCCCCGGGGCGATCGTGGCTTTCCCGAAGGACCACCCGATCCCGGCACAAAAGAGGGCCATGATCGGCGAAATGGAAAGGTAGGCAGCGACGTGCCCGTGGCGGAGGAGCCAGTCCGCCAGCGGGATCACGGAAACGTGGGGCGTCATCAGCCCGATGGTCAGGAGGGCAAAGGCAAAGCCTCTCCGTTCCGCGGGGACAAAGAGGTTCTGGTAGGCGGTGAAGGCGACGATGAACACGCTGTAGCCGATCCCCATGAGGAACCGGCAGAAAAGGACGAGCGGAAGGTTCGCCCCGGCCAGGGCCAGGCCGACGCTCCCGGCGAAGGCCACCGCGGCCGCGCCGACCAGCGTTGGCCGCAGGCCGAAGCCTTCCACGAGCCACCCCCCCGCGGGGCGGAAGAGGGTCGTCGCCACGTAGAAGAGGCTGACCGCGATCCCTGCGGCCTGGGGAGAGACCCCCCGGGTGCCCAGCAGGTTGGCCAGGAAGTAGTAGACGTTCGAATAGGCGAAAATGCCGAAGCCGGCAGCGATGAGAAGGGAGAGGCTCCGGGCGAAGCGGGTCACTACAGGGCCTCTATGCCGATGGCGATGCGGTCCGTGTCGCGGGTGGCGAAGCCTTCGGGGGCATGCGCCAAAGGCTCCAGGGGCAGCCCCGACTGGGCGGTCCGGAGACGAAGGCTTTCCACGTCATCCTGCGTCGGCAGGACCAGTGAGAAACTCCTCAGGCCCGCCGTTCCCGCCGGTGCAGGCTGTGCGTTGCGGCTGTCCCAGATGTTCGCCCCGACGTGGTGGTGATATTCGCCCGCCGCGAAAAAGAGGGCTCCCGGGTATCCCTTCTGGGTCACCGCGAGTCCCAGGTGCCCCGAGTAGAAGGCCTTGGCCTTGTCCAGGTTCGACACCTTCAGGTGGATATGCCCGGCCGTCGTGCCGACGGGCATCCCGGCCCACGCGGTGCCTTCCGCCTCGGCCAGGAGGCGCCGGCTTTCGAGGTCCTTCGTGACCATGATGATCTGCCCTCTCTTGATGGTCCAGTCCTCCCTCGGGCGGTCAACGTAGAACTTCACCCCGAACCCGTCGGGAGCTTTCAGGTAGAGGGCCTCGCTGACGCCGTGGTCGCTCAGGCTCTCCGGAGGGATGTTCCCCTCCTCCAGGCGGAGGATCAGGCGTCCCAGGTCCGCCCTTGAGGGAAGGCGGATTGCCAGGTGGTAAAGCCCCGTTTTCCCGAACGCCTGCGGGAGAGTTGCGTCTTCCCTCAGGCTAACCACCCATTCCTCTCCCTCCTGCGGGAAAAGCAGGGCGGTCTTTGCCCCTTCCAGCACCTCGGCCCGGAACCCCAGGAGGTCTTTCCAGAACGCCAGAGACTCCGCGAGGCTTGTGACGCCAAGTGCGATATGTCCGATACGGGTCTTTTCGGGTAAACGGAATGCAGCCATGGGAAACGACCTCCAGTTTGGATTTTCTCCTGCCAGTTTACAACGTAATAAAAGTTGTGCCGAGCCCTTAACCCGGCTGTTACCGCCTGGAACTTATAAATAGCCTGAAAGAAGAGAATCCCACAAGGAGGTCGAAGGTTGATGAGATCCAATCGTTTGTCGCGTGGCCTGTTCCTCGTAATCCTGGCGGCGGTGCTTGTGTTCGCAACTGTCGGCGGGGCTTTCGCGGAGACCGTCAACAACTGGTCCGGGAAACCGGCAAAGTACGTTTTCCTCTTCATCGGGGACGGCATGGGGATGCCCCAGATCAACGCGGCCGAGGCCACCCTGCAGGCAAAGTCCGGCTCGAAGAAGCCGGGAGTCGAGCGTCTTTCCCTCAGTACCCTCCCGGTGCAGGGCATGACCACGACCTACTCGGCCAACTCCTACATCACCGATTCCGCCCCGGCAGCCACGTCACTTGCCTCCGGCTACAAGACCGACAACGGGGTCATCGGCATGGATCCCACGAAGCGCGTCCGCTTCAAGACGATCTCCGAGATGGCCCGCGAGAGGGGCCTGAAGGTCGGCATCGTTTCCAGCGTTTCAATCGACCATGCCACGCCGGCGTCCTTTTACGCCCACCAGCCCTCGCGCAAGGACTATTACGAGATCTCGAAACAGCTCGCGGACTCCGGGTTCGATTACTTCGCCGGCGGCGGCTTCCTCCAGCCAACGGGCAAGAAGAAGGACAAGCCCAGCAGCATCGAGTACGCAAAGTCGAAGGGGTACCTTTTCGTCGACAACAAGCGGGACTTCTTCAACCTGAAAAAGGGAACGAGCCGCGTCCTCGTGTTCAACCCCGACCTCGACAAAGACGCCGCGATGCCCTACGCGATGGACCGGAACGGAGGCGACATGTCCCTCGCCGAGCTGACCGAGAAGGGCATCGAGCTGCTGGATAATCCCAGGGGCTTCTTTATGATGGTGGAAGGCGGCAAGATCGACTGGGCCTGCCACGCCAACGACGCGGCCGCTTCCATCAGGGACACCCTGGCTTTTGACGAGGCCGTCCGCAAGGGCCTGGCCTTCGCGGCGAAGCATCCCGGCGAAACCCTTGTCATCGTGACGGGGGACCACGAATGCGGCGGCATGACCCTCGGCTTCGCCGGAACCCAATACAACAGTTTCTTTGAAAAACTCCTGGCCCAGAAGGGATCCTACCAGGCCTTCGACGCGAAGTTCGCCGCCTACAAGAAAAGCCGCAACGCTTCCAACGGCAGGCTTGAGGACGTCCTTCCCCTGGTCGAGTCGTTCTTCGGCCTGAAGAAGCTGGACGGGGCCCGCATGAAAACGGTGGAAAAACTCGCGGCGCTGGGCGACCGGACCTCCAGGGACGAACTGGCGCTGGCCCTTTCCCCCAGGGAGCTAAAGGCCCTCGACGACGCTTTCAGGGCCAGCCTGGCCGGTGAGCAGGTCAAGGCGAACGACGAGAACACCTACCTCATCTATGGCGGCTACGAACCTTTCACCATCGCCCTGACCCACATCCTGAACAACAAGGCCGGCATCGCCTGGACCTCCTACTCGCATACCGGCGTCCCGGTTCCCGTCTTCGTGGCCGGCCAGGGGCAGCAGATCTTCAGCGGCTACTACGACAACACCGACGTGGCCAGGAAGATGATGGCCGTGATGGGCTTCAACCCGGCCTTCGCGTCGAAATAACCCCCAGGTTCCAGAAAGACATCCCCGGAGGGGCGGGGGAGCCTGCCAGGCTTCCCCCGCCCCCCGGACTTTCCCGGGAGACTCGATAAAAATGAAAGACAAACGTCATGCTCTTCTTGCCCTGTTCCTTTCCCTGGCCAGCCTGGTGCTCTTCTTCCTTCCCAGCGGTTTCGAACGCCGCGACGCCGCCTTCTCTGCCCGGGCGAAAGGAGTCGTCCTCGAGGTGGACGATTCCCGGGTTTTCCGGTTCGGCATCGTCAGGGAAGGGGTCCAGGAAGTGAAGCTCCGCATCCTCCGGGGGCCCTACAAGGGCCTCGAGGTGGAAGCCTCCAACCAGCTCATCGGGAAGATGGAACTCGACAAGCTCTTCGCCCCCGGGGACAAAGCCCTCGTGGTCCTCGACCTGGACGGGAAGCGTGTCGTTCACGCGAACGTCGTGGACCACTATCGCCTTGACACGGAGCTGCTGCTTTTCGGGCTTTTCTCGGTTCTCCTCGTGGCTTTCGCCGGCTGGACCGGCTTTTCGGCACTCCTTTCCTTTGTCTTTTCGGCCCTGGCGATCTGGAAAGTCCTCCTCCCGGGCTTCCTCAAGGGAGTGGATCCCCTTGCCCTGACCTTCGGGGTCGTGGGCGTCCTGACCGCGGTCGTCATCTTCCTGGTGGCAGGCCTGACCCGCAAGGGACTCACCGCCTTCGCCGGTGCCATGGCGGGGCTCGCGGTCACGGCTGTCCTTTCCGTCGTTTTCGGGCAGGCATTCCGGATCCATGGCGCCGTGAAGCCCTTCTCCGAGACCCTCCTGTATTGCGGTTTTCCCGACCTCGACCTGGGCAAGGTTTTTCTCGGCGGCATATTCCTGGCCGCCTCCGGGGCGGTCATGGACCTGGCCATGGACATCGCCGCCGCGATGGACGAGATGAAGGAACGGCATCCCGGGCTCACCGCGGCCCAGGCCGTCGCTTCGGGCCTGGCCGTCGGGAGGTCCGTCATCGGCACCATGACCACGACGCTGCTATTGGCCTACTCGGGCGGCTTCAGCGCGATGCTCATGGTCTTCATCGCCCAGGGCACCCCCATCGAGAACGTCCTCAACCTCCAGTACGTCGCGTCCGAGATCCTCCATACCCTCGTGGGCAGCTTCGGCCTCGTGACCGTTGCCCCGCTCACGGCGCTGTTTGGCGGGTGGGTCTATTTCGGCAGGGGTATCGAGGAAAAAACGGCAGTTCCTGAAGCTCTCCCCCGGGGATAGAATTAGAGCCAGGATGTCCCCTCGAGAAGGGGCCTGGAGGGAGGGATCGCCTTGCTGCTCGAAAAGGAAAGGACCCTCGTTGCCGAGTTCGGCCGGAAGCTTCTGGCGGAAGGCCTGACCCGGGGAACGGGCGGAAACCTGAGCATCATCGACCGTGAACGCCGCTTCGTGGCCGTCAAGCCCAGCGCCGTCGAGTACATGGAAACCGCCGCGGCCGACATCGCCGTGGTCGACCTCGAAGGGCGGCAGGTCGACGGGCCCTGGAAGGCCTCCAGCGAGACCCCGATGCACCTGGCGCTCTACCGCGGGCGCCCCGACGTGGGGGCGGTCGTCCATGCCCATTCCCCCTTCGCCACGACCCTGGCCTGCCTCGAGCGGGAAATCCCGCCCGTCCACTACCTCGTCGCGCTGGCCGGGCCCAGCGTTCCCTGCACTCCCTACGTGCCCTTCGGCTCGCAGGAACTGGCCGAGAGCGCCCTCGCGGGGATCGGGCGGGGCAAGGCCGTCCTGCTGGGGCACCATGGCCTCGTCACCGTGGGAGCCGACATGGAGGAAGCCTTTGCCGTTGCCTCTGCGGTCGAATTTGCCGCGGAAATCACCTGGAGGGCCTGCTGCGTCGAAACGCCCCCGGTCCTTTCGCCGGAACAGGTCGCGGATGCCGTGAAACGGATGGCCCGCTACGGCCGGTCCTCACCGGTCCCCGGGGAGGGTTCCTGATGGCCATCCAACCCGGCAACCCCGAGATCGCGGCTCTTTTCGAAAGGATCGCCGACCTGCTGGAAATCCAGGGGGAAAACGTTTTCAAGGTGAACGCCTACCGGCGGGCGGCCGAGAACATCCGCGAGACCGGCCGCCCCCTGGCGGAGATCCGGGCCGAGGGAACCCTCCGGCAGGTCCCCGGCGTGGGGGAGGCCATCGCGGAAAAAATCGAGGAACTCCTCGACACCGGCAAGCTCGGGTTTTACGAACGGCTCAGGGGTAAGGTGCCGGAAAGCCTGCTGGACCTCCTGGAAGTGCCGGACATGGGCCCGAAGCGCGTCGGCCTGGTGTGGAAGGGGTTGGGGGTCACGGATCTTGGTGGGCTTGCCGCGGCGGCGGCCGACGGCCGCCTGAAGGACCTGCCCGGTCTCGGCGCAAAGTCCGAGGCGAAAATAAGGAAGGGTTTGGAAGACTTGGCGTCCCGAAAGATCACCTTCCGCACCCCCCTGGGCGTGGCCTGGGAATTGGCCGCGAAGGTCCGAAGCACCCTCCTGGAAGCGCCGGGGGTGGAGCGCCTGGAAGCGGGCGGATCCCTCCGGCGGATGAAGGAAACGGTGGGAGACCTCGATTTCCTGACCGCGGCTTCCGATGCGGGGCCCGTCATGGACCGGCTCGCGGAAAGCCCCCTGGTGGAGGAAGTCCTCCTGCGCGGCCCCACCAAGATGAGCGTCCGATTCCAGGGGGGCATGCAGGGCGACCTCCGGGTGGTGGAGCGGGCCCGCTGGGGCACCGCCTGGCAGTATTTCACCGGCAGCCAGGCCCATAACGTGCTCCTGCGGGAACTGGCCCTGAAGAAGGGGTACAGCCTGAGCGAATATGCCCTGAAGCGCACGGACGGGAGCGAGCTTCTCTGTGCCGAGGAGGATGAGGTTTACCGGGCCCTGGGGATGTCCTGGATCCCTCCCGAGATGAGGGAAGGCCGGGGAGAGATCGAGGCCGCCCTCAAGGGGGAACTCCCGCGCGTGGTCGAGGAAACGGACCTCAGGGGAGACCTGCAGAGCCACACGACGGCAAGCGACGGCCGGGCCTCCCTCGAGGAGATGGCCGCGGCGGCCCGGAAGAAGGGACTGGGTTACCTCCTCGTGACCGACCATTCCCAGGGGCTCGGGATCGCGGGCGGGCTGTCGCCCGAAGACCTCGTGCGGCAGTGCTCCGGGATCCGGGCCCTGGACCTGGCTTTCGGCGGGGATTTCAGACTCCTTTGCGGGACGGAAGTGGAGGTCCGGTCGGACGGCAGCCTCGATTTTCCCGACGAGCTCCTGTCGAAGATGGATATCGTCGTCGCCGCCGTCCATTCCGCCCTTTCGGGCGACCGGGAAAAAGTCACCGGCCGTTTCCTTTCGGCGGTGCGGCATCCCCTCGTCCATGTCCTGGCGCACCCCACGGGGCGCCTCCTGACGGGGAAGGGGCGGTCCGGGGCCGACGCCGACTGGGACCGGGTCTTTTCCGAAGCGGCCGCCACGGGAACCGCCCTGGAGATCAACGCGTCCCCCATGCGCCTCGACCTTCCCGACACCCTGGCGAGGCGGGCCCTGGAACTGGGCTGCCTCTTTGCCGTGAGTACGGATGCCCACGCGCCGGAGCAGTTCGGCTACGCCCGGTTCGGCGTGGCCGTCGCGAAAAGGGCGTGGATTCCCCCCGAGCGCGTGGTGAACACCTGGGAACCCGACAGGCTGCTGGAATGGGCTCACGGCAAGCCCGCGAGGGTCGCAGCCCTTGGCTGAGGCTCGCTTCAGGGCCCATGCGCGGGGACGGGTCGTTCGGGGAACCTTCAGGGCCCGGCTCAATCGTTTCGTGGTGGAGGTCGAATCGGGCGGGGAAACGCTGCAGGCCCACCTCCCGAACCCCGGCCGGCTCTGGGAGATCCTGTTTCCGGGAACGGAACTGGCCCTCCTCCCCACGCCCTGGAGCCCGAAGCTGCGCTTCAAGGCGGTGGCGGCCCGCCGAAACGGGCGCTGGGTGAACCTCGACACGATCCGGACGAACGCCCTGGCGCGCTTCCTTCTCGAGCGGGAGGCCGTGCCGGGCCTCGAAGGGTGGCGCATCCTTTCAAGCGAGGTCCCCGTGGGCCGAAGCCGGTTCGATTTCCTGCTGGAACGCGGGGGTGAAAGGCTTTTCCTGGAGGTGAAGTCCTGCACCCTCTTCCAGGGGGCCCTGTCGATGTTCCCCGATGCCGTGACGGAACGGGGGCGCCGGCACCTCCTCGAACTGGCGGCACTTGGGGAAACCGGCTCCCGGGGGGCCGTCCTCGTGATCTCCCAGGGGCCCGAAAGCCGTTTCTTCCTGCCCGACTACCACACGGACCCGGCCTTTGCACGGGCTTTCATGGACGTGCGCGGGAAGGTCGGGCTTTTTGCCGTTTCGATCGGGTGGGAAGAGGACCTGTCCCTCGTTCCCGGGGTTCGGCCCCTCGAAATCCCGTGGGGTGTCCTCGAAAAGATCGATTTCGATTCCGGGGCCTGGCTCGCGATCCTCGACAGGAGAGCGGAGCCGGGCCTGCCGCCCTTTTCGGTTTTGGCGGGGGTGGAAGCTTCGGGGCTCGACCGGAAAATAAGGGCCCTCGCCAGGGAGCTGGCCCCCCAGGCCCTGAAAATCCTGCCCATACGGGGGTTCAAGGGCGGCCTGCCCCTCCTGGAAGAAGCCCTCGCCGGCTCGGCCATGACGGTGGAAGCCGGGCCGGTTCCGGGTGAGGGGAAGATCTTCGGGTACGCCTGCCATCCCCTCGCAAATCCCGCATTCGTCAAAAGCCTCCTGGATTTTCGGATGATCCTTCAACCCTCGGGTAAGATGCTTTAAAATATCCGGGGACTATCGGCCGGAGCCTTGGACTTTTAAGGGCAAATGGTCCGAATGTTGAACAATCCAATTCTTATGGGGGCAAACGACATGAACCGATCCCGCATCCTTCTCGGCCTCAACGCGTCCGTATTCGTCATGATGCTGGGTGTCGGGCTCATCGTGGCCATCCTCCCGGGGAAGATCCTGGCACTGACGGGAAACCCGGCCATGGTGGGGATGCTGGCCTCCACCTTCGCGGCTTCCTACATCCTCCTGCAGGTTCCCGTGGGAAACCTGGCGGACCGCTACGGTTTCCGGCCTTTCCTTCTCGGGGGGTATGCCCTCTGCGCCCTCGTGGGGCTGGGGTATGCCTTTGCCCCCACGGCGGCCCTGATTTTCATCGGGCGTGTTTTCCAGGGAGTGGGAGAAGCGCCCGTTTGGGCTCTCGGACCCGCCGTGCTCTCCATCGCCTACCCGGAGAAGAAAGGCGCGGCCATCGGATTCTACAACGCCGCAAGCCACCTCGGCCTCACGTTCGGCCCCCTCCTGGGGGTGCTCCTGGCCGGCCGGTGGACGGGCAACGAGCCTTTCCTTTTCTACGCTGCGACCTGCGCGGTCGGTGCCGGGATCGTGGGATTTTCCCTCGGCAGGGTCAAGCCCGACCCGAACCAGGTCCGCGCAAAGCTCAACACGAAAACCCTCAGGGCTCTCACCCGGGAAACGGGCGTCCTGAAGGCGTTCGTCGGGATTGCCCTGCACGGCGTGGCCTACGGGGTCGTTCTCACCGTCATCCCGGCCTACGTCATCGGTTTCAGGCATTTCTCCCAGGTCGCCGTGAACGTGTACTTCTCGCTCTTCTACATCACGGTCTGCGCGTCCCAGTTCCTGACGGGCCCCCTGTCGGACCGCAGGGGACGGCGCCCCCTGATGGTGGGCGGGCTTGCCCTGACGGCCGCCGGCGTGGTCGCGATCCCGCTTTTGCCGAATCCCTGGATTTTCGGGGCCTTTGCCGTCGTGAGCTTTGGCCTCGGGACTTTCTACCTGTCTTCCATGGCTTTCCTGAACGAGACGGTTCCCGATACCCTCAAGGGCACGATTTCAGGGGCCTATTTCCTCTTCTGGGGGATCGGGAACTTCGCGGGGCCACCCCTTATCGGGCTTGTTGCGCAAACCCTCGGGCAGAACACGGGTTTCGCGTTTTTCGGGGCGTTGCTGGCGGGCCAGGCTGTCCTGGTCGCCATGAATAGGAAGAAGGAGGCATGAAAAGAATGGAAAGATCGCTTGAAAGACTTTTCGAACCGGTCGAGGCCGGCGGTATCCGTTTTCGCAACCGTTTTCTCCGGTCGGCCACCTGGCTGGCCGCCTGTGAAGATGTTTCCGGGGCGGTGACGGAGCCGCTTCGGTCGCGCTACGCCGAATTGGCCGCGGGAGGGCTGGGGGGCATCATCTCGGGCTACGCCAACGTTTCCTCCGACGGGCGGGCCCAGGTTCGCCAGATGAACGTCGACACGGACGAGCGCATCGAGGATGTCAGGAAGATCGCCCAGGCCGTGCAGCCCCTGGGGGCCCGCCTGCTCGTCCAGGTGGCCTTCGGGGGGGCGGTCTCAAACCCGGCGGCCGTGAGGCAGGGAAGCATCAAGGGACCCTCGGCCATGAAGAAGGACCCGGTCTTCGGCAACGAGGTCGAGGCCATGACGGTCTCCGATATCGAGCGGGTCATCCGGGATTTCGGCGCCGCGGCCCAGCGGGTGAAGGAAGGCGGGGCAGACGGGGTCCAGCTCCACGGGGCCCACGGCTACCTGCTCATGCAGTTTTTGTCGACGGTTTTCAACCAGCGCACGGACCGGTGGGGCGGGGATTTCGATTCCCGGTCGGCAATCCTGCTGGCGGTCCAGGAAGAGGTCCGCTCCTGCGTGGGGGCCGATTTCCCGGTCTGGTGGAAGCTCAGCGTTTCGGAGGAAAGGGACGGGGGGTACACGGCGGAAGACGGCTCCCGCCTGGCGGAGCGGCTTGTCGAGAGGGGCGCGAACGGGATCGAGGTTTCCGGCGGGGCCCGGTACGTCGGGATCGAGCGGACGAACTCCCGGCTTGGAACCCGTGCGGGCGTCGACGAGGGATACTTCGCGGCCCACGCGGCCATGGTGAAGGCCCGTGTCGGCCATCGCGCCGCGGTGGCCCTCGTGGGCGGGCTGAAGAGCCCCCACACGATCGCGAAGTTCCTGGAGGACGGGGTTGCGGACCTTTTCTCGCTTTGCCGCCCCCTCATCGCGGAATGCGACCTCGTGAACCGCTGGTCGGAGGGCGACCTCAGGCCGGCGGAGTGCATCTCCTGCAACGCCTGCTTCAAGACCGTCTCCGACGGGATGATCCATTGCCCGGTGATGAAGTCCTTCCACGAAGGAGCCTGGGATCCCCTGCCGGAATGCTAGAATGGGGATCGGTTTGATCGATTCCGCCCTTGGGGCGGGTTAGGAGAGGAAACCCTTGATTTCACATTTCTTCATCCCTTTAATCAGCACGGCATTCCTGTTCGGGATCGCCTACGTCCGCCTGCTGATCCCGGTCGTCAAGGCGGCGGAAGAAGCCTTTTCCCAGGGGGAAAGCGAAAAGCCCGTCCTCCTGAAAAGGGCCGTCCAGGGACTCTTTATCGTCTCCGAGACCTACATCCAGGGGGCCTGGTCCGCCTACTGCGCCACGGTCACCATCCTGGCCATGCACAATTACGAAGCGGGCTACCGGTGGTTCTTCTACCTTTTCGCCTTCGCGCTCTGCGAGGGCGTGCTGGGCTTCATCGCCCGGCGGGAACCGGCCGAGAACTTCTTCATGACCCTCCGCTCGGTGATGCCGATGGGGGCCTTCGTGATCTTCATCATGCGGCCGCCGTTCCTGGTTTCGGTCTACGGCTGGCTCGCGCACATCGTATCGAAGGGGCTTCTCTAGGAAGGGGTTTACCGGGTTCTTGCGGAGGCCGGCTCGCATTCCTGCGGGCCGGCCTTCCTGTTTCCGAAGCCGAGCAGGAGAACCGAGATGACGATGAGCGCGCCTCCGGCAGCCACCTCACGGGAGGGTACCTCCCGGAAGAGCAGCCAGGCCCAGCCCGCGGCGAAGGCAATTTCGCTCATGGAAACGATGGAAGCGACGTTTCCCGGGATGAACTGCAGGGAGGCCATGAGGAGGCCGTAGACACCGACGGTGCAGACGACGGCCAGGATGGCGAGGGAAATCCATCCGGCAGGTGTCGTGTGCAGGAGGGTTTTTGCCTCTCCGGTGACGAGGGCTGCCCCGGAAACCACTAGGCTCCCCCAGAGGAAGGCCTGGAGGTAGGCCGTAAATGGGTCCTTCCTGCCGACGCCGTACCGGCCGCCCAAAATGTAGCAGGCGTAGCCCATCCCGCCGGCGATGGCGCAGGCCAGCCCGACCGGGTCCGGCAGGCTTCCCGAAACGCCGCCCACGGCGACCCAGGTTCCCGCGAGGGCCAGCAGTAGGCATGCCGCCTGCAGGGACGTGACGGGTTCCTTCCAGAAAAGCCGGGCCCCGAGCATGACCCAGAAGGGGGCCAGGTAGAAAAGCATCATCGCCAGGCCCACCGGGATTCGGACAAAGGCGGCATTGGTGGCGACATAGGTCACCCCGATGCCCACGGTCCCGTTCAGGAGGTGCCAGGGCAGGTCCTCCCGTTCGGGCAGGAGGGATTCCTTGCGGTAAACGGCCGCGTACAGGACGATCAGGGCGGTGGAAAGTACGAGGCGGGCTGCGTTGATGGAAAGCGGGGTCAGGCCTGCATGGAAGGCGAACCTTTCAATCGGGCCCGTGGCGCCGCCGAAAAGCCCTACCAGGACCACGAGGAAGAAGCCGAAAAGGGTACGCTGCATCGGATCAGCCGTTTTCGGCGTCCGGCGGTTCCAGGTCCTTGCGCTCCAGGTCTTCCGCAGCCTGCCCGATATGGTGGTTCATCAGGCGCACGGTTTCTTCCTCGTCATGGGCCCGCAGCGCGGCGAGGATGGCTCGGTGCTCCTCCAGGCTGGGGTTCGTGTCGAAGTCGAAAAAGCGTTCGAAGAAAACCATGTAGACGAAGGTCCGGGCGAGGTAATTCTCGATCGAGTCGGCCAGGACCAGGTTCCCGCTGGCCTCCGCAATGATCCGGTGAAAGGCGTTGTTGATCTCGATGTAGGCCTCCAGGTCCCGCAGGGCGAAGATCTCGGCTTCCTCCTCGATTTTTTCCTCCAGGCGCGCCAGCTGCACGGCCGTGATGCGGCCGGCGGCTTTCCGGACCGCCAGGCACTCCAGCACGTTCCGGACCTCGTAGGTATCCAGCATCTCCTGTCGCGTCGGCGTCACGACGCTGGCCCCCACGTTCGGCATGAGAACGACGAGCCCCTCGTTAGCCAGCCGCCTCAAAGCTTCCCTGACCGGGGTGCGGCTGACCTCCAGCTGCTCGGCGAGGAGCACCTCCGGGAGGCGCTGGCCGGACCTGAGCTGCTTGGAGAAGATCATGTGCAGGAGCTTGCGGTAGACTGCCTCGGCGGACGTGGAATAGATTTCCGGATCCCTCAAGGGGGGTTCCTCCTTTTGTCGATTTCGTTTGCCAGGCCAACCTTGCGCTAAGGGAGAAGAGGTCTCCGTCAGGACAGGAGAAGCCCTTCCGGCAGGTCGCCGGTCCGGTCCCAGGTCAAATGGCCGCCGGCAAAGGTCCCTTCCACGATGACCTTGTGCAGGTCTTCGCTCGGGATGGAGAACGGGTCGCGGTCCAGGATGCAGAAATCGGCGGACATGCCGGGTGCGATCCGCCCGATCCGTTTGCCCTGGCCGATGACGCGGTAGGGGTTGACCGTGAAGAGGCGCAGGGCCGAGTCCAGGCCCAGCTTTTCGTTTTCCTTCCAAACCTGGCCGGTGCCGTCCAGTTTGCGGCGGTTGACCGCGGCGTCGACGGAGATCCAGAGGTTCGCGGTGTCGACCGGACCGTCGCTCGAGCCGGTCATCAAGAGGCCCAGGTTCTCGAGCGAGTTCCAGGCGTAGGCGCTTTCCTCCCGTTTCGGGCCGAGCCTCTGCGGGGCCATGTCCATGTCGCTCACGGCCTGGATGGGCTGGATGTCGCATGCCGGTCGGATGCGGGCAAGGCGCTCCAGCTGGTCGGGCCGCGTGGCGATCACGTGGTTTAGCCTGAAGGGGAATTCCAGCGGGCTTTTCCGCCCGGAGAAGGCTTCGAAGGCGTCCAGGGCCTGGTCGATGGCGGCGTCGCCGATGGCGTGGACCTGGACCTGGATCCCGCGCCGGAAGGCTTCCTCCAGGAAGGACCGGAACAGGGAATCCTCCAGGTTGAGCTGCCCCCGTGTTCCCGGGGCGTCGGCGTAGTCCGCCGTCAGGGCCGCGCTGCGGCCGCCGAGGGAACCGTCCAGGAAGAGCTTGAACCCGCCGAAGCGGATCCAGTCGTCGCCGTAGCCGCTTTTTACCTTGTAGCCCGGGAAGGAGTCGTGGTAGGAAACGACCCGGAGGGGGAGGGCGTTCCGCTCGAAGAGTTCCTGGTAGAGGGAGAGGTCCTCTTCAAGGCCGTAAGTAACGGCACTGCAGGTGTGGACGCAGGTGGTTCCCCAGGAGGCGAGCTTCTTGCAGGTCTCGAAAAGGGTTTCGGCCGAAAGGGCCTTGCCCTCGGATTCGCGGTTCATGGTGTCGGTGAGGGGCTGGACCTCGCTTTCCCGGAAAACGCCGGAATCGCGGAAAAGCCCGGCCCGTTCCATGGCCCGGCTTCCTGCCACGTGAACGTGGGCGCAGATGCGCCTCAGGAGAACGGGGTTCGGCAGGCCCAGGGCATCCACGTCCGCCCGGCCCGGTTTTTCGGGCACCGGCCATTTCGTCTCGTCGAACCCTGCGCCGTAGATCCAGTCTCCGGGTGCAACCTCCGCGGCACGGGCCCGGATCCGGTCGAAGGCTTCCTCCATGGACCGGCTGCCTTCGAGGCTGACCTCCCAGTTCTGCCTGGCCAGCCCGGCCAGGTGGATATGGGCATCGGTGAAGCCCGGGACGATTCCCTCGCCGGCCAGGTCGATATGGAAGGCGTCCCTCGAACGGGGGTGGGTCATGACCTCTTCCTTCGGGCCGACTGCCGCGAAGCGGTTCCCCACGACCAGCAGGCTTTCGGCAAAAGGCTGCGAAATGTCACCCGTCCAGATTCGTCCGCCGGTGACCAGGATTGACTTCATGGGTTCCGCCTCCCAAATAGAATACATGGTATACTCTGAATCCAACCTATGATAGACTAGTCGGAAACACCCGATTTGTCAATGAAAACAGGGGGGATTTGTGTGGCACGTTACGAGGACTTGGCAGGCAAGAGGGTCATGGTGACGGGGGCGGCCAGCGGAATCGGGCTGGCGACCGCACAGCGCTTTGCGTCCGAGGGGGCCCGCGTGGCGATCCTGGACGTGAACCGGCCCGCGCTTGAAAAGGTGCTGGCCGAAAACCCGGCCTTCGAAGGAGGGCTGGTCGCCGACGTCAGCGATGCGAAATCGGTTTCGGACGCCTTCGCCGAGCTGGACGGGCTTTTCGGGGGGATCGACGTCCTGGTGGCCAACGCGGGCATCAGCGTCCGGTCCGATTTCGTGGACATCACGCCCGAGCAGTGGGACAAGGTCCTCGGCATCAACCTCAGGGGGATCTTCCTCTGCGCGAAGGAAGCGGCACGCAGGATGCTGGCGCAGGGAAGCGGCGTCATCCTGATGACGGCCTCTTCCAACGGCACCGAGGGGCATCGCTGGTACGCGGACTACAACGCCTCCAAGGCGGGGGTCATCCTGCTGGCCAAGACCATGGCCCTGGAACTGGCTCCGGTTGTCCGGGTCAACGCCGTTTGCCCGGGGTACGTCCTGACGCCCATGCAGAAGGCCGAGTACACGCCCGAACAGTTGGCGAAGGTCAACGAGGGGATTCCCATGAAGCGTCACGCCGAACCGGAGGAAATCGGGGCCCTTTACGCGTTCCTCGCCTCCGACGACGCGGCCTACATCACGGGGGCCGACATCCGGATCGACGGAGGGGAAACCGCGGGTCTCTATTCCTGAACATCTGGACGGCATTAGGAGGGGGTAAAAGGTATGAGCTGCAATTGCAATAACTTCGGGCTCCAGGGGAAGGTCGCCGTCGTCACGGGGGCGGCCAGTGGGATCGGACTCGGGTGTGCCCGTTTTCTCTCGGAGATGGGGGCGTCCGTGGTCCTTTTCGACGTGGACGAAACGAAGGGGCAGGCTGCCGCGGCTGAGCTGGGCAGCAACGTCCGCTTCGTGAAGGTAGACGTCCGTTCGGAGGAGAGCTGCCGGAAGGGCGTGGCCGAGGCAAAAGAAGCCTTCGGCCGCATCGACGCCCTGGTGAACTGCGCCGGGGTCATCCGCCGCAAGACGGTGGTGGACCTGGAAGAAGCCGAGTGGGACCTCGTGCTCGACGTCGGTCTCAAGGGAATCTTCCTCGTGTCCAAGTACGTCGTGCCCGTCATGGCGGAACAGGGCGGGGGGAGCATCGTGAACATCGGCTCCGGGTGGGGCGTGAAGGGCGGCCCCAAGGCCGTGGCCTACTGCGCGGCCAAGGGCGGGACCGTCAACATGACGCGGGCCATGGCCATCGACCACGGGCCGCAGAACATCCGGGTGAACTGCGTCTGCCCGGGCGACGTCGATACGCCGCTCCTGAGGGACGAAGGACGCCAACTGGGGATGGACCCGGAAAAATGGCTGGCCGAGAGCGCCGACCGGCCGATCCACCGGGTCGGGCAGCCCCTCGACATCGCCAAGGCGGTCTATTTCCTCGTGAGCGACCTTTCGCCGTGGGTCAGCGGGTCCATACTCGTGGTGGACGGCGGCGGCACAGCCTGATGCTTGTGGATTAAGGAGGAGAAACAGGACATGTCGGAAAAATTCGTGCATCCGTATATTCCCAACTCGGTCCCCGAGGTCCAGGCCGAGATGCTGGAAAGCATCGGGGCGAAGGACATCGAAGAGTTTTTCGCGTGCATCCCGCAGGAACTGCGGGTGAAGGGCCTGCTGGACCTGCCGAAGCCCTTCCTTTCCGAGGCTTCCCTGAAGCGGCACGTGGAGGGGATACTCTCGAAGAACCGCACCAGCAACGAGATGCTGTGCTTCCTCGGCGGGGGCTGCTGGAACCACTACGTTCCCGCGGTCTGCGACGAGGTCAACGGCCGGAGCGAGTTTTTGACGGCCTACGCCGGAGAGCCCTACGAGGACCACGGGCGCTTCCAGGCGTTGTTCGAGTACGAGAGCCTCATGGCAGAACTGCTGGACGTGGACGTGGTCAACGTCCCGACCTACGACGGCTCCCAGGCGGCCGCCACCGCCCTGCGCATGGCCGGCCGCATCACGGGGCGCGACGAGGTTCTCGTTGCCGGCACCGCTTCCCCGGACCGTCTCTCGGCCATCAAAGGCTACCTGCATCCCGACATGAAGGTCACTTTGGTAGGGCACGATCCCAAGAGCGGCCTCATGGACATGACGGACCTGGCGGCGAAGCTGTCCGCGCGCACGGCGGCCGTCTACTTCGAGAACCCCGCCTACCTCGGCTTCATCGAGACCGCGGGGCAGGCGATCTCGGACGCGGCACACGGGCAGGGGGCCCTCAGCGTCGTTTACGCGGATCCCTCCTCCCTGGGGGTGCTGACGCCGCCCAGCGGGTACGGCGCGGACCTCACGTGCGGGGACATCCAGCCCTTAGGGCTCCACATGTACATGGGCGGAGCCAGGGGCGGTTTCATCGGTGCCCCGGACGACGTGAAGTTCATCGAGGAATACCCCAGCCGCCTCTTCGGCATCGCCCCGACGTCCCACAAGGAATGGGGTTTCGGCGACGTGGCCTGGGAGCGGACCTCCTTCGCCAAGCGGGAGAACGGCAAGGAGTTTGTCGGCACGGCGGCCGCCCTCTGGGGCATCACCGCGGCCGTGTACCTCTCCCTCATGGGGCCGGCGGGCATGAAGGAGCTGGGTGAGGCCTGCATGGGCCGGACGGCCTACGCCATCAAGAAGCTGGGCGCGATCAAGGGTGTGAAGGTCCCCGCCATCGGGAACGCCTTCTTCAAGGAATTCCCCGTCAACTTCGACGGGACGGGTCAGACCGTCAAGGAGATCAGCAAGGCCCTTCTTGGAAAGGGAATCCACTGTGGCCACAACCTTTCGAAGGGTTTTCCGGCCCTGGGGCAGTCCGCCCTTTTCGCCTTCACGGAAGTCGTCACCCAGGACGACATCGACACCCTTGCCGACGCCCTTGCCGCCGTCACGGCGTAATAGGGCGGAAGAGAAAGGAAGGAAAAGACATGGGTATGGACATGAAGGAAAAAATCCGTGATTTCCACCAGGCCCGCTGGGACGAGCCGGTGATCTTCGAGTTATCCGCCCCCGGTGAAAGGGGCATCCTGGTTCCCGAAGGGGGACCCGAAACCGAAGCCTCCGGGAAGGAAGCGATGGCGGCTCTACCGGCAGGGATGCTCAGGGCGACACCCCCGGCCCTGCCCGAGATGGGGCAGATGAAGGTGGTCAAGCATTTCCTGCGCCTCAGCCAGGAGAACCTCGGCGCCGACTTCAACATCGACATCGGCCAGGGGACCTGCACCATGAAGTACAGCCCGAAGGTCAACGACCGTCTGGCGGCCTCGCCAAAAGTGGCCGACCTCCACCCGCTGCAGGAGAAGGACACCCTCCAGGGGGCCCTCGAGATCCTGTACAGGACCGAGCAGCTTCTGAAGTCGATCTCGGGGCTTGACCGCTTCTGCCTGCATCCCGGCGGCGGCTCGCAGGCCCTTTCAGGCATCGCGGCCATCATCCGTGCCTGGGTGGACGACCAGGGGCTGCAGGACACCAAGGACGAGATCGTCACCACGATCTTCTCCCATCCCTCCAACCCGGCCGTGGCCAAGCTGAAGGGCTTCAAGGTCGTCACCGTCTACCCTGACCCCGTCACCGGGCGTCCCGACTTCGAGGCCTTCAAGGCGGCCGTTTCCGACCGCACCGCCGCCCTCCTGATCACGAACCCGGAGGACATCGGCCTCTACAACGAACGGATCAGGGAATTCACCGACCTGGTTCATGCCCACGGCGGGATCTGCAGCTACGATCAGGCCAACGCCAACGGGATCCTGGGCATCACCCGCGCGAAGGAAGCGGGTTTCGACCTCTGCTTCTTCAACATCCACAAGACCTTCTCCTCACCGCACGGATGCGGCGGGCCGGGCTGCGGCGTCATCGGGGTCGCGGAGCACCTTGTTCCCTACCTGCCGGTGCCCCTCGTGAGCTTTTGCGAGAAGGGGAAACGGTACGTCCTCGACAAGGGTTCGCCCAAGACGGTGGGCAAGATCAAGGACTTCTACGGGGTCCTGCCGGCCGTGGTCCGGGCCTACGCCTGGATCATGAACCTGGGGGCCGAAGGGCTGCTCGAGGTGGCGAGGGTCTCGATCCTGAACAACAACTACGTTTTCCGGAAGATCCTGGAGATGAAGGGGGCCGGGGCGCCTCCCTACGCCGAGGGCGAACATCGCATGGAGCAGGTCCGCTACAGCTTCCGGAAACTCAAGGACGAAACGGGGCTCGGCATCGCGGACGTCCAGAACCGGATCTTCGACTATGCGGGGCACATCTGGAGCAGCCACGAGCCGTTCATCGTGCCGGAACCGTTCACCATCGAACCGACGGAGTCCTACTCGAAGGACGAGCTGGACGAGTACCTGGCCATCCTGGGCCGGATCGTCGAGGAAGCCTACACGGATCCTGAAATCCTCAGGCACGCTCCCCATAGGAGCGTCATCCACCATATCGACCACGACTACCTGGATGACCCGGAGCGCTGGGCCATCACGTGGCGCATGTACCGGAAGCGCTTCGACGGGTACTTCCAGCCGAAGGGCGCATAGGCGGGCACAGACGGCATGTTCCGTATCGGGCTGATCGTCAATCCCGTCGCCGGGATGGGCGGCCGGGTGGGGCTGAAAGGGACGGACGGGGCCGAATGCCTGGCCCGGGCACGGGAGCTGGGGGCGGTCCCCCTGGCTTCCGGCCGGGCCGGGCAGGCCCTGCGCCTTCTCCTTCCCGCGAGGGAAGAGTTCAGCCTCCACACCTGCCCGGGGTCGATGGGCGAAACCGCAGCGGCGGAGGCGAGGCTGTCCTTCGAAACGATCGGCCTTGAGGTCGGGCCTGAGACGGGGCCGGATGACACGAAGGCCGCAGCCCGGATCCTGGCGGACCTCGGGGTCGATCTTTTGCTTTTTGCCGGGGGGGACGGGACCGCCCGGGACATCGCCGGGGCTGTGGGTGAGAGGGTCCTCTGCCTGGGGATCCCGGCGGGGGTGAAGATCCACTCCGCCGTATTCGCCTCGACCCCCCTTCACGCGGGGGAAATGACGCTGGCGCTGGTTCGCGGCAGGCGCGCGGCGAAACGGCTCGCCGAAGTCATGGACATCGACGAGGAGGCCTTCCGGCAGGGGGAGGTCCGGTCACGCCTTTTCGGCTACCTGCTCGTGCCGGAGGACCGAAGGCGTCTCCAGGGCCTGAAGGCGGGCAGCCCGAAAAGCGAGGCCTTCCTGCAGAAAGCGATCGCTGCAGACCTGCTGGAGGGGATGGAGCCCAGCGTCCTCACCCTTATCGGGCCCGGATCGACGACGCGCGAGCTGAAGAGGCTCCTGGGTTTCGAGGGAACGCTGTTGGGCGTGGACGCCGTGAAGGGCGGGCGGCTGGTGGCGGAAGACTGCGGAGAGAAGCGGCTGCTCGAGCTGATCGAGGGCGAGCCTTCGGGGTCGGTGCGGATCGTCGTGTCGCCCATCGGGGGACAGGGCTTCCTTTTCGGGCGGGGCAACCAGCAGTACAGCCCCGAGGTCCTGCGCCTCGTCGGGCCGAAGAACATCCGGGTCGCCGCGGCACCGGGGAAAATCGCCGCCCTCGGCGGGGCTCCCCTTCGCCTCGACACGGGCGACCCGCGCCTCGACCGGCAGCTTTCGGGCTACACCAGGGTCACAACAGGCTACCACGAAGCCGTCATGGCCAAAGTCTCCCCCTGACCCCCAAACCGGGGTCAGGTCTTGAATCTTAGCATTTTCAAGCGGTAAGATTATTTTATGAGCAGACCATTACGGATCGAGTTCGAAGGAGCGCTTTATCACATCACAAGCAGGGGGAACGCTAGGCAGCGTATCTTTCTTGACGACGAGGACAGGTACGGATTCCTCGACATCCTGTCGAAAACGATTGAGAGAACAAGCTGGAAATGCCACGCTTTCTGCCTCATGAGCAACCACTACCATATGGTTCTGGAAACTCCCCTCGCAAATCTTTCCAACGGGATGAGAGAACTGAACGGCAACTACACGCAGGCCTTCAACCGCTGCCACGATCGGGTGGGGCACCTCTTCGAGGGTCGCTACAAATCGATCCTGGTAGAGAGGGACCCTTACCTGAAAGAGGTGATTCGGTACGTGGTGCTCAACCCCGTCAGGGCTGGGCTGGTGGAAAAGGCTGAAGACTGGCCGTGGAGCAGCTTCAGGGCGACCGCCGGGCTGGCCCGGTGTCCCGAATGGCTGGAAACAGGGTGGGTGCTGGGCTGTTTTGACAATGACCGACGCAAGGCAGCCCGGGAATACACGGAATTTGTCCGGGATGGCATGAACACCGGCTTCCAGCTCAAGGACGCTGTTGAGCAGCAAATCTACCTGGGGCCCAGGGACTTCATTTCGTCACTGCAAGCGGAAATTCGGGCAGGGGATGATTTAGCGGAAATCCCGAAGGACCAGAAGAGGCTAATCAAGCAGGATCTTCCATATTTCGCCCGGGAGTACCCGGAGCGAAACGAAGCGATGGCGCGGGCCTACCTTTCCGGTTTTTTCACCCAGGACCAGGTGGCTGAGTACTTTGGCGTCCACTATTCCACGGTTAGCAGGGCCATAAAAAAATACAGAAAAGAGGCCGCCGAAGAGGAACGCCGGATGCATCGGCGCTCCCCAGACGTGAGGGCCGAAGGCCGGGAGGCTTATACCCGTGGGGCTTAGCACGATCGCATGGGTTGTTGCCGTCACGGCTGCCAGCGCGGCATTGGCACTGGCTGCGGGCGGCTTGCTTTGGGAAAGCTCTGCCCGGAAAGTGAGGGCAAATCTCGAGGCCCACCGGATGGAGCCGGCTTTGGCTGTTGTTGATTTCAAAAACTTCGAGGGCTTGCCGGAACCTGTCCAGCGCTATTTCCGAATCGTCCTCACCGATGGCCAGCCGGTAGTCGCATCGGCCAGGATCGTCCACCGGGGACAGTTCAACATGAGCGAAACCGGTGAGAAATGGAAGCCCTTCACGTCCGAGCAGGCGGTGACCGCGGCTAGGCCCGGTTTCGACTGGGAAGCCCGAATCCGCATGGCGCCTGGGCTGTCCGTCCTGGTCCGGGACGCCTACGTTGCTGGCCAGGGGATCCTCAAGGCGAGCCTTGCCGGGCTTTTCACCGTTGCGGAATGGCCCCAAACCCCCGAACTAGCCTACGGGGAACTGATGCGCTTCCTGGCGGAGGCCGTCTGGTACCCGACGGCTCTTTTGCCCGGCCCGTTCGTGAAGTGGGAGGAAACGGGCGGGAGTTGCGCGAAGGCGACGCTGGCGGACGGCGGCACGGTCGTTTCGCTGGTCTTTCACTTCTGCCCGGACGGCCTTGTCGAGAGGGTGCGGGCCGAATCCAGGCCGAGAACCGTGGGAGACCGAACAGTGGACATGCCCTGGGAGGGGCGTTTCCGGGTGTGGGAGAGGCACGGGGACATACTCGTCCCGACCCGGGGCGAGGTCGCGTGGATCACGCCGGAAGGGCCCCATCCATACTGGCGGGGGGAAATTGAACGGATCGAGTATGCGTTCCTGGAAGGAAACGGCGATTGAAGGACGGGATGCTCGAATTCAAGACCTGGCCCCATGTGGTGACCCCGATGTTGGGGGTTTCGTGATATAAAGGGTTCAGCGCAATGCAGTAATACGCTGAAAGAGGGGTCCTGCAGATGAACAATTCGAAGGAAAGCCCGGAGATCCGGTTCGCCGTTTTGATCGACGGGGATAACGCACAGCCTTCCCTGGTGGTGGATGTCCTGAAGGAGGTCGCCAAGTACGGGAAGATCACCATCCGCCGCGTCTACGGCGACTGGACGAGCCGGCAGATGGAGACCTGGAAGAAGCACCTGCCCCAGAACGCGGTCCAGCCGGTGCAGCAGTTCCAGAACACCGTGGGAAAGAACGCCACGGACAGCGCCATGATCATCGACGCGATGGACCTGCTTTACGGGAACAATGTCGAGGGGTTCGCCATCGTGTCGAGCGACAGCGATTACACCCGCCTGGCGATCCGCCTTCGCGAAGACGGCAAGTTCGTCGTGGGGATCGGGAAGATGCAGACCCCGGAACCGTTCGTCCGGGCTTGCGACCTTTTCGTCTACACCGAGAACCTGGTGAAGACCTGCCCTGCGGTGACCGAGGTTAAGCCTGCCCCCCGCAAGAAGGGCAAGGCGGCCGCCGGCAAGAAGGGTGCCCCGGGGGCCCGCGAGGTGGTCGAGGAAGTCGTTCCTCCGAAGAAGCCGGACCGGACGGCCGAGGCCCGCTCGCTCCTTTCCCAGGGCTTCGACATGGTGGTCCAGGACGACGGGTGGGCGACGCTGTCCGATCTCGGCAAGGCCCTGCGGAGGCTCGACCCGGCGTTTGACTTCCGAACCTACGGGTACTCCCAGCTTTCGAAGATGATCGAGGCCCACCAGGACATCTACGAGATCGAGCGCGAAGCGGAAAAGGGCCCGTCCCAGATCTACTTCCGGAAGCGCGATAGCCACTGAAACGATTGTTAGGCCCGGGAGGAGGAGCGACATGTCAAGACTCGGATGGCTGATTCTTTTCATCGTGGGAGCCATCGCTGCCATGATGGTGGGGTATTTTGTCCTGATGCGTCCCGCGGCGGACATCCTCGGGGCGACCCTTGAACCGGTCGGCGGCGGGGAAGCGGTCCAGACCGCGTCATTCGTCGGCAAGCCCACGATCCTGATCCTTTTCACCCCCACCTGACCCTACTGCCGCACCGAGCTCGTCGAGCTCGAAAGCGATGCGGACATCATGAAGCGGCTCGAAGGGGCCAATGTCGTGGCCCTGGCCCCAGGCGGCTACAGCGTCGAGGTCCTCGAAAGGGCCCGGTCCGCCTGGGGAGTGAAGTCCATCCCCTTCTACAGGGACCCGGGCAACGTTCTTTTCACGCGGTTCAATGTGAGCGGAGTTCCCCACACGATCCTTTTCGACAGCAGGGGGAAGCAGAAGGAAGAGTTGAAAGGTTACGGCGGGGTGGAACCGTTCCGGAAAGCCCTGGTCGGCCTGGGGCTTTAGGGCGCCAAACCCTGGCGAGGGAATCGAGAAGGGGACCGGGCCTTGCGGCACGGTCCCCCTTTTTTTTGTTTTCGTTCGGTTAGGCGCTATTTCTTCAGGAGCGGCTTCAGCTCGGCAGGAATCTTGTCACCCGCAGTTGACGCCTGGGGACCGACGATATCCTGCCCCATGTCCTGGAAGACGGCCAGGCCGCCCTTGGGGTCGAGGACGAACTTCGTGAAGGCCAGGGCTGCCTTGGCGTTGGGTGCGGTCTTGGGGATCGTCAGGCCGTAGACGATGGGCTCGCCCAGGGTCTTGATCTTCTTGCCGGGTTCCTTGCCCGCAAGCTGTACCGAGGCTGCCGAGTAACCCTTCGCGTAGGCGGGGTCCTTCAGGTTGATTTCCACAGGCAGGTCGAGGTACTTCAGCTTGTGCTGGACGGCAACGGACTTGTACTCGAAGGCGTAGTCCATGGCCCCGCTTTCCACCATGGCGACGAGGTCGATGGCCTTCGGGCGGACGGCCCTGTTGGGATGGGTCATTGCGTTGATGTAGAGCCCCTTGTCCTTGTAGAACGTCTCGGCGAGCTGCAGGACCATGAGGCTTCGGTAGCCGCAGGGGTCGGCGTCCGGCTCGGAATGCCCCCACCGGACGTCGGGGCGCATCAGGACCTTCGTCCAGTTGTCCTTGTTGATCTCGGCGCCGTACTTGGATTTCGGGCCGTACATGAGCACGATGGCGTTGCTGGCGAACAGGGCGTTCCAGCTTGCCGTTGCGGGCCTGAGCAGCTTGTCGATGACCATGTAGTCGGCGGAAAGGAACACGTCGCACGCGCCGCCGAGGTCCGTGATCTTCCGGGCCAGGGCCGCGCTGCCGCCGGCTTCTCGCTGGATGTCGATGCCCGGGTTCGCTTTCTCGTAGAGTGCCTCGATCTTTGCCATGGGCGCGGCGAGGCTGCCGGCGTGGAAAACGATGACTTTTTCCGCGGCGACGGCCGCAGGAGCCCCGATAGCGGCCAGGACGGCCAGGGCCAGGAGCAGGGTGAGAACATGGCGGAACTTCTTCATGATGAAAACACCTCCGTTTGGGATTGGGTTGCACTCTTTTCGAAAACATGGATCGAGCCCGGGCTGAAACAGGCCCGGCAAGGCTGCCCGATCCGGATGTCCCTGGAAAGGATCGTGGAGGAAAGCGTCCGCCCCGTCAGCCGGAAGCCGTCGGCCTGCAGGATGACCTCGAAGGCCATCCCCCTCGGGACGATCGAGGCGACCCGCCCCGAAAAGGAGTTGGCGAATCCATCCGGAAAGACGGAATCGAGGACCACGTCTTCGGGCCGGATCCCGATGAATCCCGTGCAGGACTCGTCGCAACCCTCGAGGGCGAAGGAAACTCCACCTTCCAGGAAAGCCCTGCCGCCTTTCACCGTCGCGGGGAAGATGTTCTTCATGCCGACGAACTCGGCCACCTGCCGGTTCACCGGTTCCTGGAAGACTTCCCGGACATCTCCCACCTGCTGGAGGGTCCCGCCGTGCAGGACGGCGACCCGGTGCCCCAGCGAAAGGACTTCCCCGAAATCGTGCGTCACCATGACGATCGTCATCCCTTCCCGGTTGATGTGGCCCAGATAGTCCTGCAGTTCCTCCCGGAAGCACGGGTCCAGTGCGGAAAGCGGCTCGTCCAGGAGGAGGAGCGAGGGTTTCACCGCCAGGGCTCGCGCCAGGGCGACCCGCTGCTGCTCCCCGCCCGAAAGGGTGGTGGGCGACCGGTCGAGGAGGGTTTCCAGCTTCAGTAGCCGGACGAGCCCCTCGACATGCCGGGTGTCGCGATCCGGCGTGAAGCGCAGTCCCCACCGGATGTTCTGGGCCACCGTCATGTGGGGGAAAAGGGCATAGTCCTGGTAAACCAGGGCGACCTTCCTTTTTTCCGGCAAGAGCGCGGTCACGTCGGTCCCCCTGATGCGGATCCGCCCGGCGGCAATGGGCCTGAGCCCCGCGATCGCCTCCAGCATGAGAGTTTTTCCCGCGCCGCTTGGGCCGACGACCATGAAAAATTCGCCTTCCTCCACCGAAAGAGACAGGGAATCCAGGCTGAAACCGGGCAGGTCGATGGAGAGGCCTTCCAGTTCGATCATGGTAGGAGGTCCTCCTTTCGCTTGCCTGCAGCCAGGAGGCGAAGCAGGACGAACATCCCGAGGCAGACGAGGATCAGCTGGACCGCAATCGGCGTCGAGTACTTCAGGCCGAACGTGGCGAAGCGGTCGTAGATCAGGGTCGGGGCGACCATGGGATGGTAGGCGATGATGACGACCGCGCCGAACTCGCTCACTGCCCGGGCCCAACTCATGATCAGGCCGGATATCAGCCCTTTTCTCGCCATGGGGAGGGAGATCCGGAAGAAGACTTCCGGGAAGGAGGCCCCGAGGGTCCGGGAGACGTTCTCGATCCGGGGCGAAACCCCGTAGAAGGCGTCTCGGGCGGCATCGACGTAGAAGGGGATGGAAACGAAAAGGCAGGCCAGGATGATCCCGAGGTGGCTGTTGACGGGAGAGAGGCCGAGGTTGACCAGCAGGGCCCCTGCGGGAGCCTTCGGGGAAAAGGCCATGAGGACGGCGATGCCGGCGACCGTGTGGGGCACCATTATCGGCACGTCGATCACCGCTTCCAGGAACGACTTCCCGCGAAAGGAGTGACGGGCCAGGAAATAGGCCAGGGGCGTTCCGAAAAGGGCGATGATCGCGGTGGCGGCCGCGGCCGTCCAGATGCTCCTCCAGAGGGCCGCCAGCACGTCCTTCTCCATGGAGGACGCGGCGACGATCTTCCAGTCGGCCCGCAGGAACATCCCCGCGAGGGGCCAGATGATGTAGAGGACCAGGAAAGAACCCATCAGGAGCATGAACCAGCGTTCCCTGAACGATTGCGGCATGGACCCTCCCAAAATGAGAAAAAAGGTGGCCGCCCCGAAAAGGAGACGGCCACCGCGAAGGGTCCTGCCGCTCCTCCTTTCCGAACGCGGGAGGCCCTTCCGTTTCCGGAAGAACCCGTTGGCCGGTCCCCATGGGAAAGACTCCTTTAGGGGAGGCGGCTCGGAGGATGCTTATTGTTTTGAAAGCAGGAAAATCCTACCACACTTTCGAAAAAATGATAATGAAGATGACTATCATAAATGGAGGGAGGCAGAGGGAAGAATTGAAAGGCTGCGGGAAAGTGGGGGCCTTCCGGTAAGCCCTTTAAGGGTTGGGACTTTAGCATTTTCACTTGGCGCTTGACAGGGGATGAAACATCTTTTAAAATCGACAGACTGGTGAGGTTTCTTCACCCGATAAAGGCAAACCCGTCGAAAGCCGGGGACGCAAAGCTGAGGGTCTAAAGCCGAAAGGCAAAGACAGCCTGGCTGCCGAAGGTGGAAGGGGATTTGGAAGCGCCTTCGGGAAAATTCTCGAAGGCGCTTTTTTGTCTCCCACGAGACGGAAAAGTCGCCGGGGAGGCGGACCATGGGAACAAGAACAAAAAGCATCCTCGGGTTTTTAGCGGCAATCTTCCTCCTGGGGGCCTGCCTGGGTTCCGCGGAGGCTTCACTGCCGGGCAACACCCTCATTTCGGCCCGGGACGGCTCGGAATCGATTATGTCCGGCTGGCAGGGAACCCCGACACTTTTGGTTTTCTTCAGCCCTGTTTGCCGCTACTGCCGGACCGAGTTGAAGGAACTGGAAAAACTGGCCCGCTGGCCGATCGGGCAGGGCGTCCGGATCGTGGCGGTGGCGCCCGGGGGTTTCTCGGACAGGGTCCTGGACGCGGTCGTGTCAAAGTGGGAACTCAACAGGGTCGAGGTCTACTCCGATCCGGGGAACGCCCTTTTCAAGGCTTTCCGTGTGAAGAAGGTTCCCTATACCGTCTATTTCGATGCGGACGGCAGCCGGAAGGACGGTTTCCTCGGCGCGGTCAACGCCAGCGAACTGGAGGATTTCCTGAAGGAACAGCAGCTTTAGCCCGTTTTCACGGTTTGCCTCACCAACCTGGTTTTTGTTGTCCTGGGGGATCCCCTGAAAAGCGGGGGGTCCCTCTTCTTGTTGGTGTAAAGTATTTGCAAAGCGTATCGAACGAAAGAAGGGGAAAAAGTCTTGAGATGCGATGCCTGTGACAAAAAAAGCTGCCTCAACGGGAAGCCTTGTGTGCCAAAGCCCTTCCCGGAGGCTTACGAGGATCCCTGGGTGAAGAAAACGATGCGGGTGGCGAGCGAAATCGAGGCGGAATTCTACGGGATCAAGAACCGTTTGGAGGAGATCATGGAGTTTGCCCGGAGGATGGAATTTCGCAAGCTGGGCCTTGTCTTCTGTCTGGGGCTTGAAGAAGAGGCCCGGATCGTGGGGGACATCCTTTCCCGGGAGTTCGAGCTCGAATCCGTCTGCTGCAAGGTTGGCGGGTTCCTGAAGAGCGAAATCGGGATGGCACAGGGCAAGGGCCTGGGCCTGGCTTCCTGCAACCCGGCGGGGCAGGCCGCGCAGCTTGAAAGGGCCGGATGCGACCTGGCCATCGTCATGGGGCTCTGCGTCGGGCATGACACGGTCTTCTACCGGACCTGCAGCCTCCCGGTCACGACCCTTGCGGTCAAGGACCGGGTGCTGGGACACAATCCCCTGGCCGCGGTCACCTGTCCCTACGTGAGGAAGAAGGTTATCAGGGGCGTGAAGCCCAAGGAAGACGAATGAAGGGAGGGGCATCGGAATGCCGGACCTGGACGAAACTCAGCAGAAAAAGCTGGAAAAGAAGTTCCAAGTGGACATGAAGAAGGTCTCGAAGTCGGACGTGGAGAAGGTCCTGGAGAAAGCCGAACCGGTCCTGAAAAAGCTCCGCAACTCGACCGTGGAAAAAGTCCTGGTCATGGCGAAACAGGCGACCCTCGTCTTCGAGATGCTGAAAAGCTGGTGGAAGGGCGAGATCAATTTGCCCTGGAAGACCGTTGCCGCAATGACCGTGGCGCTCCTTTACCTGGCCTCTCCCATTGACCTCCTTCCAGACTTCTTCCCCCTCGCCGGCTACATCGACGACCTCTTCATCGTCGCCGTCGCCATGGAACTGGTGCAGGACGAACTGAAGGACTTCGCCGAAAAGAAAGGCCTCGACCTCAAGGAATACGGCCTCTAACCTGAGGGTAACCTGAGGGGGTCAGACCTTGTTTCTTGCTGTTTGTACACAAACAGCAAGAAACAAGGTCTGACCCCCTCCTCTCTTTTTTGGGTTGACACCTGCCTTTTTCTACTTTAACTTAGGGAGGGAGGGCACGTTTAATCACGTACGTTTATAAGGTAAAGTAAAGCTTTTTATTTCTTTTCATCACACTTTATAGGAAAAGGGGTTGAATGTAGATGAAAGAGAACCGACCGCGCCTTATTCTTTTAGTCGCCCTTGCCCTGTTCCTGGTTTTCTCTCCCATTGTACCTGGCCATGCCGCCACAACCGAGGTGGTCACCAACACGAACGACAGTGGTGCAGGATCGTTGAGGCAGGCGCTGGCTGATGTGGATGCCGGCGGCACGGTCTCCTTCAGCGGAATCGGGTTCCCGGCGGAGATCGTCCTGGCGACTCCCCTGGCCATCAGCAAGAACGTCACGATCGAGGGTCCGGGCGCAAGCCAGCTGTCCATCAGCGGGGGAAACCTTTGCAGGGTTTTCAGTATTGACGGTGTCGATGTCAACCTATCCGGCCTCTCAGTAAAGAACGGGAAGGACAGCGAAGCCGGCGGTATTTACGTCAACGGCGGGGCCCTTACCGCCACAAGCTGCGATATCACGGGAAATCATTCCGACACTTGGGGTGGAGCGGTCAAGGGGGATAGCGCTGCCCTTTCCTTTAACGGTTGCCGGGTTTCGGACAACGGAGCGGGTTTTTTCGGACGCGGCGGTGCCGTTTACCTGAACGAAGGAAGCCTCTCGATGACCGATTGTGAAATTAACCGGAACAGGATAACCCAGGACGAATTTTTTACGAACCATGGAGGAGCGGTTTACCTGGTCAGCACCACGGGTGACGGCAATCTTTTGGATGCCGTCTTCACCCGCTGTAAGTTCAGCGAAAACCTGGCGACGTACGGCGGCGCCATCTACGCCGAGGGGGTGGACAGCCTGGCGGCCGAATTGTGCCTCTTCGAGGAAAACGACGGAAGCTACGGAGGGGCACTCTACTCCAGTTTTGTGGCGCACCTGGCGGTCGAATCCTGCCTCTTCTCGGGCAATCATGCCCGCAACTGGGGCGGGGCGATTTATTCGAGGTCTTCCAGCATCGTCCTGGGAAAAACGTCTTTCACGGGGAATTCGGCCTATGTGGGAGGGGCCCTCATGTCCTATGCGAATGGCGCGGCGACTCCCGGGACTGTCGTGCTGAGCAACTGCACGATCACCGGTAACACTGCCGATAACGGCTATGGGACCGCCGGGTTTGCCGCCGGGATCCACAACGGCGGTTACTGTTCCCTCAGTCTCCTGAATTGCACGGTCGCGCTGAACGAGGCGGTCGACCAGCGAAGCGGCATCTGGAACGAAGGTTCGCTGACCCTGAAAAACACGCTCGTGGCAGGCAACGCGGGTAACGATGCCCAAAACTACCCGGAGTCGGTTTCGGGGGCCTCCCTGACTTCCCTTGGATACAACCTGCTGGGGAAAGTCGTGAATTTCGGTGAAGGATGGCAGGAAGCCACGGATATCGTTTCCGAAGATCTTGTTTCCGGAGATCTTTTCGAAGGGGTGGCCGCCGATAACGGCGGACCGGCAGTCGGTGTCGACGGTGCGACGGTTCCCATGCTCACCCTCGCCCTGAAAGAGGGAAGCCCCGCCGTTGACAGCGGCAGCGGAACGGGCCTGGATGGTTTGACGGCCGTCACGGCGGACCAGCGTGGAGTTGCCCGGCCGCAGGGCAGCGGCTACGACATCGGGGCCTTCGAGCTTGAAGCGGCAGCGGGTGACGATGACGATGACGACGACGATACCCCCGTTTCGGGCGGAAGCGGCGGGTGCAGCACGGGCCCGGTTGGACCGGCGCTGGGACTTCTTCTGCTGCCCCTTGGGTGCCTGGCCCTGAAACCCCGGCGCAAGGCCAGGTCCTGAAAGCCTGAACGGCTGGTGTAACGGGACATAAAAAGGGGGGGCGGGTCCGAGGACCCGCCCCCCCTTTCGTGTTCCTGTCAGAGGTTAGCGCCTGCTGCGGAGCAGGGCCAACGGCACGAGCAGGAAAAGCCCCAGTGGCAGGGCGCCGGCACCGTTGCAGCCGCTGCCGCTTTCGCCGTCGGGGGTTTCCCTGGCGGAGACGGGCGCCAGCACGATCTTCGCCGTGAAGGCCGGGTCTCCCGTGTTGCCGCCGTCATGGATGATGACGGCGCCGTTGCTGAAGCTCACTCCCGCCGGCCCGTCGTCGACGACGGCGCCGAAGAGCTGCCCTCGGCAATAAAGGACCGTGGCCGCTTCCTCGACCTGGGTGGGGGTGATCCCGCCGGGAACCAGCATGGCCGTTCCCATGAGCCGGATCACGTTCGTGGGATCCAACTCCGCTTCTTCGGCGGCTTCCACGATGTCCACGATCTCTCCGTCGGAAAGCACGGCCCAGATGTGGAAGCGCTCAAGGAAGGCCTGGTCGAACGGGACGTCGTCCGCCACGTCTTCCGCGATAGCCTGGATCGCTTCCGCCACGGCTTCAGGCAACTCCTCGGAGCCTTCGGTCGTGAGGTCCATCCGGATGCGCAGCGGCAGGACGGGAACCGTCTCGCCTTCCGCCACGGGGTCCAGGGAACCGTAGGGCACGTAGGGCACATCCATTTCGAGGAACCGGACGTCGCCGGCAAAGCCGTCCACTGGACCCTCGTCATGGGAGACAACCAGGTTTGCAAGCGCGGAAAGAGACGGATACTGAGCTTCCTTGCCTTCCAGGTCGGCCGACGGGATCGTGAAGTGAACGAGGTCGAGCCCATCCCAGGACATTACGCCGGTTGCCTCCATTGAAGATTCACTGAAACGGGCCAGCCACTGGTAGGCCTTCGTATTGAACGTGGCTTTCCAGCTAGCGAGGGAGGATTCACCCGGCATCAGGCCTTTGAATTCCCTCACGTACGGGGTGGGTTCCCCTTCGATCGGGGCCTGGCAATAGCTCCCCTCCCAGAAGGAAAACGCCGGAGGCAAGTCGGGGCTGGTCGTGAATGGCCATCCCATGTAAGTGAAAGCCGAGGGGTTCAGAAGGAAGTAAGCACGTCCTGCTTCGTCCAGGGTGGTCGGCTGAAGCTCGATCGGTTCGCTGCCCCAGTTCGTGATTGCCATCTCGAAGTTGGAGACTGCGGTTGTCGTCATAATCGCCGCCTGGTTCAGGAAAATCGTCCCGAGATCGACTTCCATCCCGGAAGCGGCATAACGCCGCGGCAGGGGGTAGGCAGCGGTCTCGAGGCCCGCTGTGGTTTGGAGGCCGGATGAGGATGCAGACATCGGCCCGATGATGGACTCGACGGGTTCGCCGAAGGAATTGTAGGCCAGTTCCACGAAGTTGGATTCCTCCACCTTGGCCAGGAGGAAGGGAAGAGCTTCCTGGCTCCCGGGATCGAAGAGCGTATGGAAACCGCGGTGGGTGACGTTGAACGTCCAGTTGCCCGTCTCCTGGCTTTCTGCAGCAGTGTCGAAGCCGGTGAAGACGCCCCAGTCGGGCACGATCTCCAGGTTCGAAAGCTCGAACGTTTCCGAAGAGTCGTTGCTGACCGTTACGTTTTGCAGGGCCAGCGAATCGCCGTTTGTCCGGACGAGGAGGATCTGGGTGCCGTCCAGTTCGTATTCTCCCGGTGTGCCCACCTTGTAGCCGTACACTTCAACACTGTCGTCCTCATCATCCCCCACAGCGGGATCGAGGCCGGAGGTCACGTGGAGCCCGAGTTCCCCGTTCCCGCCCGTGGCCAGCACACTGGATTGAGAAGTGATCAGCCAGTCGATCCCTGTTCCCGGCAGTCCCCCGGGAACCAGGATGCCGTTCGCCCATGCTGCGGAAAAAGCCAGGAAAACCCCGATGGTTGCAAATGCCGCAAACCTGCGCAAACTCTTACCCCTGACGTCCATGGAACCGCCTCCTCAATGAAATGTTGAGAACTGTCTCAATCATATCAAAGCTTTAACTAAAGTGGCGGCTCTCCGCAGAAATATGGACAGGGAAACGTTCCATTATTGTTTCTTTATTCTTGCGGGGGCCTCCGAGAGAGGGTGATGAGCATGACGGAGGCGATGACGACGACTGCGGCGACCATCATGCGGGAGGTGATTTCCTCGCCTCCGAGCGTCCAGCCCAGGAAGACGGCGACGACGGGATTGACGAAAGCGTGGGTGGCGACGCGGGAGGCGGGTTCGACCTTCAGGAGCCAGACAAAGGCGGTAAAAGCGATGATGGACCCGAAAACGGCCAGGTAGGCCAGGGCAAGCCACGATTTCATGCTGACGGCCGAGGGGATGAAGCGCGCACCCTCGCCCAGGGTCAGCCCTGCCGTCACCAGCAAGGCTCCCCCGACGAGCATCTGCATTCCCGTCCCGAGGGAGGTTGAATCCGCGATGTAGGTCTTGCGCGAGGCAAGGGAGCCGAACACCCAGGCGATCGTGCAAAAGAAAATGACAAGGGTGCCGATCCGGTAGCCCGGGACCGCCTCGAAGCTGGCGCCCCCTTCCCCGAAGGCCAGGTAGAGAGTCCCGGCGAATCCCAGCGCCAGGCCGGCCCATTCCTTGAGGCGAGGCCGGGTGGACTTGAAGAGCAGCCAGTCGAACACGAAGAACCAGAGCGGTTCCACGGAAATGATCAGGGCGGCAATCCCCGACGGAACGACCTGCTCCGCCCACATGACCCCCCCGTAGCCCAGAAAGATCATGATAAAAGCCAGCTTTGCAGCGTTTTTCCACCCGCCCAGGGTCGGCCTTTCCTCACCCCGGAACCAGGCCCAGGCAAACAGGAAAAGTCCAGCAGCCAGGAAACGCATACCCCCGCTCAAGAACGGCGGGAGCGTTTCCAGCGTGAACCGGATTCCCAGGTAGGTCGATCCCCAGATGAAGTAGATGGCCCCGTAGGCCGCGAAGACCGAGAGCCGGGAGGGCTTATCCCCCATTGCCGAACCGCTTGTCCCACTCGGCCAGGACGTCCGGGGTCGCGCTCAGTCCCAGTCGGTCGGCTCCCGCCTCGATCAGCGCCAGTGCCTGGTCCAGGGTGCGGATGCCCCCCGATGCCTTCACGCCCAGGGTTTTCCCGGCCAGCCGCCGGAGCAGGCTCACAGCCTCGACCGTGGCACCGGTCCCGGAAAACCCCGTCGAGGTCTTCACGAAATCGGCCCCGGCCTTCCGGGCGGTTTCCACGCAAAGGGCGATTTCTTTTTCGGAAAGTTCCCCGGTCTCGAGGATCACCTTGACGGTCGCCCCTCCTGCTGCCTCCACCACCGCGCGGATGTCGGCCTCCATTTCGACCGTCCTGCCCGAGCGCAGCAGGGACCGGTTCAGCACCATGTCCAGCTCGTCGACTCCCAGGGCCCTGAGGCGCCGGGCGGAAAGCACCTTCACGTCCGTGAGGTCGCATCCTTGGGGAAACCCGAGGACGGCCCCCACGAGGACGGGAGTCCCGCGGAGAGCGAGCGAAGCCGCCTCCGCGAAGCAAGGCTGCACCATCACCAGCTTGACACCCTTGGCCACGGCGAACCGGCATCCTTCCAGCACCTGGTTTTCGGTGGTGCCTGGGGCGAGCAGGGAATGTTCCAGCATCGAAGCAAATTCATCGCGTACAATAATTGTTTTCATGGAATTCAGTCTATCTGCAACGAAGTTGGTATGTCAAATACCTGTCCCTGGTCCGTTGTCCGGGGGCCTTGGGTGATGTTATACTTATCATGCTGTTAGTTTATGTATTTAACGAGGCAAAATATATTTTCTCCTTAGAGTCAAGCGCGAGAGGAGGTTTTCGTATGGAAATCCTTGACAATGAATCCGTTCAAAAGCTTGCATCCGCTATCCAGGGTCCCTGTGTCTCCCTCTACATGCCCACCGTCCGCACCACCCCCGATGCCCGGCAAGACCAGATCCGCCTGAAGAACCTGGCCCGCCAGGCCCTTCAGGGTCTCGGTGAGCACGGTCTTTCCCCCGAAGCCGCAGAAGAACTGGTCGGCGACATCGACCGGATGGTGCCGCAGATGTCCTTCTGGACGGAAGCCGTGGACGGCCTGGCCGTTTTCGCACGCCCGGGCGAGACCCTGAGTTTTCGCCTGCCGGTGGTCTTCCCGGAGAAAGTGGCCGTCGGCGACCGGTTCGTCCTGAAGCCCCTGGTCGGGGTGCTTTCGGGAGAGGAGTCCTATCTCCTCCTGACCCTGAGCCAGAAGGGCGCCCGCCTTTACAGGGGGAACAGGGCCGGCCTGTCGGAGATCCACGTGGACAACATGCCCGGGACTTTGGACGAGGTCATCAACAGCGACGGGTTCGAGCGGCGCACGCAATCCGACGCCTCTAGCCACCGAGGCCATGGACCCGGAGACGTGAGGCCCAAGGAAGATATCGTCGTGTACTTCCGGCGCGTCGTGGAGGTCCTGTCCCATGCCATGAAGGGGGCGCGCGAGCCCCTCGTGCTGGCTGGGGTGGAATACCTGCACCCCCTGTACCGCTCCGTGAGCCGGTACCCCAACCTCTTGCCGGCCGGGGTGATGGGAAACGCCGACAAGCTTTCCCGCGAACAGCTCCACGCCCAGGCCTGGTTCCTCGTCAGGCCGCATTTCACTCGCGGCAGGGAAGAGGCCTTGGCACGCTTTAAGCGAGACGCCGGAACGGGGCTGACCGGTACGGATCCCGAGGAGGTTTACTGGGCTTCGAAATCCGGTCGGGTGGAGGCTGTTTTCCTGGCGGAGGGAGCGGAGAAGTGGGTCACGGTTGACCCGATGAACATGGTGGCGACCCCGTTCGAAAGTCCCGGCCCCGGTCGCGAGGATCTTTTCGAGACGATCGCCGTAGAGACTTTCCTGAAAGAGGGCAAGGTGTTCGTCGTGTCGGAGGCCGAGATGCCCAACGGCGGCCACGTGGCCGCAGTGTACAGGTACTGAAAAAAGCAGGGAAAAAAGGCCTCCCGCGAGGGAGGCCTTTTTCGCGTGCACGTGTTTCCAGGATCGGCCCGGAATGGGAAAATAAACCCCTCTATTATTAAAAATTGTAATGATAAAGGCCGAAAGGGTGTCTTTTGTTATGTGAAATATAACATTATTGTTACTTTATCCGTGTTTCTCGCTTGACAGTGTTGTTGCACCCGAATAAACTTGAACCTATCAGGCGAAACCTTTCGTTTAAAGAGGCGTCTTTGCGGAGCGGCATTCCGATAAATTGCCTGCGGTGCCGGAGGAGGGGAACATATGAACGAGGAGAGTTCGGGAGTGCTGCGTTTCGCGACAAAAATAACGGAGTTGGCGCTCTATGCCCTCATGTTGGTCATCACGGTTCTCGTTTTCGTCCAGGTCATTCTCAGGTATGTCCTCAAGGCTCCCCTGATGGGGATCGAGGAACTCCTTTTCTTTCCAACGGTCTGGCTCTACATGCTGGGAGGCGTTAACGCCTCGGCCCAGGGGACGCAGATCGTCTGCCGCGTACTGGAGGTTTTCTTCAAGAGCCGGAAATCGATCCTTTTTGTCCGCACGGCCGGTTCCGTGATCTCGGTCGTGGTCGCCGCGTGGCTCACCTACTGGGGATACGACTACCTCCGCTATGCCCTCAGGGTCACGAGGGTCAGCGCCACGCTTTATATCCCTCTCATCTACGCGGAATGTGCCGTCTTCGTTGGGCTTGTCCTCATGACGTTTTACACGGGGCTCGAGGCAAAACGTTACTGGGGGCTTTTCAACAAGAGCGAAGACGAGCTTAAAGCCGTCATCAAGACAGAGAAGGATTAAAGGGGGGCTGATTCATGGAAATCACGACACTGGTCACGATTACCCTGGTCCTTCTGGTTTTCCTGTTGACGATGGGAGTCCCCCTCCCCTTCTGTTTTGGCGGGGCCCTCATGTTCATGAACCTGGCAGGCGGGGAATCCATGAAGGGAATGATGTTCTGGGGCCTGAACCAAATCACCAACCCGGTCATCCTGTGCGTTCCGCTTTTCATTTTCGCGGGTTCTCTCATGAGCCAAAGCGGCATCGCCAAGTCGCTGCTGGATTTCGTCAACGTCTTCGTGGGACGCGTCAGGGGCGGGCTCGGTATCGTGGCGGCGGTTAGCTGCGCGATCATCGGGGCCATATCGGGAAGCGGTTTCACCGGGGTGGCAGCCACCGGTCCCATCCTCATTCCCCGCATGGTGGAAGAGGGATATCCGAGGGGTTATGCCACTGCCCTGGTGACCGACTCCTCGATCCTGGGGCTTTTGATTCCCCCAAGCGTCACGATGATCATCTACGGCTGGGTGACCGAGACCTCCATCCTGGCCTGCTTCCTTTCGACGGTTGGCCCCGGTGTTCTCGTGGTCATCCTTTTCTCCATCATCAACATGGTCTGGGCGCGGAAATTCCCGCTTGTTCTAGAAGCTGAAGTCCACGGCATGGAGCGTTTCAGGCTGATGATGAACCGGGGTTGGAAAGCCCTGCCGGCCCTTGCGATGCCTTTCATCATCCTCGGCGGAATCTACGGTGGCATCATGACGCCGACCGAGGCCGCGGCCGTTGCCGCGATTTACGCCATCCCGGTCGGTCTCTTCATCTACAAGGGACTCGACGGGAAAAGCTTCTTCTTCATCGCCAAGGAGGCGGCGACGGCAGTCGGCTCGATCATGGTCATGATCCTTTTCTGCCTGATGCTCAGCCAGGTCCTTGTCCTGGAGCAGGTCCCGCAGGCCATCGTCAAGATGATGTTCGGCATCACCCAGAACCGGGTGCTCCTCCTCATCCTCATCAACCTTCTCCTGTTCGTCGTGGGCATGATCGTCAACGACCTTACGGGGATCATCCTCACGGCCCCGCTGCTCCTTCCTCTCGTGGTGGCCATGGGAATCCACCCCATCCACTTCGGCGCGATCATCGGCGTGAATCTGGCCATGGGCGGCGTGACGCCTCCCTACGCCAGCATCCTCTACCTGGGCATGCGCATCGGGAAGGTGGAGTTCCTGGACATCCTCAGGCCCGCCATGACTTTCCTGATCCTGGGTTACGTCCCGGTGGTGTTCCTGACGACTTTCTGGCCGGACCTTTCGATGTGGCTGCCGAGGGTCATGGGTTTCATTCGCTGATCGCGGGAGGGAAAAGCCATGGGTAAGGCCGGAAGTTTGCCAAGCCTCTTCGACATCCTCGGCCCTGTCATGACGGGACCTTCCAGCTCCCATACGGCAGGGGCCGTCCGCATCGGCCGGATGGGGAGGTCCATTCTCGGGGAAGAGGTCCGTGAGGCAACGATCACTTTCCACGGGGCCCTTTCCGGAACCTACAAGGGGCATTTCACCGACTCGGGCGTGGTTGCCGGCCTGCTGGGAATGGATGTGGACGACCCCAGGATTCCCCAGGCCCTCGACCTGGCCCGGAGCGGCGGTATGGAGGTGCACGTCCGTGCGCTCCCGGAGAGCCAGGCCAACCCGAACACCATCGACATGGAACTCACCGGGGAAAGCGATTCGGTCCGGGTGTCGGCCATCACCGTCGGCGGCGGGGAAATCCTGGTGACCCGGGTCGGGGACGCCCCGGTGAGCCTGCGCGGGAAATCAGGCGTGACGCTGCAGGAAGGGGTGAAATCCCCCCGCTTTCTCCCCCCGCTTTACGACTATTCCCTCGTGAACCCGGAGCCCCTGTTCGACTCGTTCAGCGGGCTTGCCGATTTTGCCGCGGCCCGGGGGAATTCCATTCCCGAGGCCGTCCTGGCATGGGAATTGCACCGAAGCGGGCTGGACGCGGGCCAGGTTCGGCAAAGGCTCTCCAAAATCTGGCAGGTCATGACCCGGTCGGTGGAGAAGGGCCTATCGAGCCGAAACAACCTGGTCGGGGGCTTCATGCCCGGCGACGACGGACTGAAACTTTGGAAGGCAATCGGCGAGGGGCGAACCCTTTCCGGAGACGTCCTGGCAAAAGCCGTGGCCCGCAGCCTGGCCGCGATGGAAGTCAACGGTTCCCTGGGATGCGTCGTGGCGGCGCCCACGGCCGGTTCCTGCGGCGTGATGCCCGGCACCTTCATGACGGTGGCCGAGACAAGGAACTTGCCCGAACCGCAGGTGATCGAAGCCCTTCTTGCCGGGGCCATGACGGGTGTTCTCATCGCTTCGGAAGCCCCGATCTCCGGAGCCCTGGGGGGATGCCAGTCGGAAGTGGGAGTCGCTTCCGCCATGGCGGCCGCAGGGCTGGTCCAGCTTGGAGGAGGTTCTCCCGAGGCCGTTTGCCACGGCGCGGCCCTTGCCCTGAAAAGCCTGCTGGGGCTGATCTGCGATCCTGTGGGCGGACCCGTCGAGATCCCCTGCATCAAGCGGAACGCCGTGGGAGTGGCGAATGCCCTTGCGGCGGCGGACATGGCCCTGGCGGGGATCAGGAGCATGATCCCTCCCGACGAGGTGGTAACGGCCCTCCGGAATGTCCAGGGACTTCTGCCCACGGAACTGAGAGGGACGATGCGCGGCGGGCTGGGAGTGACGGAAACGGCGGCCAGGCTGAAGGAAGAATGGCTGCGCAGGATACGGAGCTGACGGGCAAATCCTGGAAAAGGAGGCTGGAGAAGAATATGTCGACGGTGCTGTTGAGCCAGGAAGACATCAAGAAGGTCATAAACCTGAAGGAAGTCGTGGAAATCGTCGAGAAGACGTTCAAGGGCTTCGGGGAAGGGACAACGATCAACCCGACGAAGGTGGGCCTGGACCTTGGGGAGACCGCGGCCTACCCGCCGTACCAGGGTTTCATGAACGCCATGCCGGCCTACGTGGGCTGGAACGACGTGGCGGGGATCAAGTGGGCCGGCGGTTTCCTGGGCGAGAGGAAGAAGATGGGGCTGCCGTACATCACGTCCCTGATCCTGCTGATCAACCCGAAGATCGGGAACTTCACGGCGGTGATGGACGGCGAGTGGATCACGACGATGCGAACGGGGGCCCAGACAGCGGTGGCTCTGAAGCACCTGCACAAGGGCCCGACGATCCGGCTGGGGCTTTACGGGGCCGGGGCCCAGGGGCACTCCCAGACCCAGGCCATCGCGGAGGTGTTCGACATCGAGGAGGTCCGGGTTTACGACGTGTACCGTCCTGCGGCCGAGAAGTATGCGGCGGACATGAAGGACGTGGTGAAGGGGAAGATCGTTATCGCGGAGACGCCGAAGGACGCGGCATGGGGGGACGCGATCGTTTGCGTGACGCAGTCGAAGGACAAGTTCGTGAAGAACGAGTGGATCCAGCCCGGGACGATCGTATTCCCCATGGGCTCGTACCAGGAAGTGGACGACGAGTTCATCCTGGGTGCGGACCGCGTGGTGGTGGACCATATCGGGCAGTGCCTGCACCGCGGGGCGCTGAAGGAGCTGGTGGAGGCCGGGAAGTTCGAGGAGAAGGACATCGACGCCACGATCGGCGAAGTGGTGGCGGGCAAGAAACCGGGCCGGGTGTCGGCTTCGGACCGGATCCTGTGCATCCCCATCGGGACGGGGGCCATGGACGTGGCGGTGGCCTCGGTGGTCCTGGAGAGGGCGAAGGCGAAGGGCCTCGGTGGCAGCTTCGATTTCGTGTAAATGAACCTGTTCTTCCGTAAAAGAACCGCCAAATCACTGGAGGAGGGATCGAGAATGAAGAGATGGGTTTACGGGTTCATGGTGCTTGCCCTTGTGGCGGGAATGGTCGCGGCTTTGCCGTTCTCGGCGGAGGCGAAGAACTTCAACTTCAAGATTTCGCATATCCGCCCGACGGACACGGCCATCGACAATGACGTGAAATGGCTGGATGCGGAGCTGCAGAAAGCCTCAAGCGGCCGCATCAAGCTGTCGATCTTCCCCGCGGGGCAGCTCGGGGACTACACGGTCGTCCAGGAACGGGTCGGAGTGGGAGCGATCGACATGGCGGTCCAGCCGATGGGTGCTGCCGCCGACAAGCGCATGCTCGTTTCCAGCTTCCCGTACCTTGCCGACAGCTGGGCTTCCGCCCGGAAGATCTACGTCACCGGCAGCCCTCTGATGAAAGAGGTCGGGGTTCTCCTGGAAAAGCAGAACATCAAGCTGATTGCCGTATGGCCGGTGTACTTCGGAGGGGTCGCCCTGAAGAAGATGCCCGCCAACCCCATGGAACCCAACGTCGCGCAGAACGTCAAGGTCCGCGTCCCGCCCATCAAGTCCTACCAGGTCATGGCTGAAGCCTTCGGGTACCAGGCGACGCCGCTGCCCTTCTCCGAGACCTTCACCGCGGTCCAGACGGGCATCGTCGACGGGGCCATCGGGGCCGGTGCCGAAGGCTACTACGCGAACTTCAGGGATGTCATCAAGTACTACCTGCCGATCAACACCCACTTCGAGCAGTGGTACCTGGTCATGAACCTCGACCTCTGGAACTCCCTGCCGAAAGCCGACCAGGAGGTCATGATGAAAGTGACGCAGGCCTGGGAGAAGCGCCGCTGGGCGGCCGCCGAGAAAGACCAGGCCTACAACGAGAAGCGTCTCGAGGAATACGGCATCAAGGTCCTGAGGCCGACCATCAACCAGGTCGCGGCCTTCACCAAGAAGGCCCGGAGCACCGTGTGGCCCCAGATCAAGGGAGACGTGGGGGCAGCCTACTTCGACAACCTGCTGAAACAGATGAACATCAAGCAGTAGCTGCAGCGAATGAAAAACGGGGGGGGCGGGGAAACCCGCCCCCCCGGGGTTAACAGGCTTCCAGCCTGGAGATTGCTAGGGATTGTTCGGGATGGCAATCATCAGCGCGATGCATTTTTCGGGGCCCAGCGCCCGCCCGCCGTGGGAAATGGTTGCGTCGACGAAGAGGCAGTCACCGGGTTCCAGCTCGTACCGGTTTTCGCCGCAGAAAAATTCCAGTTTCCCCTGGAGGATGTAGAGGAATTCTTCCCCCTCGTAGTTGAACCCGGGTGAAGTGCGGGGCGGATTCAGGACCGGTTCGTAGGTCAGCAGGAAGGGGCTCCATGCCTTGTTGGGCCAGTGGGAGCCGAGAGACTCGAAATGGTATCCGTGCGGTGCCTTGCGATGGGGGGCAGGTTTCTTCTCATCCTTGCGCACGAGTACGAAATGGATGTCTTCCGCTTCCTTGAGCAGTTCGCTCAGGGGCACTCCAAGCGTTCGCGCCACCTTGATGTAGGTGGAGATCGAGGAAGTCACCTTGCCGTTCTCGATCTTGGAAGCCAGGGCCTTGGAAATCCCGGCTTCGTAGGCAAGGGTCTCCAGGGTCATGCGCGCGTTGAGCCGCAGGTTCCGGACCCGGCGACCGATAATGAACTCCATGTTCTTTCCTTCGATGTCATCCGTGTTGTTCTCTTGAAAATTAGGCATTGAACGGGCCTCCATTCCTCGGAAAAGTTTAACATGATAGGCCCCTGTGACGAATAGAGAGGTGATCCCCTTGGAAGATTTCATTTTAAGGCGCATTCGCATCAGCAACGTGGAAAAGGGCAGCAGGACCGAGGTCAAGGACGGCTGCCTTTACGTCGACACGGAAGGATTGTCGAAGAGCCTTTGCGAAGACAAACAGATCCTGCGGGTGGACGTGAGGCTGGCGAGGCCGGGGGAAAGCGTCCGGATCGTCCCCGTGAAGGACGTGATCGAGCCCCGTGCGAAAGTGTCCGGCGGCAGGGAGACCTTCCCGGGCGTGTTCTCGGATCCCGACGTATCGGCCGGGGAAGGGGTCACGGTGGTCCTTGACGGGGTTTGCGTGGTGACGACCGGGAAGATGGTGAACTTCCAGGAAGGGCTGATCGACATGTCAGGCCTGGGAGCGGAGTTTTCGACCTTTTCGAGGAAAAACAACGTGGTCCTCGTGATCGAGCCGGTGGAAGGCCTGGGAAAACACGAACACGAAAGGGCCGTACGGTTGGCGGGACTGAAGGCCGCAAGCATCCTGGGGGAAGCGGGCCGGGATGTCCGCTGGGACGAAGAAACGAGGATCCCCCGGCTCACGCTGCCGGAGCTGTACGAATCCCACACCTGCCTGCCCCGGGTGGTCTACGTCTGCCAGGTGATCGCCGAAGGGCTGCTTCACGACAGCTATATCTACGGCCTCAACGCACAGGGCTGCCTGCCGGTCTGGATGCCTCCCGGCGAAGTCCTGGACGGTTCCCTCGTCAGCGGGAACTGCGCCGCTCCGTGCCACAAGCACTCGACCTACCACCACCAGAACAACCCCATCGTGGAAGACCTGCTGAAGGAGCACGGCAAAACCCTGAACTTCCTGGGCGTCCTCGTCACTCCGGTGAAAACCGCCCTCGTCGAGAAGGTCCGCATGTGCACCCAGGCCCTGAAGATGGTCCGCCTCATGGGAGCCCGCGGAGTCATCCTTTCCGAGGACGGGGGAGGCAACCCGGAGAACGACCTCATGCTCCTGGACCGGCTCCTGGAAAAGGAAGGGATCCGGACGGTCCTGGTCACGGACGAATACGCCGGGTCCGACGGAGCCTCGCCGGGGCTGGCGGACAGCACGCCCGAGGCCGATGCCGTCGTCACCAACGGCAACGGCAACCAGAGGGTCATCCTGCCGCCCATGGCGGAGACGATCGGCTACCCGGAGTGCATCGACCGGATCACCGGCGGCCACGCCGGCAGCCTCAGGCCGGACGGATCGGTGGACATGGAGATCGCCGGGATCATGGGCTCCACGAACGAGCTCGGCCTGGAAAACCTGATGACCGTGGCCATGTGAGAGGGAGGGAAGGAAGATGAAAACCATCCGCGCGGTCCACTACATCAACCAGTTTTTCGGCCAGATCGGCGGCGAGGACATGGCCAACGTCCCCCCGAAGGTCGTCGAGGGGCCCATCGGCTTTGGCACCACGATCGCGGCACTCTCCGGCGGGCGAATCGAGATCGCCAGGACCGTCGTGTGCGGCGACAACTACGCGGCGGAAAACCTGGAGGAACTGCAGAAAACAGTCCTGGAATGGGTGAAGGAAGCGGCTCCCGACCTGTTCATCGCCGGGCCGGCTTTCGGCGCCGGCCGTTACGGCACAGCCTGCGGAGTCCTCTGCGGCGCCGTGCAGGCGAAACTGGGTATCCCCGCGATCACCGGCATGCACCCGGTCAACCCCGGTTACGAGCTCGCCGGGCGGGACGTCTACGTTATCAGGGCGAAGGACTCCGCCCAGGACCTGAAACGGGTCCTTCCCCTCATGCTGGTCCTGGGGCAGAAGCTTGTGGACGGAGCGCCCGTGGGCCGGCCGGAAGAGGAGGGCTACCTGCTCCGGGGCGTGCGAATCAACGTTCGGGCCCCGAAGCGGGGATCCGCCCGGGCGGTCGAAATGCTCCTGAAAAAGATGGAGGGGGAGTCCTTCGATACCGAGCTTCCCATGCCGACGTACGACCGCGTCGCGCCGGCCAGGCAGGTCCTGGACATGGCGACAGCGGTGATCGCCATCGGGACGGAAGGGGGCATCGTCCCCCGGGGCAACCCGGACCGTATCGAGGCCCACAATGCCTCCAAGTGGTGCCGCTACTCGATCGAGGGGCTCGAACGGCTGCAGAAGGGCGATTTCGAGGTCGCCCACGGCGGGTACGATCCCGTCCCGGCCAACGACGACCCGAACCGGGTGCTGCCGCTCGATGGCGCGCGCCTGCTGGAGAAGGAAAAGGCCTTCGCGAAGCTCAACGACTGGTACCCGGTCACGGTGGGGAACGTGACCGCCGTGCGGTCGGCGGAGCGCTACGGCCGGGAGATGGGTGAAGCCCTGATCGCGGCCGGGGTGGAGGGCGTGATCCTGACCTCCACCTGAGGAACCGGGACGCGTTGCGGTGCAACGCTTGCCCGGGAAATCGAACGGACGGGGCTTCCGGCGGTTCTCATCACTGCCATCCCGCCCATCGCGCTGACGGTCGGGGCCAACCGGATCGTCCGGGGGATCGCCATTCCCCATCCCGTGGGGGACCCGAAGGAGGAGCCCGCCGCGGAGCTCGAGCTCCGGAAAGAGCTGCTGAAGAAGGCGCTGGTGGCCCTCTCGACGCCGATCACCGAGCAGACCCTGTTTCCATGAAAGCCGGGGTCACGATCCTGACGAACAACCCCAGGGTGCGGGAGGCCTTCCCGGATTCGGAATGGGTGGAAGGCTCTTCCGCGGATGTCGCCAGGAAGGCGCGGGACAAGGTCCACGTGGGGTGGCGGCTGAAAACCCATCCCCTGGCCGGGAGCATCCGCCTCCTGAGGAGCCCGTACCGGAGCCTGGCCCTGGAAGAGGCGGAGACCGTCCCGGACGGAGGGCAGGTGGCCATGATCGAAGAGGCCGTCCGGCGCCTGGAGAGACAGGACCTGGCGGATAATTGCCCCGAAAGCGCCGAGGATTACGGCCTCATCGACCTTGACCTGCTTTGCAGGGCGATGAAAGGCCTGGAAAACTGACAGGCGAATCGAAAAATAGCGAGGGAGGGAAAAGGATGAACAGCACGCCAAGGTTTGCGGTCATGGGCAGCGGAAATGGGGCCCGGGCCTTCTGCGGGCAGATCGCCGCGCTGGGGATGCCGGTGCGGATGTTCGAACCCCTGGAAGCGACGGCGGATTTCCTGAAACTGAAAGAGGAGCGGGAAATCTTCCTCGAAGGCGATATCCGGGTCCACGGCCGCCTGGATGCCGTCACCATGGACGCCGGGGAGGCGATGGAGGGCGCGGACATCGTGCTTGTCGTCGTGCCTTCCTTCGCTCACCCCTCTATCTTTTCCCGCATGATTCCCCATCTCAAGGACGGCACTCACGTCGTCATCGTGCCGGGTAACTACGGGGGGCTGCTGCTGAAGAAAATGATGGCCGAAGCCGGCTGCAAGGCCCGCGCCGTGATCTCGGAAACGGCCACGCTGCCCTATGCCTGCCGGATCAGCGCCTATAACACGGTGCAGATCTACAAGAAGAAGTACAGGCTCAAGCTGGCGACTTCCCCGGCGGACCGGAACGGGGCCGCGCTTGGGGTCATGAACGGGATCTTCGGCGGCCTGGTGGAATTCTTCCCCGCGAAGAACCTTCTCGAGATGGGCCTTGAAAACGCCAACTACACCCTCCACCCGCTGCCCATCCTGCTCAACTACGGTGCCATCGAGATGCACGGGCCGACCTTCCGTCACTACATGGACGGCATTACCCCCATCATCTCGGAAAAGGTCGAAGCCATGGACGCGGAAAGGGTGGCGATCGGGAAAGCCCTGGGCCTTGACCTGGTGCCCGCCATGACCCAACTCAAGATGTACTACGGCGAAAACGATGCCAAGACGATCTACGAGTACGTCAACAGCCCGGACAGCCCCTACGTGGACATCGTCGGGCACAACGTGAAGAGCCGCTACCTGACCGAGGACGTCCCCGGGCTCCTCGTCCCGGCGATCCACCTGGCCCACCTCGCGGGGACGGATGCCCCGATCGCGAAGCTCGTGGTCGACCTGGCCTCTTTCCTGCACGGGACGGACTACATGAAGAACGGGATGTCCCCGGAAAAGCTGGGGCTCGGGGGGAAAACCCTCGAAGAAATCATCCGGGTCGCCTCGTAGGAAAAGGGGGGAAACCGAATGGCGCTATTGCTCACCCGCGGAGAACTGGAATCCCTGGTCTCGACGACCGAGGTCATCGAGGCCGTGGAAAGAACCTTCGAGGGACTGGGAAAGGGAACGGTGATCAACCCGACGAAAGTCCACCTGAACCTGGGCGACCAGTCCGAGTGGCCGCCCTATCATGCCGGGATGAACGCGATGCCGGCATACGTCGGGTGGCTCGACGTGGCAGGACTGAAGTGGGTTGGGGGATGGCAGGACAACATGGCGAAGGGGCTTCCCTACATCAGGGGAATGATCCTTCTCATGAAGCCGGCGGACGGGGAAGTGCTGGCAGTGATGGACGGGGCATGGATCACCAACAGCCGGACCGGGGCCCAGAGCGCGGTCGCCCTGAAGCACCTGGCGAAGGAAGGGCCTCTGTCCGTCGGGCTTTTCGGGGCCGGGGCCCAGGGCCATTCCCAGGCGGTGGCACTGGCAGCCGGACTGCCTTTGAAAGAACTGAAGATCTACGATATCCGGCCGGAAGCCGCACGGTCCCTGGCCGAAAAAATGGAGCACCTCCTGCCCGGCAGGGTTAGGGCCGTTTCCACTCCGGCCGAGGCAGCCGATTCGGATGCCGTCGTTTCCGTGACCCACTCGCGGGACAAGTTCCTGAAACTGGAAGGGATCAGCCCCGGGACCACCGTGTGCGCCCTTGGTTCCTACACGGAATGCTCCGACGACCTCATACTCGGGGTGGACCGGATTGTCGTTGACCACGTGGAGCAGTGCCTGCACAGGGGAGCCCTGAAGGAAGTGGTGGAGAGGGGAAGCCTGACCGAGGACGATATCGGCGCCACGCTCGGTGAAGTGGTGGCCGGGCTCAAGCCCGGGAGGACCTCGCAGGAGGAACGTATCCTGTGCGTCCCGATCGGCACGGGCTGCATGGACGTTGCCGTGGCAGGGCTCGCCTACAAAAAAGCCCTCGTGTCCGGTAAAGGGACCCCGTTCGCGTTCGATTGAGGGGCGGAATAGGGGAAAAACCAGAAAGGGCCTTCCCGCGAGGGAGGGCCCTTTCTCTTGCCATCGGCTACCGGATGAAATTCGTCCGGATGATCTCTTCCCTCTCGGGGAGCGGAATGCCCGCTTTTTTCCCCGCTTCCTTGCACTTCAGGAACCAGGCCATGTTCCGGGCCAGGACTCGCATGATCTGCAGCCCTTCCAGGTCCTTTGCGACATCTTCCGGCTTCGTGCCGTGAACCATGTTCCAGTAGCGGGACGAGATGATCGGCATCTGCGAGATGGTGAAATACTTATTGAGCTGGTCGATAGCGGCGGTGGTCCCGGCACGCCTGGCGGACACGACGGCTGCGGCCGGTTTCAGGGTGAAGAGCCCTTCCTTCGAATTCGAGCCCGCGAAGAAGGCACGATCCATGAAGGAGACGATCGCCCCTCCCGCGGATGCGTAATGCACCGGCGAGCCGAAGACAAACCCGTCCGCGCCCGGGGCCAGTTCGAGGAAATCGTTGACCCTGTCCGTAAAGACACAACGCCCGGTTTGCGCACAACCCCCGCAGGCCGTGCATCCGACCAGCGGTTTGGTTCCCAGCTGGAAAATTTCGGTGTCGATTCCCTCTGCATTCAGCGTCTCCGCCACGGTCTGCAGGGCCGTGTACGTGCATCCTTTCTCGTGGGGACTTCCGTTCACCAGGATAACCTTCATGTTTACCTCCCGTTCGGGGGACGTCTTGTCCCTGCTCCTCCTAATTTTACTTTATCGTTCCCTGTGCCCTTCTTCAGCCTTGCCCCGGCCTGTCGAGGTGCTCAATGCCGATCGAATTTGAGTCGGAATTGAGAAACCCATAAGCAAGTTGTGTTTTGCGAAGATTTATGTCATACGCACACACGTTAGGCTTGCTTAAATTGACGTATAAAAGCAAAACCCATATAATAATAATGGGTTTCGAGAATATATGTCATAGGAGGCGCCATGAGACACGAGCCGTTCTTCCTGAAGCACGCGGTCTTCACCGGGGAGGATTTTGCCCGGCACCTGGAGAAAGCGGGCCGAAAGCCTGGCCAGACCGTGGGAAACGTCGGAGTCAAGGAAAGCCTGATCGGTTTCAACAACTCGGTGGGTAAGGGCCGGAGGAAGGAATCTCTCCTGGCTTATCACCTGAAGGCCGGCCGGATCGTCCGGGTTAGGAGAGACCTTTATGCAACCGTTCCAAAGGGAGAGTCTCCGGCACAGTTCCTGGTGGATCCCTATCTCATCGCCTCCAAGTTGGCTGAGGGGGCGGTCCTATCCCACCATACGGCCCTGGATCTTCACGGGCGAGCCTATTCGTTCACCGGGCGATTAACTTACCTGGCCTGGAAGCCCACGCGACCCCTGGTCTTCCAGTCCAACCGCTTCCTGGGAACGAAGTTCCCCAAGGCCCTCATGGACGCGGGGCAGGAACTGGTAGGGACGAAGGTCCTCGACCGGCAGGGGCAGAGTGTGCTGGTGACAACGCTCGAGCGAACCCTCGTGGACGCCCTGGACCGGCCGGACCTTTCAGGCGGGTGGGAGGAAGTTTGGCGATCCCTTGAATCCGTCGAGTATTTTGATCTGGACAGGGTCGTGGAATATGCCCTCCTTCTGGACAATGCTACGGTTGCCGCGAAGGTGGGGTTCTTCCTGGAGAAGAGGCACGATGCCTTGTTTGTAACGGAAGATCACCTGGCTCCGCTGCGCAGTCGCCGGCCGAAACAGCCCCACTACATGGAGCGATCCCGTCGCGAAGGTCGCCTCGTGAAAGCCTGGAACCTGGTGGTACCCGTGAACGTGCTCGGGGAGACATGGGGTGAGATCCTGTGAACATCTCGAAAGAGACACTGCGGTCCGAAGCGGGTGCGATGAGTTTCAGGGAGGACATGCTCGAGAAGGTGGTGCAGCTCCTGGGCCTGTTGGAGGCGTTGAACGGGCATCCTTACCTCAAGGGGAAGTTCCTTCTCAAGGGAGGGACGGCGCTGAACCTCTTCATGCTCGATGTGCCGCGCCTGTCGGTCGACATCGACCTCAACTATGTCGGGCAAGCAGGGAAAACGGCGATGGAGGCAGAACGGCCAAAGCTTTTGGAGGCGATGAAATCCGTTTTCTCCAGGGAGGGTCTCCAGCTCGGTTCCCGGACCAGGGACGATCACGCGGGCACAACGATGGAGATCCGCTATGGAAGCTCGCTGGTCGGGTCTGGAAACCTGAAGGTGGACGTGAATTTCCTTAGTCGTGTGCCGCTCTGGCCCGGCTTGGTGATGGATTCGAGGCCTGTGGGTCCCTGGAGGGCTACGGGGATTTCCGTAGTGGATACCCATGAACTGGTTGCAGGAAAGCTCGTGGCTCTCCTGGCACGCAGGACGGCCAGGGATCTTTTCGACGCGGTCCAGATCTTCCGGATGGAGGGTCTCGATCCTGATCGACTCAGGACGGCTTTCATCGTTTACGGGGGAAGCAGCGACAAGGACTGGCGGACGGTTTCCGCGGAAGATGTGCAGTTCGCCCCCGGCGACTTGAAGAACCAGCTAACCCCTACCCTCCGCGGGACAATCTGGGAGGGGACCGCGGAGGAATACGGTGTACAACTCATCCGTGAATGCAGGGATGGGCTTAAACGGCTACTTCCCCTTAGGGCGACCGAGATTGCGTTTCTTGACGGGGTGCGGGATCGCGGCGTGATCGAACCGGAACATCTCACCAACGATCCCGGGTTGGCAGAAAGGATCCGGAACAACCCGCCGCTCCAGTGGAGGGTCCTTTGCTGTAGCCGGCGAAGGCAAGCGTAGGAGATCCTCTTCACTTCCTTATCCCCTCGAACTCCGCGAGCAGCGCCCGCAACTCATCGGTCAGCAGCGCAACGGCAGGGCCCGCGAGGTACTGCGGCACGCCCCCGTAGAAGGCCTCGGCGACGGCACCCGCGATGCAGGCCTGGGTGTCCGCGTCGCCCCGGAGCCACACCGCCAGGCGCACGGCCGACTCGAAGTCGCTTGAGTCGAAGAACGCGCAAAGGGCTTCCGGCACGCTCCCCGGGCAGGTCTCGTCGAAGCCGTAGGTCGGCCGGATGTCGATGACGCGCCTTGACACGTCGTAGCCGAAGGTGCCCGACACCCAGCTCCGGATCTCCTCCCTTGCCGCTCCTGTCCGGGCCAGGAAAATTGCTCCCGCCACCGCCTGGGCTCCCTTGATCCCCTCCGGGTGGTCGTGGGTCGGCAGGGCCGTCCGCCGGGCCTCCTCCAGCGTCTTCTCCAGCGTCCTGAACGCCCACCCCACGGGCGACACCCGCATGGCCGAGCCGTTTCCCAGGCTGTTGTAGGGGCCGAGTTCCTCCCGCCCCAGCCATGCGGAGAAACGCCCCCCGTAGCCCCTTCCCGGGAATCGCCGTCCCCAGTCCCGGTAAGCCTCCCCGTATTCGAGACCGTGCACCAGGGCATCGGCCGTCGCCAGAGTCAGCACGGTGTCGTCCGTGAAGTCAGTGCCTTTCGGGAACAGATCGAAATCGTACCGGTCCGCGGGGTGGAACTCGTAGGCGGACCCGACGATGTCGCCGACAATCGCTCCAAGCATGGGGCATCCCTCCGTGATCCAGGATAATGACGTATAAACTAATCATACGGGCCGGGAGCGACAGGATAGGACGGCAAGGGGGAGGTTTGGGCTGCCATGAGCCTGGCAAGGGAAGTGCTCAAGTACGCGAAACATCCCGGCAGGATCCTCCCGCGTTTAACGGGCAAGGTGCTGGGGGCCCTCAGCTTCTTTCTCGCCAGGATTTGGGTCCGGACCAGGGGCCGCGACGCCCTGCGCAACGGGCGGCGCATCTTCCTCTACGGGGCTTTCGGGGGAAGGCGATTCGACGACAACAGCGCCGCCTTTTTCGAGTACATGGTTGCCAACCACCCGGAGATCGATTCCTACTGGGTCATCCGGAAAGACTGTTTCGACGGGAAGATCCCGGGCCGCCCCCTGCCGGGCCGGGAAAGCGTCGCTTTCAAGCAGACGTTCAGGGGAAACGTCCTGGCCCTGGTTGCCGACGCGTATGTCTACACGCACGGCCGCTACGACATCACGGATTACCGGAAAAGAGACAATCCCGGGGTCTTCAGCGTCATGCTGGACCACGGGTTCACCGCCCTGAAGAAAACTTCAATGGTTCGCCTGCCGTCGGGCCAAGCCGTCGCAACGGCTGCGGGCGGCCTTGACCTGATCGCCTCCGGATCGGCGGCCGAGGCGAAGATTCACGAAAGGGAATGGGGCATTCCCCCGGAAAAGATCGCGGTCACGGGACTTGCCCGCTACGACCGGCTTTATTCCCTCGCGCAGGCCAGGACGGCCCCGCCCCGTAACATCCTGTACATGCCGACCTGGAGACAATGGAATTCAAGGAAGGTTTCCCTCTCCGGAACCGAATTCTTCCGCCAGGCCAGGGCTTTCCTCACCGACGAGGCCCTCAACGAATGCCTCGCCCGGAACGGCCTGACCCTTCAACTCTATGTCCACATGTGGATGAGGGAGTTCTTCGAGGACTTCAAAAAAGGCTTCTCCCTGGAAAACATCGAGATCCTCGACCAGGGCGTCGACCTCCAGGAAGCCCTGGCCGGCAGCTCCCTGCTGGTCACGGACTATTCCAGCGTCTGCTGGGACTGTCTCTTCCTGGACAGGCCTGTCCTCTTCTACCAGTTCGACCTGGACGAGTTCCTGGAGCATACGGGTTCCTACATCGACCTCAGGAAGGACCTTTTCGGCCCGGTCGCGGGAACGGCGGGGGAGGCCTCGGCCTGGGTGCGGAAATTCATCGAGGAAGGCTTTTCCGCGCTTCCCTTCCGGCCCCGGATGGAGGAGATGAAAAAATTCGCCTTTGCCCACCGGGACGGCAAAAACTGCGAGAGGCTGGCCCGGGAGATCCTGTCACGCTTGCCCGCATAGGCCTAAAGTTAAATTTTTCCTCGACAAAGGGCTCCCCTCGGAATAAGATGAAGTCCTATTCCAAGTTATTTCGGTAGATCGTCATCGGATTATCTTTTTGTTCAGGGGATTTCACACGGGAGGTGAAAGCATGAGAGGTCGGTTCAAGTTCCAGGACGACTGGATCTACAAGATGCCCGTGCATTTCGGCGGACATGCGTTTTACCCGATCAGGGTCGTGTACGGAGACATGACCTGCCTGCAGGTCGGTTTCGAAACGGACCCGGGAAAGCTGCTGCCGATCATTCCCGAGGATTTCGAACTCCTGGAGCCCAAGGTGAACGTGCAGTACGCGAACTGCCGCGAAGTGGACTGGATGGCGGGAGGGGATTACCGGCTTATCCAGGCGACGGCCCCGGTCAGGTACATGGGAAATTCCGAGGGGCTCGTTGGGGAATATGCCCTGGTCGTCTGGGAAAACAAGACCTGTCCCATCATCGGCGGGCGGGAGGAGGACGGGGTCCCGAAGATCTTTGCGGACATCGCCATGGAGCGCCACAACGGGGACCACTGGTTCACCGCCGCAAGCTACGAGAGCGTCAACTTCCTCAAGCTCGATTTCCAGAAAAAGGGCGAGATGCCCGAGGAGGCCATCGCTGAAATCAACAAAACCCCGAAGGTCAACCTCTTCGGCTGGCGATACCTGCCGAACCTCGGGAAAGGCGGGGCGACCCTGAGCCATGCGACGCTCTACCCGCAGGAGGCGACGGTCAAGCAGGCCTGGACGGGGGAAGGCGCGATCACCTGGACGAAGGTGGCCCCGGAGGAACACCCCCTGCAGTGGAACATCATCAACACGCTGGCCGACCTGCCGGTGCTCAAGGTCACGGACGCGATGATGATGAAGACGGTGGCCCGGCTCAACGTCGGGGATTCGAGAATCCTGCCCTAGGGTGGAAAGGAAGCCAAACATGAGCGGATATTTCGAGAACAAGGTGGCGGTGGTGACGGGAGCTGCTTCGGGAATCGGCCTCGGGATCACGGAGAAACTGCTTTCCAGCGGCGCCGCAGCCGTTTTCATGGGAGACCTGAAAGAGGAAAACCTGAAAAAGGAAGCGGACCGCCTGGCCCTGGCGTACCCCGGGAAAGTCTTCCCGATGCAGACCGACGTGACGAAACAGGAACAGGTCGAGGCGCTGGTCAAGGCGGCGAAGGCCCATGCCGGGCAGCTGGATTTCGTCTTCAACAACGCGGGAATGGGCATGACCCTGCCGACCGAGCAGATCACCTTCGACATGTGGAGATTCCTCGTCGACCTGAACCTGCTGGGCGTCGTGTACGGCACCTATTCCGCGATCCCCGTCATGAGGGAACAGGGGTTCGGGCACATCGTGAACACGGGATCCATCACCGGGCGCATCCCGGTGCCCTACCAGGCCGTGTACGCGGCCACGAAGGCCGCGGTCATCTCCATGACCGAAAGCCTGCAGTACGAACTCGAGACGGAAGGCCTGCAGTTCAGCGTCTTCTGCCCGGCCAACGTCATCACCGCGATCTTCGGGACCATGACCCCGCCGCCCGATGCGATCACGGTGCCGGACGCCATCGACTACATCTTCGGGGAACTGGAGAAGAAGGCCCTGGTGATATGCCTCCCGCAAAGCGCACGGGATGTCGAGGCCCTGTACAGGGTCGATCGGCCGGAGTACGACAAGCTTATGCGCAACATGGCGGCTGAACGGCGGGAGAACTACCGGACGAAAGGCACTTACTACTAGGAAAAACAGGCAGGAAAAAGGGGAGGCCGACGGGCCTCCCCTTTTTTTTGTTTTTGTCAGGCCGAAGGTTCCGCGCCCGACGCCATCCTATCGATGAGGCCCAGCAGGTGCAGCAGGTAAAGGAGCAGGCCCCCGTTTGCGGCCAGGATCACGCCGATGATCCGCCCCGGGATGAGGTTTGCGATGAGCATCGAGGCCCCGAACATGATCGAAACGAGGTTCATCGTCACCTGGACCGCGGTGAGCCTCGCCAGGACCGGGGGGACAGGTTCGCGCGGGCCTTCGCCCCGGGCCAGCAGCATCGGTGCGACGGTCCTCTTCAGGCCCAGCACCCCGCCCGTGACGTTGAGCACGCCGATGAGGAGCGTCAGGTGGGGGACCAGGATTCCCGGGATGATGCAGGAGATCACGCCGAGCGCCGCGAAGGGAAAGCCCAGGAGGATCATCAGCCACGAACGGCGGAACGGCCCGATGGGGGTGCTTCCCGAGGCCAGCATCTGGATCGCCAGGATCACCACCAGGAGCCCGAGCTGGGCGCTCCCCGAGAAGGGGATCAGCCCGAGGTTCACGGGGACCAGCAGCACCCCCAGGATCACCATGAAAACCCCCGTCAGGAGGATCATCGCCTTGTCGATCGAAAGGCCGGCCTCTCCTGCGGGAATTTTCGCCGCCTCGGGGTAAAGCCGGTAAACCTTACCCAGCAGGAAACCGAGGGCCAGGATCGCCGCCCCGTAGGCCAAAACCGCCACGGCCGTCATCCGCACGGACAGGAGGTCGTGCTTCCACACGAGCAGTCCGATCAGCATCGAGAGGAGGTAGACCGCCCCGCACGCCGGGGCCAGGTGCCCGAGGATCCCTCCGTACTGCACCCAGGTGGGGAGCTTGTCCCGCGAAAAGAACATCCGGAGCAGCAGAGCGAGGCCCCCCAGGCCGAAACAGGCGGCCAACGCCAGGCGGGGAATCCGGCTGAAGATGTCCGGGACGAAGCAGGTCACGATGCCCACGGCGGCGACGAGCACCCCCGCGGCAAGCAGCGGTTTTGACCGCCGCATGTCGCCGAAAGGCGTTTTCCCCAGCGCCACCATCTGCAGGGCGAAGAAAAACAGGAGCAGCCCGTACAGCCCGTTCTCGTAATAGGGAAGGGCCCCGGTCGACACCGGGAAGAGCAGGATCCCGGCGACTCCCATCGTCATCCCGGCGAGGAACAGGATGACGACTTCCAAATCCAGGTCCGCATCCTTGAACATTCCCATATTCCCCCCTGCCGCAGGATCCCGTGCAAATCGTCATCTAATTATATCCCTTCACGGGTTCGGAAGGGGCGCGAATCAATGCAAAATAACCAGGTAGAGCGTTAAAATAATAGGGTTGAGATGAGAAGCATCTGATGGGATTTGCCTGGAACTTTCACGAAGAGGAGGAGTGGAAATGAACGCCATGAGTGGAGACCAACCGAGGATATCGGTCGTCGATTCGCCCCTGGGCATGAAGGAGATCGATTCCGCGGGATCGACCGTCTCCGGCGTCCGGATGGACGCAAGCAGGGCCTATGCGGGGATCCCGCAGCTGCTCGAGAGAGTCATCAACGAAAAGGACGCTCTCGACTGGACCGAGATCAAGAAGCGGATCGACTTTATCAACGCCCATCTCGACCCTGCCCTGTCGGCCCTGGAACGGAAGACCGGATTCGCCGGAGGGGTGCAGTCGCAGGTCCGTTCCGGAAAGAAACTGCTGTTCAAGCCCAACCTGGTCAGCCCCACCGTCATCGACTCGGACACGCACGGCGAAGGGCCGGGGTCGCCCATCTGCACCGAGTGGGCGCTGGTGGCCGCTCTCATGCGGTGGTTCCACGACCGGCTTGACATCAAGTACTCCGACATGTCCCTGGGGGAGGCCTCCACGACGACCTTCTTCCTGGCCCATCTTTACGGCAAGGCCCTCGGGAAGCCCTTCCCCACCGAGGCGATTTTCGAGGGCCGAAGCGGGAATTTCTACGGAGGCTGGGGGTTCTTCTTCGTCCGCAAGTACCTGGCCGAGCACCTGGCCCCTTCCAGCGAGGAAGACCCGATGCAGGGTTACGAGGAAAGCATTGCGGGAACCTACCTTCCTCCGGGGAGGGCCGGAAACCGGCTGATGGTCTACGACCTGAACAAGATCCAGGAGGATCCCACCAGGGGGCGGACCGTCCCGGTTCCCGACGGGGCGATCTACAGGGAGATCACGCTCCACAAGGCAATCGTCGGCGGCGACCCCAACGACCCCGGGGACCTGCAGGATTACCCGGGATGCGTCCTCGTGAACGTCCCCAAGCTGAAGATCCACGCCCAGGACCTGATCACCAACGCCATCAAGAATATGGGCATCGGCCTCTACCCGACCCAGTGCGCCCTTTATTCCTGCCCGCCCACGACCATCCCCAGCTACAAGGGCAGGCTGCCGCACTCGCCCTGGGTCCTGGAGATGGACCCGCAGACCAACCTGCCCAAGCGGGACGAGCATGGCCGCTACATCGGCACGAAGACCGCGGGTTTTTCCGGCACCCAGTCGGACATCGTCCGGGCGGTGCAGAACCAGGGCGTGTTCATGCTGCACGTCGTCGACGCCATCGACACGATCAACATCAGCCACAACCCGGACGGGCAGTCGACCCGGAACCCCGAGGGCTACCTGTGGGCCTCCCTCGACTGCGTGGCCGTGGACCTGCTCTGCGCCCGGAATTGCTTCAAAACCCTCCCCATGGCCGAAGCCCGGAAGCTGAAGGAGGAAAACGGCTGGCCGGGCGAGTTCGTCCGGCACGTCCCCGTGGCGAAGGTCGAAGGGCCGAACATCGTCACCGGCGAAGGGCTCGATTCCCCCCTGTTCCGGTACGACCTGTACCGCTACGCCGAAAGCCGGGGCGTGGGGCGGCAGGCCTACGCCGTCACCGGCTGGGACGCCGTCACGGAAACGCCGCTGGCCTCGCTGGACGGCCACCTGGGACGGGTCGAGGGCGGGAAATTCGTGGAACTCCTGACGAAGACGATGTACTACAACCCCCTGACGTTCCTCCACGACATGCAGAAGACCGTCCTGAGCTACGCGAAGGCCTCCGACGAACTGAACGGCACCTCGTATTACCGGGAACTCATGGAGACTTTCGACGAGAACGGCGACGGGGTGATCGACTACGACGAGAAGGGGCGCGGCGGGCTGGACACGGCCCAGTTCTCCACCCTGGGCATGACCCTGCACATGCAGGCAACGGACCCCTACGGCGGGCTCAAGGGGCCCTTCCTGGAAGGTGCCTTTTACATCAGGAACGCCGACCCGAAACTGAACGCCCACGGGCACGATTTCGCGAAGGGGATGGCGCTCGTGATGAAAGCGACCGTCGCCTTCAACCTGTCCCGCTCGGAAACCGTCACCCCGGATCCCTTCTACCCGGGCATGAGCTTCGGCAAGGGCATGTGGCCCAGCCTGAAGACCGTCGAGCACCTGACGGCCCTGGGAAGCCTTTACGGGCCCGGGGCGCCGGGGGAGATCGACCTGGGTTCCATGTTCGGCAAGGCCTTCCTGTACGCCGACAAGACCCTGAACGCGGGTGAATATAGCGGTAGCATCGACCAGTACCGGAACGACCCCGCCTGCATCAAGCGGTACTTCGAGGCGGTCGCCGGGGAAGCGAAACCGCTGGACTTCACGCTTTACGTCCCCAAGGGGTACGGGAGCCCGGGAACGCAGGCGATCCCCAACGTCGAGGAGACGGAGGATCCCGGAAAGGTCTACACGGCGAGCTTCGGAGGGGGAAAGGAAGTTTGGTGAAAGGCCCCGTTTTCCGAGCCCAAAAAAGAGCAACCGGTAGTCGTGATTCCCAGCCGGGCAACCTGATAAAATAATGTCGATTTCTACCCCTAAACAGGGAAATCGATGGGGAAAGCAGGGCTGCTGCCGCCCGAAAGAGGAGGGGTTCAATGGAAAAGGACGGGGATCGCGGCAAGGAACTCGGTGAACTCTACGCTGAAATGGCCCGGCCCCTAAGCGAATGCCTGGCCCGGGCGATGGACGGAACGCTTCCAACTGCCGAGATCGAGGCGGTCATGGCCGGGGCCTGGGAGGCGTTCCGGGAGGTCCTGCCGGACATTCCCGATATCGGGGGGGAAAACAACCCCCTGTCCGAAGACCTAGCAGGGGCCGCCTTCGAAATGGGGTTCTATGCCCTGATGGAGGCCCGGGGGTTCAGCCTGGAAGCCATCTCGGCGATCGACAAGAAGGCCACGGCGGACCTGGCCCGCCTGAAAATCGAAAAAGCCGGGCTGGAAACGGTCCGGAGTTTCGTGACGGACATCGATACCCTCCGCCGGGGCGCCGAGGCGTTCAGGAAAATGGGCTACCCGGACAACTGGGCCTACGAGGTTGTGGAGCCCCGCCCCGGCGATTCATTCGATATCGGCATCGACTACACCCGGTGCCCGATCGCGGCCCTGTTCAGGAAGCGCGGCATGGAAAAAGTCCTGCCCTATGTCTGCGAAAACGATTATCCCGCCTTCGCGGAAATGGGGATCACCCTTGAAAGGACCGGGACGATCGGGAGCGGGTTTCCCGTTTGCGACTTCCGGTTCAGGTTTAACGAAGCCCCACCCTGTTCTTGATCCTGCTCACGGTATTCGAAGCCCCAAACGCTGGACTTCAACTGAAAAGGAGAGGTGAAAAGAATGAAGGGTGGCCCGGCTCGGTGGATTCCCGCCGTTTTCCTCGCGGCGGGTTTGCTTGCGGCAGCGTCGGCTTACGGTTTCCTAATGCCCATGGAGATCCTTCCTCCGCCCGGAGGGGGGAGCGGCAGCTACACGACCACGATCCCGGAAGGCGGCTACAAGCCCGCCTATCCCGACATCGTCTCCCCGGATTTCGTCACGATGCACGTTCCCGCCTGCGCTCCCAACGTCCTTGAATCCGCGCTGAAGGGGCGGAAAGTCCCCACCAGCGACTGGTGGACCCCCCTTGCCTGGGTGGACCCCGCGGACCTGCCCGACAAGGGGCCCGTCGTTCCCCTGCATGCGCTCACCTGGCAGGTTTACACGGAACCCCTCGTCCTGCAGCCCCAGAAGGGTGGGCTGGCGCTTTCCCTCAACATCCCCGACAGCCAGCGCCAGTCCAGGGTCGACGGCAAGCTCACGGCCGGCGCCGGCTTCATGCTCGAGGTTGTGGGCAACGACGCGAACAACAAGGGGATCTCGCCCTATTTCAACTCGTTTTTCGACCAGGACCTTTACCTCGGCTCCACGGCATCGGGGTGGAACGAGGCCTCCTATGGCCAGGTGAAGGTGACCGGCTGGAGCGACTGGTTCGTCGATTTCGAGATGAAGGCCGTGTCCGGGGACGCCGAAACGCTGGAGCGCATGGATATCACCGCGGGCAACGGGAGCCCCTTCGTGCTCGTGAAGCTGGAAACCGGGCATCCGCAGGTCACGTTCCGGACCTGGAACATCGGCACGGTGGTCCCCCTATCGGGAGACAGCTTCCCCCTGAACGCGGGGCAGGCGAAAGGCGAGGCCGTCCACAGCAAGGCCTTCGCCGTCATCAACCAGGTCCCCTTCAATGCCCCCGACGAGCCTGCCGGGCAAAGCGCCTATTCCGCCTACACCGTCTACGCGGTGTTCGGGCCCGAAGGTTCTACCTGGACGCTGAACGACTCCCAGCGCGACCCGCAGAACCACATCGTGCTCAACACCGCGACCTGTTCGCAGGGAAGCCACTACGCGGTGGCGGTTCTCCCGTACCCTTGGGGGAAGGGGATCTACGACAAGCCCGACGAAGCGAAGGTGAAAGCCCTGCTCGCGGAATTCGCCCGGTACGCCTTCGCCGAGGTGACCGACTCCCGGGTCGATCCCCGTTACGACCACTCGGCCACGGAACACGACGTGACCGCCACGTTCACGTGCGAGACGACGGCCCTGGACGGCGAAACGCCCGCCACCGACGGGACCCTGTTCGCCCTCTATCCCCACCAGTACGTGGGGCAGGAAGGCCTCGACATCCTGGACGGGACCTTCTCGAAAATCCCGGCCACCTCCTGGTCGAACGGCTGGTACTGGCCGTCCCTCAAGGGTCCCATGATCCTGGCCTCGGGAAGCTCCTTCGAGAACAGGCTGGAAGTCCCGCCCTGCCTGCCCGCCCTGCCCGACGTCCCCGACCGGGCGAAGGCCGACCGCATGGAGGGCTACCTGAAGCAGGCCCTTGCAACCGTCAACCCCCACTTCACGTCGCAGGGGAGCTATTTCGGGGCCCAGGAAATGCACCGCCTGGCCATGCTGCTGCCCATCGCGGCCATGATCGAACCCGCCGCCACGGATCCCTCCCGGGTGCAGAAGGATGCCCGGGACATCTACAACACCGTGGCCGATGCCCTGGGATACCGCCTCAGGGCGACGAAGAGCGGCGACGCGGCCAAGACGGCCGCGGACCACGTGTTCTATTACGACAGCCGCTGGGGGACCCTGCTCCCGTCCCCGGAGGACGGCTTCGACGCGAGCCGGCTGATGAACGACCACCATTTCCACTTCGGGTACTTCATCAAGGCGGCCACCGAGCTGGCCCGCTGGGAGAAATCCCACCCCGACGACCCGGCCAACAAGAAATGGGCCGAGGCCTACGCACCCATGGTGAGGCTCCTGATCCGCGACATCGCCAATACGGACCGCAACGGGACGGGAAGCGACCCCGACTTCCCCTTCCTGCGGCATTTCAGCCCCTACACCGGCCATTCCTGGGCCAACGGCCCGTCCAGGGGCAACGTCGGCGGGCAGCAGGAATCCACCCCCGAAGCGATCCAGGCTTGGGCCGCGATCCTGCTCTGGGCCCAGCTGAACTACCCGGAAAGCCCGGAAAACGCGGAACTGGAGCGCTGGGCCGCCTACATGTTCGCCTCTGAGGTGAAGGCCGCCCGCATGTACTGGTTCGGTTTCACCGAGGACGCGGCCTTCAGGCCCCACCTGAGCTTCCGGCAGTATGCCGAAAAAACGGCGCAGGTGCCCAAGCCCTACCTGGCTTCCATGGTTTCGCAGATCTTCCAGAGCGAGATGACCTTCCAGACCTGCTTCGGCAACGCGCCGCTGCTCAAGCACGGCATCCAGTGGCTTCCGCTGACCGGGTCCTCGCTTTACCTCGGGACGAGCTCCGCCGACGCCGAAGCGATGGTGAAGGGATACCTGGAAAACGACCTGCCGAAGCTGGCCAACGGGGGCACGCCGCCGAGCAACAAGGACAAGCTACTCATGATGGAAGCACTCGCCCCGTCCTACCGGGCTGGTTCCGAGGCCCTGGTTGCCATCGGTCCCGGCGGCACCTCCCCGCTCGACTCGTGGAAGATGCAGTGGGAAATCCCGGCGCCCACCTACGAGAACGGGATCCTCCAGGACACCTCCCGGGGGGCCATGTACTGGTGGATCTCCACCCTGCTCGAGCACGGCGTTCCCGGCCATGCGGAAGTGGGGGCGGACCACGCGTCGGCCGCCTGCTTCACGGACGGGGAAGGCAACAAGGTCTACACCGCCTGGAACCCCACCGACCAGCCCCTCCTGGTGACCTTCTCCGACGGGCAGTCCGTCACGGTTCCGCCGCTGGGCTTCGCCCACGAGGAAACCGCGGCGGGAGGCACGGAAAGCGGAGGCTGCCTGCAAGGCGCCCAGTCCTGGATGGCGTGGCTGCTCATCCCCCTGGCGTTCCCGCTCTTCTGGCGAAAACGGCGGTGAGAAGGCGGAGACTCGGTTAGGAAAAGAGCAGGGGCTTCCCGAATCGGGAGGCCCCTGCTCTTTTAACTGCTTTACAGCGCCTGCGTAAGCGTGGTGCACCGGCGAACCGGACACGAACCCGTCGGTGCCCTCGCCCAGGACGTTTTATGCGTCTTTTAGGCCCTTCTTACGGGTTCCCTGGGCTACCCGGCCAGGACGGAACGTGCCTCTTCCGCGAACGGCAGTAAGTTCCCCTCGTCCTCGCAAAGGCCCAGCAGGGCTGTGTCGGCCTCGAAGCGTGGAAACCAAAACATTAAATGCTTGTTTGTTGTGTCTTGCTCTGATAGGCTTAAAAACTGGAAGAACTGATTCTCTAAATTGTTCTCTCCATTCTGGGGTGATGCCGCATGTGGAATTTGATTTTGGTCTTATCAGGTTTTACCGTGCTTGCCCTTTCCGGCCTTTCCATATTCTTAATCCGGAAAAAGGCGGGTGTGAGTGCGATTGAGAATGCTTCGAGAATCAAGCAGGTTGCTGATAAATTTCTCCAGCTTGTTGACGATGTGAAGAAAGAGGTCCGGGAAGACAATGACAGGCGCCTTGAAGAAGAGCGGCAGCTCATTGAATCTATCAGATCCTGTCAGCAGGAGCAGGTGAACGAGATACACGGAAGGATATCCGCTCTTGAACAACAGTTGCCCTCTCTCCTGGAACAACAGGAAAAGAGTCGCCACACCCTTCAGCAGTTCCAGGACGCACTTGCGGAGATATCCGAAGCGATTTCCCGGGACAAATCGGAATTGGACGAGAATACTGAAACCCTGCGAAGAGAAGTAAAGCAGGCAACTGGTCTCAATGGAGATTCCCTGGAATCGATTCGAGTTGCAATGGAGAATCTTCAAAAATCCGTGTTGAACCAAAAGGAAGAGATTCTCGGAATCGAAGGGAAAATCCGTACGGAAAAGGACGCGATCAATTCAGTTTCGGTCGGTTTCGCACAGGCAATGAACCGGATCATGAAACTTGAGACAGGTCTTCAGGCTACCGAAGCGAAAATCAGGGAATACCGGGCTTCGCAGGAAACACAGGATCTGGACATCAGCAAGATCATCGCCGATTCCAGGAGCAGCATTTCGGAGGTCTTGTCCCGATTTTCCCTCCGGTTGGTGGAAATAGAGGAAAAAATTCGGGTTCATCAGGAGTCTTCTGCCCAAGTGGAATTGGAGCAGGAAAGAAAGACTTCCGAAATCACATCCGAAATCCAGTCGGTAATACAGGCAATAGGAAAGATAGAGGCCGATATCCCTGGCATCGTGGCGGCGTGCGTCGACCAGATCCTGTTGCAGAGAGTTGATGAAATGGAAAATGGGCTTGCCGCTCATGAATCGGATACCCAGCTTCGGATTGAGGCCCTAAAAAATGCCTTCGAAGCATTTTCCGAGCAGGTTTCCTCTCTCCTGGAAAACCATGCGGATAGGAAGGATTTAGAAAAAGTCCTGATGAAGGTTCTTACCACGAGGCAGCGGTTGCACTCCCTTGTCTCATTTATCGCCGCACTGAGAAAAACTCCCCCCGTGGTTCCCCTTGTTACCTTCGAGGAAGCAAAGCTTCCGACGGTTTCCGGACCCGAGTTAAAACGGGACGAGGAGCAAATTCCTGATGTTGCTTCGGAAACGGAAACAAAACCGGTAGAAGAGGGGACAGGGGAAGGGGTTTCGGTATCGCAAACAGCCGAAACCGAAGAAAACAGGGAAGTTGCAGAGAATCAAAAAGAAACTCAGGAAGTAATCGAAGAAGAAGAAGAAGAAGAAGAAGAAGAGCTTGAACCCGAATCCGAGGATGAGCAAGAGGAAGACTCCCACCGTATCGAACCTGTCCGACGGGGCGGACAGAGGCTTGGTTATACCCGGGAGGCCGGTCCGGCCGGAAAACGGGACAAAATCGATGTCCTTTGCCTGAAAAGGGGAGCTCTTTGGGAAGTCGTTGGCAGGATTCCGAAGCGGGTGCTGCGTTATTCGCCGTCCGTATTCGAAAGCAACGAAAAGGCTTTCTGGGGGAAAAGTGTCGGGGAATTGCCGATTACCCACCTGAAAGGAACCATACGATGCGAATGGACCAGGCAGGGGTTCCCGGAAACAATCGAGAAAGAATTCGGGCAGGACGATTTTCTCCTTTTCAAAATTATGCGCCAGGGGACTCTTTCGAAAATGGTGAGCGAGCATTCTGCGGGGGACTATATCTGTATCGTCCCATGGAATTACACTCGTGAAGAAGAGATATCCGGACACCCGTTCGAAAGCCCGGAACCTTGCTCGATAGACGGGGCAAGGGTTCACTTCTTCCACATCACCACGCACAGCGCTATCGCCTTTCGAAGGCCGGACGGCTCCATCCTGAAGGTCATGACTTCGTGGCAGGAATTCCGCCTTGAGGGCAATACGTCTCCATACCTGGCTGGGCCAAACGGGGAGCCCATTTTCTTTTTGCAACCCCCGGCCATTGTCGCTGAACAGGACGCATGCTGGAGCAACGTGGGAAAAATCGTCATTCGAAGCGACATTGAAGGCCAGAAGCGCGAGAGGCGCTACTTCTTCCCGGGCACGGGAAAAGCAAGGCAAATCCGTATCCCCGAAGAGTTGGAAAGCTCGGGCGGGCATTATACGGTCCTTCTCTACGACAGGCACGACGAGTTCCTGGAAAGCCATCCTTTCGCTTTTCACAGAGGCCTCCGGGGGATTGACGTTGGGGATTACGATCCCTTTGGGGTCCCCGAATCGAACCGGACCCTCACGATGAACCTATTACATTTCGTGGGATATGAGCCGGTGCTTGAAAGCACAGAGTTGGGTGCCTATATCGAGATTGAATCAGGAGGAAAAGAGACAACGGTCCTTATTTCGATTTCTCCGGAATGTGAAACCCTGAATTGGAAAATCCGGCCGGGAAAACCAGATGAGATACGTTTCCAGACAAACCTTCCATTCCTCTGGTGGGGAATAGGGAAAGAAATGACGGATTTGATCCTCGGAAACCAGCCTATTGAAGTTGTGTTGAAAACGATCCGCCCCGCCAGCGGATTTAAGCTGTTTGTCAGGGTCCCGGTAACAGCTTCGAATTTAAAGGCTCGCTTCTTTGCAGCAGGTTTCGCCCAGCAGCGACTGCATAAGGAAGAAGGATTTTGGACCATCGAGATGGCTGAACTCGGGGCAGCCATTACCCTCAATCCGGCAAAATTTGCTGAATTCAGAACCCCTCTCGTCCTTTCATTGGAGGACGGCGAGAAAGCGCACAAGATCCATCTGGCCGACTACATAGTTCGAAAGAAGTGTGTTTTCTGCGAGGAAAAACTCACTGAAGGTGAAATGAAAACGCACCTCAAGGAAAAACACGAGGACGATATTTGTTCCGAGTTCTTCCGTGAGCTGACTTATGACGAAATCGCAGAAGCAGATCGTTCTCTGCCGGCGAAAATCTACAAGTGTACTTTTCCCGGATGCCCCTATTACCTGAAGGTTTCTTACGAGGATGCCCTTGAGAGCCCGACGAGCGGCATTTTAAACCACTTTGAAAGGGAGCATCGCGGGAAACAACCTTCATTTCGTCCAGTCATGAGCATCGCGGAAATCCGGGAGAACATCCTTTCAACCTTGTGCGAGACCTGGCGATGTGAAGTCTGCGGAGAAGATTTCACAAGCCGGGAGGAGATGCTCAAGCACGCCATGACGGAGCATTTAGACCGGCTCGCCACTGACGGAGGCGACTGACCATGGACCGGACAAGCCCGCTTTCGCTTTGTAAAACCGTGGAAGAGCGGTACCGGGATTACCTTCTGACCTCCTATCGATTCAAGGACCCGGACCTGAACAGGACCTTCAGGGAGGCGCTGGCCGGAAGCAGCCTGGCGAAGGGACCCTATCTCGAAGTGTCCCCTCCCTTCAGGAAAGGGCGACTGCCGGGGGATGAATTTGCCACCCTGCTCGGACACCCCGCGGAAGAGGCTTTTGTCAGGGCCCTGAAGGGGAATCGAAACCTCTATCTCCACCAGGACCGGGCGCTGGAGAACGTTTCACGGGGAAGGAACGTCATCGTCTCGACGGGAACGGGAAGTGGCAAAACCGAAGCCTTTTTGCTTCCGATCCTTCTCCATCTCTACAAGGAACACGAGAGAGGCACGCTGGGCCCGGGTGTGAGGGCCATGATTCTATACCCGATGAACGCCCTCGCGAACGACCAGAGGGACCGTCTAGGGGAAATCGCTGCCGCCCTGAAAAAAGAAGGATCGCGTTTCAGCTTCACCTTCGGCCAATACATCGGGGAAACGCCCGAGAACCTGGGAGACCGGTATCGCGCCGCCGAGGAGAAGATGCGTGAAAGGAAGCCGGGAGAACTGGTTTTCCGTGAAGAAATGAGGAACGCTCCACCCAACATTCTCCTGACGAACTTCTCCATGCTCGAATATCTTCTCCTCAGACCCTACGATAGCCCTCTTTTCCAGGGAGAGTCTGCCCGGAACTGGACCTTCATCGTTCTTGACGAGGTCCACCAATATCGGGGGTCCATCGGAATCGAAATGTCCATGCTCATCAGGCGCCTGAAGAGGCGCATCCAGGAGGGGGGAAGAACGGGACCCTTCCGCTGTGTCGGAACCAGCGCCACGCTCTCGGACGGGAAGAAGGGGTTCCCCGCAGTGGCGGAATTCGCTTCGACAATTTTCGCAGAGCCTTTCGAGGCGGAAGACGTCATTTCCGGCGATGTGGAAGACATCGCGGGAGAGGAAAATATCACGCTTCCCGCGGAAACCTTGCTCGAACTGGCCTCGAACCTGGACGAACCCGAGGCTCTCAATCAGCAGCTGGATTCCATCTTCTCCGGAGCCCATTTCCTTGGTTTTCCTGATGGAGAATCGAAGGAACTGGTCATGGGGAACCTGCTAGCCCATGAAAGTCACGCGACCCGGCTAAGGAATGCGGTCAACGGGAACCCCATGCCGGTCGAAACACTTGCGGAACTGATTTTTCCTGAGGCCCCGGAAGCCCTTCGCCAAGATGCGCTGACTGCCCTCATTGAATGCCTTTCCTGGGCGCGGAACCCAGAAAACGGGGAACCCTTTGGCTCACCTCGATACCATTTCTTTTTGAGAGCCCTGGAAGGAGCCTTTGTCTCCTATGTCCCCGAGAAGCGGGTTTTTGTCGAACGACTGTCGGGTTCGGGAGATGGCGCTGTCTTCGAGACCGCGGTCTGCAAGGAATGCGGCCAGCACTATTTCGTCGGGCGCCTGGAGAAGCAGGGAAACCTTTTCAGGCTGGTCGAGGCAATCAGGGATCCGGGGGACATCGACTTCGGTGTCGATTACTTCCGGCCCCTGGAAAAGAAGGAACTCGAAGCGGGTGACGAAGAGGACGTTCTCACCGACAACGGGAACGGACTGGAAGAAGAGGAAGGGGAATCCTTTCTCTGCCCTGTCTGCGGGGCATACGGTGAGTGGGCTCCTCCCGCATGCGGCCACGATTTTTCGATGATGTTGAGGGTTATAAGGGAAACGAGCTCCGATGACGAGTCGAAGGTGAAGGAACGGCTCTATGTCTGCCGCGCGTGTGGGGCAAAATCCCCCAACGCTCCCATACGGGACGTTATTTCGGGAAGCGACGCTCCTCACGCCGTTGTTTCCACGGCCCTTCACGCGAACCTACCTCCCGAAAGGAGAAAGATCCTGGCCTTTGCGGATGGCCGGCAGGAGGCTGCCTATTTCGCCTGGTACCTTGAAAACTCCTACAAGTCCTTTCTCCGCGGGCACCTGGTCTCCGAGGCCTTGGAATCCCTCAGGTTGAGAAACCCGGACGGTGTTTCCGCGGAGGACCTCGTGTACAGTCTCGTGGACTTGGCCGGGAGAGAAGGGCTGTTTACTCTCACGGCCACTCAGCAGGAAATGTTCAGGGAATGCTGGACCTGGGTCCTGGAGGAATTCTTTACCACAAGCCGGCGTATTTCCCCTGAAGGAGTCGGGCTCGTCCACTGGAAAATCGGCCTGCACAAGACGTTCGAAATCCCCCCTGAAATGCTGGCCCCCCCTTTTAACTTTACGAGGGAGGAAGCACTCGAGCTGATCGAGTTCCTCCTGGACACCTCAAGGCGCCAGGGTACCGTGGAGTTCACCGGTGCGACTGGGAACGCCGTCTCCTGGCAAAACATCGGGTTTGGCATCGGGCAGAAATATCTCGTCTACGGAAAACCCAACGGGGCAAAAATTATGGTCAGCTGGTGCGGCTCCGGAATGAGGCGGAAGGTCCTTAAAAACGTCCTGGAAGCCCGCGGGATCGAACCTGAACATTCCGAGGCGCTGGCGGGAGAGTTCCTTGCCCTTGCCTGGGGTGCGGTCGTCGACTGGGACAACAAAATAGCGACCCGGGATTCGGAAAAAATTTTCGTCCCCATAGAGGGCGGCGCACGAGTCAATATCCGCTGGTTCAGGGCCATCGGGGAGCGCTTCGGAACCGTCTATCGCTGCGAACTTTGCGGACAGGTGCAATACCGCCCGCTATTCGGGATCTGTGAAAGGCCCGGCTGCGGTGGGACAGTCATTCCCGTCGAAAGCCGCAGCCTGGGCGGGAATCACTACCGAAGGCTTTACGAAGAACCCCTCCCCGGAAAGATGCGAGTCGAGGAACACACGGCCCAGCTGAGCCATGACAAGGCAAGGGAATACCAGAAAGACTTCAAGAGAGGCCTGATCCATGTATTGAGCTGCTCGACGACATTCGAGCTAGGGGTGGACCTGGGCGACCTGGACAACGTTTTCCTGAGGAACGTCCCGCCGGAGTCCTTCAACTACGCACAACGAGTGGGACGCGCAGGAAGGCGGCGAGGATTCCCTGGGCTCGCCATCACGTTCTGCCGCCGCTCACCCCATGACCTGTACCATTTTGCCGACCCTCTCGGAATCATCCGGGGCTCCATCCGGGTACCCGCGGTTCGCATCGTGAATGACAAGATCCTTCTTCGGCATGTAGCCGGGGTCATCCTTTCGGATTTTTTCAGGTATCACGGGGGGCGGTTCGGCAAGCTGGAGGAGATGTTCGGGCCTGATCCGACAAGGCCGACCGTCCTGAACGAGGTTCGTTTGCATGTAAGGAAGCATGTCGGCCGGCTCGGCGAAAGCCTGAAGGCCATCCTTCCTATGGAAACCTCCGGAAAGCTGGGCGTCGGGACTACAAATGCCTGGGTCGAGGTCATCTGCGGAGAAATGAGCCGAATGGCGGAAGCCCAGCACTCATTCGCATCGGATATCGCTGATATCCAGGCTTTCAAAGATGAAGCCAAAGCAAGGGACGAGCTCAAGGCTGCGAATTGGGCGAAAAGCATGGAGAGGACCCTGCTTGGGGACGACTGCCTCTCGTTCCTTTCCCGCCAGGCCGTCATCCCCAAATACGGATTTCCCGTGGACGTTGTGGAACTGGACACCCGTTGGTCCAAGACGTTCGAAGGCCAGCAAATCCAGCTTCAGCGAGACCTTTCCCTGGCAATCGGGGAGTTTGCCCCGACGAGTTCCGTCATCGCGAACAAGAAGGAATGGAAGTCGCACAGCCTCAAGAGGGTAGCGGGAAAGGAGTGGGAACGGCGACACTATAAGCGGTGCAAAGTGCACAATTGCTACGTCCAGTGGAAAGAGGGGCAGCCGGAACCTGCACTGGAGTGCGGAGACAGGGCAGAAAGAAGGACCTACATCATCCCTTCCTTCGGATTTGTCGTATCCCACGAGGAGCAGGCGAAGGAACCGCGATTCAAGCCGACCAGGCTCTTTTCGATGCGGCCCTACTTCGCGGGTCCCCTGCCGGACAATCCGAAACGCCCCGATGTCTTGTTGTTTGACGAAAACGCCCCGATTTTGCGCCTCCGTCCCGCCCAGCCCGGCTTGATGAGCGTCATTTGCGAAGGCAGGAGGGAAAGCGAGTTCCTCATCTGCGAAAAATGCGGGTTCGGGGCTATCGTTCCGCCGAAGAAGAAAAAAGGGGAAAAAATCCCCTCGCACGAAACCTACATGGGGAAGAAATGTACCGGGGCCCTGGCCAGGTATTCACTGGGGCACGAATTCATCACGGATGTGCTGGAGGTTCACTTCGTTCCCGAGGCAGAAGAAGGGGGGGATTTGCTCTCTCTCGCATTCTCGTTGGCGTATGCCCTTTCGGAAGGGGCTGCCGAGGCCATAGGAATCCCCTCAACCGATCTGAGCACCACCGTCGGGGAGGTTTTGCCGGAAAGCCGTAAAATTCCTCCAATCATCCTATACGATGCCGTTCCCGGCGGAGCGGGAATCGTCAGCAGTCTGGAGAAACCCGAGGTCGTAAGGGAAACATTGGAGAGGGCCTTCCTCAGAGTTGACGGAAGATGCGGGTGCGATCCCGACACAAGCTGCTACGGCTGCCTCCGGAGTTACCGAAACCAGTTCGCCCATCGTTTCCTCCAGAGGGGACTAGCCAAGTCCTATCTTGCCGGCTTGCTTCGAGAACGCTGAGTGTGAAAGTCGTTTTTTCTCGAGGTCTCGGGAGCCACAAGCACCCGAAAGGCGTTCTCGTCCTGAAAACACTTCTCCTCTGATTCCTCTTTTAGCGAGCACTGACTTAAATGCTAGGCTGAGTCAAACCGAGGAAGGTATTCAAAAACCTAATTTTCCGCGAAAAGGCAGTAGTTCGATGAACAACCTGGACAAGAAAATTTTCGAATCCCTCAAAGCAAAGCCCGGGCGATACCGTCTTATCTTGTCGCTTTATGCTAATAGTCTTCTCCAAGGCAGCATTCATTCCTGCCTTGTTTTCGATTTGCTTGTAATTAAAGCTTGATGGGATTAAGCTGCGGCTGCGCATGTTTTTTGGATTGAAAAAGGCAGGAGGTAAATAATATGCAGTCCACCCTTTCGTGGGTTGATCATGATTCCAAGGCGAGAGAACGAACCCTGCAGATTCTTTCCCTTTTTAAGGAAAAGGAGAGTAGGGATGAACTCGGTCTCGGCGCAATAAGAGACAGCTTTGCCGACCAGTTGTTCCCAGGTACGAGCACGATCCAAACCCGCCTCCGTTATATGTTTTTTGTCGCGTGGATTTACCGGGAACTTGAAAAGAAACAAGTCCCGCCGGAGGAATTTGCAAAAAGGGCGGAACAGATGGAAAGAGACCTGGTTCAACCTCTGCTGAGTTCCGACGACAATTCCGGTGTCTTTGGGAAAACCGCTGGAAACAGGCTTAAAAGATTGCCAAGTTCGGTCTACTGGGCAGGACTTGGAACTTGGGGAATACGTCGTATCCCTTTCTCGCAGGATGAGTACCATCGTCGAATAAGAGAAATCTACAGTTACAGGAAGGCTTCAAAAGCAAAGGCAGGGGCGGCAAAGGGGCGAGGTGACGATTCGGACTGCGTCCAGGGGTTGGATGGGTCGACTTGGCATCCAAAGTTGCCCGCCCAACCGGAGGGTTTCCCGTTGAATGCAGACCTGTTCCTCTCTCGTGAGGAGGCCGAGTTTATTCGGGATCGCATTCAAACGAGCAGGCCGGAAAGCCTTTTATGTTTCTTGTCCCTCCATAGTAAACCTATCGACACGGATGCTCCATGGGAACATCCTGATGCCAGCAGATTTTCTGTCGAGCAAAAAGAGCTTTTGTTCCATGCGAGGCTCTTTTCAGAAACGATGAACGGCGCTGCGTTGTCTTACAATCTCCAGCTGGCAAAGCTTCGAGGTCGGAACGATCTGATAGAAAAGCACGAAAAAAGCTTCGAAAACTGGGCAGACAGCCTCCCCCTGGAGGAGGTTAAGGCGTGGTCGACCGAACGCCTTTGGGAACTGACCATAAATCATGGGCACACCATAACCCCTCAGACAAAGACTTTTGTTCAACAATGGGTGGAGCTGACCCGCAAATCTCCCAAGGATCTGGTTTCAAATACAGAGGCCCAAAACCTTGTCAAAGCAAGAGAAATAAGGCTCAAAGGCCCGCGGTCTCGCTTTAAGAACCTTTGTGCGCTCGAGCAATGGGGAGGATATTCGGGTGTCGGAAAATTTATCTATCGCTGGCCGAATGTTAAAAATCTCTTGAAGGATCTTTATCAAGGGATGAACCGAGAATAAAATGCTGAATCCAAACACCAGGAGCCTCTACATTTCCGCTATGACCCCCCCGCCAGGCATGATTTTTGACGAGGCTATCGCTACGACTTTCTCGATGGACCCGACGGTGCTGCTCGAGGCTCCCGTCCATTTGGCTTTGATGGCGGCGGACATGCAAAAGAAACCGGATCTCATATCAACTCTGGCGGCCATCCGAAAGAATTCCGAAAAAATATCAGTCTATGTCCAAAAGGGCCGGATACAAGTTCCGCAGAATACAAAACCAAACCCCTTGTTTGCTTTGCTCGAAGAAATGGTGATCGAGGTCAAGGCTCCCAGGGGAGGAGTTTTCCACCCTAAAATCTGGGCAATCCGTTTCACCGACCCGGTCGAAAAGACTGCCATGCTTAGGCTCGTCGTTCTGAGCAGGAATATGACCACAGACCAATCGTGGGACCTGTCGCTTCAACTGGAGGGAAACATTGGCAAGCATAAGGAGAAATCAAACCGTCCTTTGGCGCGTTTCTTCAAGTCCCTTCCTGGTTTGGCCGGCAGAGCCATCGAAAGGGAAAGGATACAACAGGCAAATAGGTTTTCAGAAGATATCTATCGATCTCAATGGGATCTCCCGGAGGGGTTTGATGAGTTGGTCTTTTATCTCCCAGGCAGCAAAGAATTCAAATGGGATCCACCCCCTAAAGTGGCTTGCCTTGCCATCATTTCGCCCTTTTGTTCCGACGCTGCCATCCAATCTATTGTGGCCACAACTCAACCCGCCGAGGCTTTCCTGGTGTCGCGGCCGGAATCCCTTTCAAAATTGAAAACGGAGACGCTCGCGCTCTTTTCCAAATGCCTTCATCTGGACGAGGCGGCAGAATCTGGTGATGGTGAGGATGAAATTTCTTCCAGCCAGGAAAAAGCGACCGGTTTGCATGCCAAGGCCTATCTATATGAAACCCGCCATTATTCCGATTACACCCACATCGTCATGGGGTCGGCCAATGCCACAGATGCCGCGCTGGAAGCCTCTAAAAACATAGAAATCCTGGTCGAGTTGACCGGGAAGAAGAGCAAAGTCGGGAGTATCGCTGAAATCCTTGGCCCTGACGGCCTTGGTGAATACCTTGTGCCTTTCGATTCCGGCGAGAGCGAAATCACCGACGAGAAGAAACGGCAGGCTGAAAAAAATATCGAGAAAGCTCGAACCCTGCTTGTCGATGCAAGTCTTTCAGTAACCTGCGAAAAAACTTCGGGGGAGGATCTCTGGGCCCTGTCGCTTGTCGGGCGTATGCCTCCCTTAGCCGGGGTTGTAATCGCTACCGCTTGGCCTATAACGGTCGATCAGGATTGGGCGGTGGACATCCTGGAGGACAAGTCGGGGCTGATTTTGATCGGTAATTTTTCACCTTCATCCTTGACGGGACTCATTGCTTTTGAACTTCAGACCGATTGCCCGGATATTTCCGCCCGGTTCGTTTTGAACCTTCCGATCAACGGAGTCCCGGAAGAACGAAAAGCAGCCATCCTTAACAGGGTAATTGCCAACCAGGAGGGGTTCATTCGTTATCTCCTGCTCTTATTGGGAGACGGTTCATCGGATGAACTACCGGAATACCGGGGCAGTTCCGGCTGGGGCAGGTGGTTATCCCGTCTGGCCGACCAGGAGGATATCCCGTTATTGGAGGAATTGACGCGTACCTACAGTCGATATCCCGACCGATTGCTCGAGATATCGACATTGATCCATGAACTTTCCTCTCACGAGAACAAGGTCATACCGGAGGACTTTCTCAAGGTCTGGTCTGTCTTTGAAACCGCAATAGGAGAGCACCATGCGAGATAACCGTTTTTCTTCAGAGCGGGCTTTGAGTGGATTGAAGGATTTCCAGAGGAAGACCGTCGATTATGTCTTCGATCAGCTTTACGGTGCTGGGAAAAGAACCCGTTTCCTGGTGGCCGACGAGGTTGGGCTTGGGAAAACCCTCGTTGCAAGAGGGGTTATTGCCAAGGCAGTGGAGCACCTACAGGACCAGGTCGACCGGGTCGATGTCATTTATATCTGTTCAAACGCGGTGATTGCAAGCCAGAACATAAACAGGCTCAATGTAACTGGAACCAACGGTTTCCCGATCGCCACAAGGTTGACTTATCTCCCGAAACAGGTCCGATCTTTAAGAAAGAACAAGGTGAATTTTATCAGCCTCACTCCCGGTACTGCTTTCGATCATGCACGCAGCAGAGGTGGACATGCGGAAGAACGAGCCATACTCTATCGAATCCTTCATGATTTACCTCTCGGCAGGAAAAAGCGAAGGAAGCAATTGCGAGCCGGGTTGTTTAACTTGCTGCAAGCAACTTCATATAAAGAAAATTGGCAGAAAAGTGTCGAAAGAATGCCGAGAAAAGACCTGGACCCGGATCTTTCGGTAAATTTCCGAAAATCTGTCCTTGCGGACAGTCCCTTCTACGAATCCCTCAAGGATTGCTGCGAACGTTTCTCCCGGTATCGGGAGAAGATTTCTCCAGAAGACTCCGAAATAAGGTACAAGCTTATAGCAAGGCTCCGGTCCGCTCTTGCAGAGGTTTGCCTTTCCGCGCTGGAACCTGACCTGGTTATCCTGGATGAGTTCCAGCGGTTCAAAAACCTGTTGGAAGAGGAGCACGACGAAGCGTCGATATTGGCAAACAAGTTGTTCAACAGGCCGGGTGTCCGGGTGTTATTGCTCTCGGCGACGCCCTACAAGATGTTCACGCTCGACCAGGAAGCTGACCAGGATGATCATTACCCGGATTTCATAAAAACCCTCGAATTCCTTTATCAGGACCCGGCCCATATAGGCGAGGTAAAAAATCTGTTGTCTGAATATCGCTCGACCCTCTGTCTGTGTAACTCGGACGCCATACAAAACAACGGCACGAAGGCCATTCTCGAGAAAACGCTCCTTGAGGTGATGTGCCGGACCGAACGGGTCGCTATCACACGGAACCACAATTCGATGCTGGAAGAAGTCGAGCAGGAAGCACCGTTAAAGCCGGAGGACCTGGCCCATGCCGTCATGGTTGACAAGGTCGCCATGTGTCTCAAGGCAGGGGGAACCATGGAATACTGGAAATCGGCGCCCTACCTCGTCAATTTCCTGAAAGACTACGAGTTGAGGAAAAAAATGGAAGAATGTTTTGACTGCCCGCCGGAACAGATACGGGAAGCCCTTTCTTCAGGGAGAGGCGGTTTGGTGAAAAAAGAGAAATTCGAAAGTTACAGTGAGGTCGATCCGGCCAATCCCAGGATGAGGGTGCTCTTTGAAGATACGATCGAAAAAGAAATGTGGAAACTCCTGTGGATGCCGCCCTCGTTGCCTTATACAAAGCCTTCGGGGGTTTTCGAGAACAGAGGCAACCTGACGAAGGCGCTGGTTTTTTCCTCCTGGAGTGCCGTCCCGGATGCCATTGCGTCAATTTGTTCCTATGAAGCTGAGCGAAGGATGCTCTCCGGAAAAGGCGGGAGAGAAATCTGCCAAAGCGAGCTTTACGACAAGATCAAGCCGCTTCTCCGGTTTGCCGTTTCATCCGCGAATGACAACCGACTGACGGGCATGCCGGTTGTCGGATGGATGCTTCCCTCACCCACACTAGCCACTTTGGTGGATCCCCTCAGGATCGCAATGGACAATAGCGGCGGACCGATGCCTCTAAAGGATATGAAAGAAAAAGCCAAGGCAATCTGCCAGGGGCTTCTCGGTAATTTGCCCTATCCGGGAGCTGGTGCCCGGGCAGACGAAAGGTGGTACTGGGCTGCCCCCATCCTCCTCGATTCGGGAAACGGCCTGCTTGAATGGTGCAAGAGCGAAACGGGCTGGAGGTCTACCGCTAAAGATAATGACGACGATTCCGAAACGCGGTTCAATGACCATATCGATATGCTGGTCAAGGTAGGAGAGGGTGATATACAGCTAGGTCCCCAGCCGAATGACCTGGTCGATGTGCTTGCTGATCTTGCGTTGGGCGGCCCGGGTAACTGTGCGCTACGGGCATTGCTTCGCACAGGGGAGGGGATCGACCCGTCGGATCCTACCCTGTTGTCGTCCGCGGCCCGGATTGCATCCGGTTTTCGTTCTCTCTTCAACACGCCCGAAACGATCTCGATGTTGCGGGATATCCAAGATGACAGTTACTGGAGATCGACCCTCCAATACGGCATCGATGGCAACCTGCAAGCCATGCTCGATGAATACGTACACGTCCTTAAGGAATTGCTTGGCCTTAAGGATCACTCCCAATCTGAACAGGCCCAGGGGATCTCGGAATGTATCCAGTCGGTCCTTTCGTTGCGCGCCGCTCAGATTCGAATCGACGAGATAAAAACTACCGGCGAGAGTCTTGCCGTTGAAAGCTTCAACAGCCGATGCCGCTTTGCCCTCCGTTTTGGCGAAATCAGGGATGATCGTGGACAGGCTCTCGTTCGTGCGGATTCCGTGAGGGATGCTTTCAATTCACCTTTCAGGCCATTCATCTTGGCGACGACCTCGATCGGGCAGGAAGGCCTGGATTTTCATGCCTGGTGTCATGCAGTCGTCCACTGGAATCTGCCCGCGAACCCTGTTGACCTCGAACAGCGTGAAGGGCGGGTCCATCGTTATAAGGGGCACGCAGTAAGGAAAAACATCGCGGAAAAGTATGGCTTGAAGGCCCTTTGTGGTGTTTTCACAGGCGGCGATCCGTGGGAACAGCTTTTCGATATCGCAGCTCTGGGTAAACCTAACGGGACAAGCGACCTCATTCCGTATTGGATTTTTGAAGAGGGTTCTGCCCGGGTGGAGCGGCGGATTCCTATGCTTTCATACAGTAAGGAAATCGGTAAACTTAAACGCCTTAAAAAGTGCCTGGGCCTTTATAGGATGGCCTTTGGCCAGCCACGCCAGGAAGACCTGCTTTTGAGCCTAACCCAACATGAGGATCTTGGCCAAGAAGAAATTGCAGACTTGATGATTTCTCTTGAGCCACCTAAAACCCTTGGGAAGAGCGTATAGAAAGGTTGCGGTACACGTAAAAGGTCATTTTTAACCAGGGGGTTATGCTGCTCCCCCGAAAACCGAACAGTAAACGCAAACCTTGCAAGGGTCTTGTCAGAGAAAACTGGCGGCTTTTACCGCAGGGCTTAATTAGGCCGTCAGGGCGGCAGAAATGACGTCCTTGGTTTGGTACATGACAGTGGCCGTGGCCGCTTTTCTCTTGGCAGCCCGGTATTTCATGTCCTTACTTATGCCGCGCTCTTCCTGATACGTCATCTTTACCCTCCCACTTTTTTTGCACAGCATCATGTTCAGTTCTGGAGGAGGTCAGTGCATTGTGTGATCAACCAGGGATACTCCGAACCGGAGAAGCGTTCTTGATACTAATTGCGAGGGAGGAGTCACTGTATGTCGCGATTAAGGAAAATTGACGATGTTCTATTTCCAGTAGAAGAAGCTCCGGTCTTCGTAAGGACTACTGTTGGATCCGGAGAAAAATGGATCCCGGTTCCTGAAAAGAAAGCGATCGTGAACAAGAAAACCAACCAGGTACTGGGGGTGGTCGGTCGTAGTTACAGGTTGGTTTCAAATCTAGAAGCGCTGAGCTGGGGCGTCCAATGTTGCCAGAAAACCTTCCCCGAAACCAAAGCCGGCGAATGGAATGTTAAGAGCGTTGATGCGCCAACGACCGGTGGGCATTGCTATATCGATCTGGTCCATAACTCAGCTGCCTTGGATTTTCAATTCGTTCCGGCCAAGAATCGGCCGGATGCATTCGGCCCGTTTATTCGAATAACGAACAGTTATAACACCTTGAGAGCACTTGCTTTCGAAATAGGTTTTCTTCGAAAGGTCTGTGAAAATGGTCTGATTCTTCCGGAATCGATCATACGACTTAAATTTGTACACTTGAGCAGGGACATTCGAGAAGAAGCTAATTTCGAAGTGCCACTCGATCGCCTTGAAAAGCTCAGAGTGAGTTTCAATGAATATATGCGTGTGCTTCAAGATTGCAAGGTCACTCGCCCGGAATTCGGATCGTTCCTGCGTGGTGTTCTTTTGATCCGCAAACCGAAAAGCAAAAAGCAAGATAGCCGCGTAGACAGAGATTGGAGTGTACTGTCTCGGTATCTGGAAACCCTATGCGATCGATATAAAGAGGATTTGGGAGAAAATGCCTACGCTGTATTCAACGCGATAACGGATTTTGCTTCCCATCCGCTGGAAAATCGGTGTGTGTTCCGAGATCGCAACAGCTTCCAAAAGCTGGCTGGTGCCTGGATGGCTAAATTCAGCGAAGAGTGCAGGAAGCCGGGTTTTTCTATACCTGAGTATTTATCGAAGCTTAAGGGAACAGAAGAAAACGAAGAACCTGCAAAACAGGCCAATACCGAGCAATTTCTATTCAGTTTAGAATCCGGCGGGAAGTAGAATAGGTCTTTGTTCATTAAGAGATAGAAAAACATATATTTTTATAATTCAAAGATTGACAGCAGTCAGATAACAAAAGCCAGGATACGGGATTGTTTCTCTCCAAGGAAAAAAGGGGGGTCTTCCTTTGGCAACTGTCAGCATGAAAGAACTCTTATCCGAAAATAGAAGTAACTTAGCGCTCATAATAGGAAATGGTGTAAACATGTTTGAAGCAGGTAAAGAGAAAGGAAATTCATGGGAGAACCTGTTATCCGAACTTGCGAAAAAGCATTTGCCAGGAGCTGATGGGAAAAGACCTGATAGTTTAGCGCTTACGGAATTCTATGACATCCTCGAGCTGAAGTCCGTTCGTAATCCGTTGCCTGGAGATTTGCAACGCGATTTTTGTGCAAGTTTTTCTTCATGGAAGCCGCGCGACCACCATAAGGCAATCGTGGAATGGGCAATAAACAACGATGTCCCAGTCCTGACCACGAATTTTGATTCTCTACTCGCCCAAGCGGGAAATTGCACCTTAAGGCGCAGCAAGAAAGGCGGTTTTACCGCCTATTACCCCTGGGAAAGTTATTACAGCCCATCTAAGCACGTGCTTACCGACCCGGGCAAAGAATTCGGCATCTGGCACATCAACGGTATGGCTAGATACCGTCAGAGCATCCGGCTTGGTTTGACCCATTACATGGGATCCGTAGAGCGGGCGAGGGATTGGTTCCGTAAAGGAACGAACAGCCTGTTTTTCGGGAAAAACCCTGAAAAATGGAAGGGCGCAAGTTCCTGGTTGGATCTGATTTTTAAAAAGAATTTGCTGATCTTTGGACTAAAGCTGGAAACGAACGAGGTCTTCCTTCGATGGTTGTTGATTGAGAGAGCGAGGTATTTCAAAAAGCACCCCGATTTAAGGCAAAAAGCATGGTTTGTAGAAAAGAAACCTTCGAAAGAAGAAACGCTTTCGGTTGAAGCCAAGCGGTATTTCCTGAACAAGGTGGATGTCGACACGTTTGAAGTTGACGAATACGACGATATTTATGCTTTGAGTGTCTGGTCGTGACGTCTTTTCTTTTTGTGGCCGCATTTTGGTGCCGCCGCAACCGTAAAATTCCCCTGCATGAAACGGCTGCCGTCTTATCCTGTCGGCTTTCCCGTTTATGTTTTTCGATGCCTGTTTCTTTCCTCCACTGAGCCGAATTTCCTTGAAACAACAGGTTAAGGCGGTTAAGCTATTTGTGCATGCATATTTTCTGCAGCCGAACTTTCTAAATTGGGTTTGCGGTGTTTTTCCGCCAACGGTAAAGGTTTCACTACCCCGAAGGAGTTGACTCGTTTCGATGCCATCGACCCTTGCTCCGGGAGTGCGCGTGGAAATCCGGTCTGCGGAATGGGTAATCAGGAAGGTGGAACTCACCAGAAACGGGCAGGCCCTCCACGTCACAGGCCTTTCGGACCCGGTCAAGGACAGGGACGCCGTCTTCCTTTCCGATCTTGAGGAAGTCCGGGTTCTCAAGCCGGAAGACACCGAACTTGTGCAGGACCTTTCACCCGGTTTCAGGTCTTCCCTTCTTTATCTCGAGAGTCTCCTTCGCAGGACTCCGCCTACGGACGAGCGCATCCATATCGGGTATCGCGCCGCGATGAATTTTGTCCCCTACCAGCTCGATCCGGCGGCGCGGGCTCTGCGCCAGACACGCCAGCGGATCCTTATCGCGGACGCGGTCGGCCTTGGGAAGACGCTGGAGGCGGGGGTCCTCCTGACGGAACTTATTCGGCGGGGCCGCGGAAAGAGAATCCTGGTCGTCACGCTCAAAAGCATGATGACCCAGTTCCAGAAAGAATTATGGAACCGCTTCACCATTCCCCTCGTCAGGCTCGACTCCGCCGGCATCCAGCGCGTCTACACGCACCTTCCGGCTGGGCAGAACCCTTTTCACCACTACGACCGCACCATCATCTCCCTCGATACCCTCAAGCGGGACGCACAGTATCGGACCTTCCTCGAAAAGGCGTGGTGGGACGTCATCGTCATCGACGAGGCCCACAACGTCGCCGAACGCGGTGGCGGCCTTTCCCAGCGCGCGCGGCTCGCCCGCCTCCTGTCGGAGCGGTCCGACACCCTGATCCTTCTCTCCGCCACGCCCCACGACGGCAAGGCGGCGAGCTTCGCCTCCCTCATGAACATGCTGGATCCGACAGCCATCGCGAACCCTGAGGAATACGGGCCCGAGGATATCAAGGGGCTCTTCATCCGGCGCTTCAAGAAGGACATCCAGAACCAGGTGGCCTCCGCTTTCAAGGAGCGAAAGGTTTTCAAGATCAGCTGCCCGGCGACCCCGGAGGAAGAAGAAGCCTTCAGGTGCCTGTCTTCCCTCACCCTGGTCCACGGGAACGAACGCGGAAGCGGCGGTTTCCTTTTCAGGACCGTCCTTGAAAAATCACTCTTTTCCAGTCCCAGGGCCTGCCTCCAGACCATCCGGCACCGGATGGCCCGGATCGCCAGGGACCCCCTGCAATCGGTGGACGAGCCTCCCCTCGAGGAACTGGCCGGCAAGGTGGAAGCTATCACCGGGGAGCACCTGGGACGCTACAGAACCCTCCTTTCGACGCTGAAAGGGGATCCTGAGCTGCACTGGGACGGAAAAGACAAGACGGACCGTCTCGTCATCTTCTCGGAGCGCCTGGAAACCCTCGATTTCCTGAAGAAGAGCCTTGCCGCGGACCTGGGGCTGGAAAAAGAAGCCATCGGGGTTCTTCACGGCGGGCTTTCGGACCTCGAGCAGCAGGCGATCGTGGAGGATTTCGGCAAGGAGACTTCCCCGCTAAGGTTGCTGCTGGCGAGTGACGTGGCCTCGGAAGGCATCAACCTTCACTATCTTTGCCATCGCCTGGTGCATTTCGACATCCCCTGGTCGCTCATGACCTTCCAGCAGAGGAACGGCCGCATAGACCGCTACGGGCAGGAACGGCCGCCCCTGATCGTCTACCTCGTGACCAAAAGCGACGTGCCGCGCATCGGCGGGGACATGAGGATTTTGGAACTGCTCATCAGGAAGGACGAGGAGGCTGTCAGGAATATCGGCGACCCCTCGGCGTTCCTGGGCCTGTACGAAGTCGAGGCGGAGGAGAGATGGACCGCGGAGGCCATCGAGGCCGGCAAGAAGCCCGAAGAGGTCGAGCAGTCCATGCTGGCGGAAGAGAACTGGTTCGAGAAATTCATGACCGGGGCGCAGGAACCGGAAGATCCCGGCGAACCGTCCCACGAAACCGCGACCCTGCCCTCCCTTTACGCTGACGACCTCGCATACGTGAACGCAGCGCTGGAGCACCTGGCCCGCGACACCCAGATCCAGCGGGAAGTCGACCCCGGAAGGGGTTACCTCGAGTTCGTCGCCCCGGAAGAGTTGAAGAGGCGGTTCCGTAGGCTGCCCAGGGAGATCTGGCCCGAGAACGGCCTTTTCCGGTTCACGCTGGATCCCGGGGCTATGGAAAAGGAAATCCTCCGAAGCCGGGTTTCCGAGGAGTCCTGGCCGGTGCTCCATTACCTGTGGCCTCTTCACCCGGCGGTCGGGTGGATCAACGACAAGGTCCTCACTTCGTTCCGGCGGCATCAGGCACCGGTGATGACCCTGTCCGGCGGGTTCCGGCCGAACGAAACGGTCTTTCTCCTTTCAGGTCTTGTCCCGAACCGGAAGGGGCACCCGCTGGTCCACGTCTGGTTCGGGATCCGGTTCGAGAACGGAACCTACCGGGAAACGGTCGACCTCGAAACCCTCCTCGGATGCACGGGTTTGCGTGAAAGGGGATACCCGAACCTAGGACGCAGGGAAGACCTCGAAGCCCTGAGAAAGATCCTCCCCGAGGCGATAGACCGCGGCCGGTCCTGGGTCCGCGAACGCCGAAACGATTTCGAGAACCGGGTGGCACCGCGCCTGGCCCGGGAACTGGAAGCCCTTGGAAAGCTTCGCAGCCGTCACCACGCCCAGCTCGAGCTTTCCCTGGCCGATACGCGCAGGCCGGAAGCCCTGGTCAAAAACAGGCTGCAGTCGGAGCGGAACCGGATCGACCGGATTTTCGCCAACTACCAGCAATGGGTCAAGGACACCCTCACCACCGAGCCGGAACCGTACATCCAGGTTTTGGCCGTCATGAAGGGGGCATAACCGCATGGCCATCGACCTGACCGGCATCACCAGCGAGAACGAGTTCTTCTCCGGCCATTACCTGGCGGCCCTGATCGAGGACGATCTCAGGGGTGTCCTGAACGAATGGCGGAACCGGGAAGCCGAGCAGAAGGGTAAAACGCCGTGGGCCCTGCTTTCCTCCTTGTCCGGCGGGTTTTTCGACCTCTGTTCAAGACTCGGGAAGATCCGCCCGGCAAGGGAAAGGCTCGAAGCCCAGCGGAACTTCCTCGTCCCCGTCCTGAAAGCCCTGGGGTACGAGGCCTATCCGCGGCCTCGCGAGCTTGACGACGGCACGGTCATCCCCGTGTTCGCCGAGGTGACCCGCTCCGGGGGAGAACCCCTCCTCTGGTGTTTCGAGGTCGCCCCTTCCCAGGACGAGGGCATCGGCCTGCTGGAGGCGAGCCTCGTTCCGGATCAGTTCCCGGAGCAAGTCGAGGCCGGTTTCAAGTTCCACGGGGAACTGTCCTTCGAGGAACTCCTGTCCCGCCACGTCTTTACCCGGGACGAGCCGCCGCGCTGGATCATCCTGGCTGGGGGAAGCCAGGTTCTGCTCCTGGACAGGGAGAAATGGCGCGAAAAGCGGGCCTTGCGCTTCGACCTGGACGAGATCTTTTCCCGCAGGGAAACCACGACCCTGCAGGCCATGGCCGTTCTGCTCCACAGGGAGAGCCTCTGCCCGGGAGAAGGTGAATCCCTTCTCGACCGCATGGAAGCCGAGTCACGCCGCCATGCTTCCTCCGTGTCGGACGATCTCCGTTACGCCCTCAGGCAGGCCATCGAGCTGCTGGGCAACGACGCGGTGCGGGATTTCCGGGAACGCCAGAAGGTGGGCGTTTTCGGCGAGGGCGACCTCGATCCCGCCCAGCTTTCCCTGGAATGCCTGAGGTTCCTCTACCGTCTCCTTTTCCTGCTTTTCGTGGAATCCCGCCCGGAACTGGGCTATGCGCCCCTGGATTCGGAAACCTACCGCACGGGCTACAGCCTGGAAAGCCTGCGGGACCTCGAAACGGTGCCCCTCGTCGGGGAAGAGGCCGAAAACGGCACGTTCTTCGACGCCTCGCTCCGGAAGTTGTTCGAACTCGTCTTCAAGGGCTACCCTAGGACGGCCGAAGCAGAGACCGAAATGCTGGATTTCATCGGTGAAAAGGACTCTGAAGCCATCGACGAATTGGGGGCTTTCCGGCTTCGTCCCCTGCCTTCCCACCTGTTCGACCCGGCCAGGACGCCCCTTCTCGAAAAGGTCCGTTTCCGGAACAACATCCTCCAGAAGGTGATTCGCCTTCTTTCGTTGTCAAAGCCCGACGCGAAAAAGGGGCGAGGGCGGGTTTCCTACGCCCGCCTCGGCATCGGGCAGCTTGGGGCCGTCTACGAGGGACTCCTTTCCTACACCGGGTTCTTCGCCCGGGAGGACCTTTACGAGGTTCGCCCCGAAGACTCGACCGCCGACGAATTGGACGTCGCCTATTTCGTCAACGCGCAAGACCTGCAGGAATTCTCCGAGGCCGAGCGGGTCAAGGAGGAAGGCGTCATCAGGAAGTACCCGAAGGGCACCTTTATCTACCGTCTGGCTGGGCGGGAACGCCAGAAAAGCGCCTCCTATTACACCCCCGAGTCGCTGGTGAAATGCCTGGTGAAATATGCCCTCAAGGGACTGCTGGAAGGCAAGAGCGCCGACGAGGTCCTGAAGCTCACGTTCTGCGAGCCGGCCATGGGGAGCGCCGCCTTCCTGAACGAAGTCATCGACCAGGTGGCGGAGGCCTACCTCCAGCGAAAGCAGGAGGAAACCGGCCAGGAAATCCCCCTGAACGAATACGGCACCGAGAAGCAGAGGGTCAAGATGTTCCTGGCAGACAACAACGCCTTCGGCGTGGACCTGAACCCCGTGGCGGTGGAACTGGCCGAGGTCTCCCTCTGGCTGGGGACGATCCACAGGGACGCGCCGGTTCCCTGGTTCGGGATGCAGCTGGCTTGCGGGAACTCGCTCATCGGGGCCAGGCGGGCCGTGTTCGCCCCGGAACTGCTCGTCAAAAGAGAGAAGGGGGAAACGACCTGGCAGGACGCGGCTCCGGTGCTCCTGAAAGAGGCGCCGAGGCCGAAGGGGCATGTCTATCACTTCTTCCTCCCGGACAAGGGCATGGCCGACTACACCGACAAGGTCGTCAAGGAGATGGAACCGGAGGCGACTGAGCGGATCAAAAAGTGGAGGAAGGATTTCTGCAGGCCCTTTTCCAAATCGGAGATCGGGCGCCTGGAAGACCTGTCGGAGGCCGTCGACAGGCTTTGGAGCGCCTGCGCCGAGGAACAGGCGCGCCTCCGTGCGGACACGTCGGACCCCATGCCTCTTTTTGGCCAGCCAAAGGCGGAGCAGCCCCGGACTACGACAGGGCACAAGGATCTCCGCTATGGCCAGGAGATCCTGTCGAAAAGGGTCCGGGTTTCAAGTCCCTACCGCCGGTTGAAGCTTGCCCTGGATTACTGGTGCGCCCTCTGGTTCTGGCCGCTGGAAAAGGCCGGCCAACTGCCCAGCCGGGAGGAATGCCTCTTCGACCTGGAACTGGTCCTGAAGGGCGGCGTGGTTGACACGACAACCACGCCCGAAACCCAGATGGACCTTTTTCCCACGACGGCGCGGCTCGAGGCGAAAAAGCTCGCGGACGACCTGGGCATGGTCAACCTGGAAACCCTCAGGAACAGCAACCCGAGGCTCCAGGTCTCGGACGAACTCACCCGGCGGTACCGTTTCCTTCACTGGGAGGTGGAGTTTGCGGACATCTTCAAGACTCGGGGAGGCTTCGACCTCGTCCTGGGGAACCCACCGTGGATCAAGGTGGAGTGGACGGAAGGGGACATTTTGGGCGACAGCCAGCCGCTCTTCGTCTTCAGGAAATATACAGCGACACAGCTTGGTAAGCGTAGAATCGAGGCGTTCAAGAACAACACCGTGAGGAGAAATTACCTTTCCTCCTACGAGGAGTCGGCGGGACAACAGAATTTTCTGAACGCCTGTGTAAATTACCCGAACTTGTTAGGAATGAAAGCAAACCTCTACAAATGCTTCATGCCTTTGGCCTGGAGGATCGGTTCAAAAAAAGGATCATCCGCTTTTCTCCATCCGGAGGGTGTCTATGATGACCCTAAGGGCGGCTCTTTTAGGCAACAAATGTATCAAAGATTGGCTTTTCACTTTCAATTCCAGAATGAGAAAAAATTATTCCCCATCGGGAACAGGGAATGTTTCAGTATCAATGTTTATGGTCCACAAAAAGAAGTTCCAAATTTTATCCATCTAGCGAACCTTTATGAAACTTCCACGGTGGATGCCTGTTTTCAACACGACGGGTCGGGGCCTTTGCCGGGAATCAAGACCGACGAGGACCAATGGAACACTTCGGGACACCGCAAACGCCTTGTCCCGGTTTCCGGGGAAGAGTTAAGCCTTTTTGCCCGGCTTTACGATGACCCGGGGACACCGGCCCTGGAGGCCAGATTGCCGGCCCTGCACGGCCAACCTCTAATTGAGGTCCTCAGGGTATTTGCTTCAGCGCCAAAACGGCTGGGAGACATTGATGACGAATACTATACGACGCAGATGTGGAATGAAACGAGCCATCAAAACGACGGAACAATTAGGAGAGAAACCCGATTTCCCGATATGGCCGAACAATGGGTTCTTTCAGGCCCTCATTTTTTTGTGGGGAACCCCTTTCACCAAACACCGAGGAGGATTTGTGAAACACACAGGGCGTATGATCCCTTAGATTTAACAACCTTGCCTAACGATTACTTACCTCGAACGAACTACGTTGTTGCATGTTCTCCGGCGGAATATATAAAACGTATCCCCACGGTTCCTTGGGAAGGGAAAAAGGTTACCGAATATTTTAAGTTTGCTCACCGCGCTTTGCTGAGCCAAGCAGGAGAGAGAACGATGATCAGTGCTATCTACCCACCAGGGTGTGGCGCGATTAATCAGGCCACCGTGTCAGTGTTTCGGAATAACAATTTATTGATTGCTTATGCATCTTTTGCGGCGTCTCTTGTTGCGGATTTTTTGATAAAAACAACAGGAAAACCCAAGGCGGATGGAAGCCTTTTGAGAATTCTGCCTTTGTTTAGCATTAAAAGCCCTAGTTTCCCAAGATACCTAGTTCTTTCATGCTTAACCAATGTTTATGCACCTCTTTGGTGTGAATCATGGGAAGAAAGTTTTGTCAAAGAGACTTGGACTTCTAATGACCCAAGACTTCCGCAACAGTTTTTTTCAAAACTTACGCCCCGTTGGCAAAGGAATTGTGCTCTTCGTTCCGATATAGCTCGACGCCAGGCCTTGATTGAGATTGATGTGCTTGCGGCAATGGAGATTGACATGACCCTGGATCAGCTGATTGCCATCTACCGGGTCCAGTTTCCCGTCCTGCGCCAGTACGAATCGGATACCTGGTACGACATGAACGGCCGCATTGTGTTCACCTCCAAAGGACTTCCGGGTGTGGGTTTCGACCGCAAGGACTTCGAGGAGATCAAGAACATGAAACAGGGCACCGTCACCCGCGAGATGGAGGACGACACCCTGCCGGGCGGGCCGCGAAAGCGGGTCATCGAATACGTGGCCCCCTTTGCCAAGTGCGACCGGGAAGCGGATTACCGGCGGGCCTGGGAGGTCTTTTCGGCCCGGAAAGGCCTTTAGAGACACAAAATTGAGGAGTTGAGGCGGATGATCCCCACCCTTCTGGCCCGCGAGGTTCGCCGGGGCATCGAGGACTATCTGAAAACGACCTTTCCCGTGACTTCACCGTTTTTCGGGGAAATGCTGCCCGATTTCCTGAAGAGGGAAAAGGGGCTTTTTCGCGGGCCCTACGTGTTCATGGGCCTGCCGTTCAGCCCGGGGAAGGGCAGCGGCGAGTTCTTCCCTGACGTTCCCCTGGGTTTCCCGCCCTTCCTGCACCAGGAAAAGGCCTTCTCCCGCCTGGCCCATCCGGGCGGAAAGTCGACCCTCATCTCCACGGGCACAGGCTCAGGAAAGACCGAGGCGTTCCTCTGGCCGATCTTGGACTATTGCCTGAAGCACCGGGGCGAACCGGGGATCAAGGCCCTCTTGATCTATCCCATGAACGCCCTTGCCTCCGACCAGGGCCACCGCGTGGCGCGCGCCATCCACGACAACCCGAGCCTGAAAGGGCGGGTGACGGCGGGGCTTTACGTGGGAAGCGACCCTGACGACAAGCTTGACCAGCCTGTGAAGGCGATGGAACCGGACCGAGTGATCTCCTGCCGTTACGCCATGAGGGAAAACCCGCCGGACATCCTGATGACCAACTACAAGATGCTCGACTTCCTCCTGATCCGGCCGGCGGACCGTGAACTCTGGCGGCACAACGGCCCGGATACCCTCAAGTACCTGGTGGTGGACGAGCTGCACACTTTCGACGGGGCCCAGGGGACCGACCTGGCGTGCCTCATCCGGCGCCTGAAAGCCCGGCTGGACGTTCCCGATCGGCATCTCTGCTTTGTGGGCACCTCGGCGACGATGGGCGGCGGGGAGGACACCCCGCTGCTCCTGGATTACGCCTCACGGATTTTCGGGGAACCGCTGGAACCCGACGCCCTGGTGACGGAGGAGCGTCTTTCGGCCGCCCAATATTTGGCGGACGATCTCGTGACCCGGTCCTCCCTGCCGGAGTTGGCCCGGAAAGAAGAGCTGGACCCGGAATCGTACGATTCATTTTCCGAATACCTGGATGAACAGGCCCGGCTATGGTTCGGGGCCGAAGGGCTTCGGCGGGAGAGCGAAGGCGAGGAAGACTGGAAGGTCCGGCTTGGGGGACTCCTCCGGGGGCACGGCTTTTTCCAGAACTTCCTGAAAGTGCTCGGGGGAAGGCCTCGCGAATACGGGGACATCCTCAGGGACCTGGGACGGGTGGCTCCGGTCCTGAACGAGGGCGGCGAGGAGTTCGGGTTCCTGGTGCTGGACAGCCTGGTGGCGTTATCCAGCCTGGCCAGAAAGCGGGAAGGCCAACGCGTGAGGCCGCTGCTGACCGTGCAGGTCCAGGGGTGGCTCCGGGAAATGAGCCGCATGGTGGCGACGGTTCCCCCGGGTACGGAAAAGGTCCGGCTGGCTTTTTCGGACGACCTGAAGGCCGAGATCCTTGAGGGGACCCTGCCGCTGGTTCACTGCCGGGACTGCGGGGCCATGGGATGGTCCTCCCTCGAGCAGGAAGAAGGCTCGGTGAGGATGGAAGACCTTCGGGGCTTTTACGTGGCGTTCTTCAACCACCACAGGAAGGTAAGGTACCTGTTCCCCAGTGAGGCGGGGTCCGAGAACCTGGGTATCGAAGGCCGCAGCCGGGGCCTCTGCCCCCGCTGCATGAAACTGACGCAGGCCCGCTTGGAAGGGAACTGCCCCTCCTGCGGCGCGGAGGGCCTGATCCCGGTGTTCGTCCCCTCTACGGAACACGAAATCACCCTGAAAAACGGGGCGCATAAGGTTTTTTCAAGCAACGATTGCCCCTTCTGCGGCTCCAAGAACGGCTTGTCCATCCTCGGGGCGAGGAGCACGACCCTGTCGAGCGTGATGATCTCCCAGGCCATGGCCTCCCCGGTCAACGACGACAAGAAGATGCTGGCCTTCTCCGATTCCGTCCAGGACGCGGCCCATCATGCCGGTTTCTACGGCGCCCGGACGTATCGTTTCACTCTCCGCACGGCCATGGCCCGTTTCATCAGGGAAGGGGGCGAGGGGAAGACCCTGGAGGAGTTCGCCGCGGGGTTCCCCGGGTACGGGGCTTCACGGATGCCTGTCCAGGGCTATGTCTCCACGTTCCTGTCCCCCGACCAGGACTGGCGGAAAGACTTCTCTAGGATGAAAGCCGGCGGGCAACTCCCCGGCAAGCTTTTCATGGACGACCTGGAGAGGCGGCTTGGCTGGGAGGTTTTCACGGAATTCGGCTTGAACAGCCGCATCGGCAGGACTCTCGAGAAAACGGGAGTGGCGGTGGCGGCACCGGACCGCGGGCTTTTCGACGAATCCGTCGAGCTGGTGCGGGAGGCCCTGGAAAACGAGATCCCCGAACTAGAAAGCATCGAGGCCGGGCCCGTGGCGGCCCTCGTGACCGGGCTGCTTCAGCGTCTCAAGAGCGAAGGGGCGATCTGCCACCCCGAACTGGAAGCCTACATCAGGAGGGGCGGGGATTTCTACCAGATCTCCACCAGGATGAAGCCCTGGATGCCCCATTACGGCAAAAAGACCCGGCGTCCGCGGTTTCTCTCCTCGGCCCCGGAGACGGACTTCGACCTGCTGTCCGATGCGAACGGCAGGAGCTGGTACGAAGGGTGGGTCCTGAAATGCCTCGGAGAGACCCACCCCCTGGTTGCGGAGTTCGCTCCGCGCATCTGGAGGGTGACCCTGGACACGCTTTCACGGGAAGGGAAAGGCCTTGTCGAAAGAAGCACCTGCCTCTTGAGAGGCGGCCAGCAGGGGCCTGCCTGGGGAGTGAAGCCCTCGGCCCTGCGCGTGAGCGGGAAGGTCCGGCAATTCAGGTGCGCGAAGTGCGGGGCGGCCTACGCGGCCGGCGAGGATTCGGCCGACCTGTGGGAAAGCCTCCCGTGCATGGGGAAATACTGCGACGGCCGGCTAGAAGCGGTACCGCAGGACCAGGACTACTACGGAAGGCTTTACCGGGAGGGAGACCTTTGCCGGCTTTTCCCGGCGGAGCACACGGGCCTTTTGACCAAGGGGGAGCGAACCCTGCTGGAGGAAAGCTTCAAGAGAACCGCAGATCGGCGGCCGTGGGATCCGAACCTTCTCTCCTGCACCCCCACCCTGGAAATGGGCATCGACATCGGGGACCTTTCCACTCTGCTGCTCTCCTCCGTTCCCCCGACGGTCGCCTCGTTCCTGCAAAGGGTCGGCAGGGCAGGGAGGCGGGACGGCAATTCGCTGTCCCTGACCGTGGCCAACGGCCGTCCTCATGACATGTATTTCTTCGGTGAGCCACTCGAGATGATCGCGGGCCGGGTCGAGCCGCCCGGGGTTTTCCTGGGGGCTTCGGCCGTGCTCGAGAGGCAGTTCACGGCTTTCTCGCTCGACACCTGGGTTCACGGGGGAGTGCCGCCGGAAGCCCTCCCCGACAAGGTGGTTGCTGTCCTCAACCAGCTTGACAGCGTAAATCCGAACCGCTTCCCGTTCAACTTCCTGGCTTTCCTGGAAACGGAGAAGGCCGCCCTGCTCGACCGCTTCGTCTCGCTCTTTCCGGGCGAACTTTCGGAGGGCTCCGTCGAGCACCTGAAGTCTTTCGCGACTTCGACGGGGGAGGGGCTTGGAACCCGGCTTGTCGAGGGACTGCGAAGCCTCCAGGCTCAGCGGAGGAGCATCCAGAACCGGGCGAGGGGCCTGAGAAAGGCCATCGAGAGGGCAAAACAGGACCCCGCATCGAAACAGGAGGAAATCGACGAGATGACGAGGGAGAAGAAAGGCCTTGAAAGGCTCTTCCGCGATCTCGGGGAACACCTCCTTTTCAATTTCCTCACGGACGAGGGCCTGATACCCAATTACGCGTTTCCGGAAAGCGGGGTCGTGCTCAGGTCGGTCATCTACAGGAAGGACGACAAGGGCAACTTCGAAAGCGACATCTACCGCTACGAGAGGGCGGCGGCCAGCGCGTTGAGAGAGCTTGCCCCGGCCAGCCATTTTTATGCCGGGGGGCACAAGGTCTGCATCGACCAGGTGGACCTGTTCCTCTCGGACGTGGAGGACTGGCGCTTCTGCGACGTCTGCTCCCACATGGAGCGGGTGGGGCAGGACGACGAAACGGCAAAGTGCCCTCGCTGCGGAAGCCCCGGCTTCGCGGAGATCGGGCAGAGGCGGCAACTCCTGAGGATGAAACAGGTCTTCGCCCACGCGGAAGACAGGAGCAGCCGGATCAGCGACGACAGCGACGAGCGCGAAAGGCAGTTCTTCCTGGACCAGATGCTGGTGAACTTTGACGGGAGGGACGTCGAAAGGGCGTGGAGTTCAGAAGGCTCCGACTCTCCCTTCGGCTTCGAATACATCTCCAGGGCCGTGATCCGGGAGGTCAATTTCGGCCTCGAGGACGACTACGGCGAAAGGGTCACCATCAACGGAAGGGAACATCCGAGGAAGGGATTCGTCATCTGCCGGCGCTGCGGCAGGCTCCAGGAGGCAAACGGGGAGCAGAAGCACACCTCGACATGCCCTGCCCGTGACAAAGATGCACAGGCAAACCTGGTCGGATGCGTCTACCTCTACCGGGAACTCCAGTCGGAAGCCCTGAGGATTTTGCTCCCCCTGTCTGCCGCAGGGGCGACGGAAACCGACATTCATTCCTTCACGGCGGCGCTCCAACTGGGGTTGAAGCGGCACTTCCGGGGCAACACGGGGCATCTCCGCTTCACGGTTTACGAGGAACCGATACCCGACACCGAGCTGCGGCGCACCTTCCTGCTCGTCTATGATGCCATTCCCGGCGGCACCGGTTACCTGAAGCAACTCGCGTTGAACGACGAGGTCCTCCTCGATGTCCTGCAGAAAGCGCAGGACGCGATGGCCGGGTGCTCCTGCGGGGAAGACCCGGATCGTGACGGGTGCTATCGCTGCCTCTATGCCTACGGTGCAAGTTTTCACATGAAGAACGTTTCACGGGCCCGCGCGATGGAGATGCTGGACTCCGCGCTGCAGTCGCGCGGGTACATGGTGTCCATCGAATCGGTCAGCCGGATTGAGATCAACGCCTCCTTCGACAGCGAGCTCGAAGCCCGTTTCGTCGAGGCCCTGAAACGCAGGACGAGGGGGGCTGGCGAAGGGGAATTCATGAAACAGGTCCTGAAGGGGAAGGCCGGCTATTTCGTGCGGCTCGGGGGCGAGTCGTGGTACCTCGAACCCCAGGCCTCCCTGGGCAGGGCCGACGGCGTGTCCGTTCCCTGCCGGGCGGATTTCGTCTTCTGGCCGGCGAGGCCAAGGGAGGGCGTCCGTCCGGTCGTCGTGTTCACCGACGGCTACGCTTTCCACCACAACAGGCTGGACCAGGACACGGCCCAGCGGATGGCCCTGCTGAAAAGCAGCCGGTTCCTGGTCTGGTCCCTGACCTGGAAGGACGTCCAGCCGCACATCGGCCGCAAGGCGGATCCGTTTGACGATCCCATTGCGCCGCAACGCCTGCCGATGGGCAAAAACTTCAAGGACCAAATGAGGTTGGTGGACGACCGGGTCCCATCGTTCTTCGAGAACGCGCACGAGCTTGATTCCTTCGAGACTCTCATGGCTTTCCTTAAGGATCCTGCGGAGGATAAATGGCGCCGTTACGCGATCCTGCGGGGTCTTGCCGCCAGCCAGGCGATGAATATCCAGGCTGGGATGGCCGCTGAATTGAGGGAAAAATGGAGGGCCGACTTGCCGGAATGGCTCCCGGAATGGGAAGAGGATCCCCTCTTGTCGGAGGGAAGGGTACCGGTCGAATGCTGCTCCGGTTCCTTCCGCATGAATTTGTCTTTCGACCCAGGATCCATGGGGAAATGGGCCGCCGGATGCCTCAAGGCCTGTCTTTGCCTTGACGACGCGGAACTCCGCGAAAGGGACTGGAGGGTATTCCTGAAGGCGATGAACCTCTTCCAGTTCATCGAGGGGGCGTTCTTTGCCGTTCCCTCGGGAATCAGGAAAGGTGCCTACGATCCCCTCCGTACTCTGCCCGAAGAATCGTGGGTCGGCGAAGGGGAGAAAACGCCGGGGGAAGACGAGGCTTGGAAAGAAGCCCTCGGGCTGGTACTCGAGCCGGAGTTGCTGGAGCCCCTTTTTGCAGGGCTGCGGACGGCCGGATGGGAAGCCCCGAGCATCGGTTTTGAGCTGACCGCCGAAGGCGTCGACGTGGTCGCGCAAGCCGAGGTCGCATGGAGTGAAAACCGGGTGGCCCTCCTCGGGGAAGGGGAATGGGCTTTCCGGGAGGCCTTTGAGAAGCAGGGATGGAGCGTTTTCCCACTGGAAAGGATCAGGTCGGGAGAAGTGGAAACCCTGGTGGAAGAATTGAGGGAGATAAAGGAGGTCCTTGACCGATGAGCCTCGAACCAAAGGTGGCCGTTTCTACCGATTTCATGACAGCCTTGTTCAAGATCCCGCGCAAGCAGCAGGAGAAGGTGATGGAGTTCGTCGCTCGCTTCAGGGCCCATCCGACATCCCCGGGCATCAACTATGAAAAGCTGCACGAGGCCCGGGATCCCAATCTTCGGTCCGTTCGCATCGACGACACCTACCGGGGAATCGTCCTGAAGCCCGAGACCGGGGACCTATTTCTCCTGCTTTGGGTGGACCGCCACGACGACGCCTACGCCTGGGCGAGAAACCGGGTTTGCAAGGTCAACCCGGAAACGGGATCGCTCCAGCTTTACGAAGTAAGGGAAGAGCTCCAACTGGAATCGAAAGAGGCAATTTCGGCCGCGCCTCAGGGGTTTTTCGATTCGGTGAGGGACCGCCATCTCCTGAAGATGGGGCTCCCGGAGGAATTGATTCCTGCCTTGAGGCAGGTCCGGACCGAGGATGAGCTGGATCGGTTCATGGAAGGCCTTCCGCAGGAAGCCGCAGATGCGCTGACTCTCCTTGGGCTGGGGTGTTCAGCCGAAGAGATCATCCGTGACATAGAGGCCCAGCGCACCGTAGAGAAGATCGACCCGAAGGATTACGTCCGGGCCCTGCAGACGGACGAGTCCAGGAGCCGCTTTTTCATCGCGGAAGACGATCTGGAACTCCAGGCCATCCTGCAGGCGCCTTTGGAGAAATGGAGGGTATTCCTTCACCCGACCCAGAGAAGGCTTGTGGAAAGGTCGTGGAACGGCCCCGTCCGTGTCCTCGGGGGAGCGGGCACAGGAAAGACCGTGGCGGCTTTGCACCGGGCCCGGTGGCTGGCCCAGAACGTCCTGGTCAACCCGAACGAAAAGATCCTTTTCACGACCTTCACGAAAAACCTGGCCGAAGACATCCGGGACAGCCTGGCTAAACTCTGCCCGGACGAGCTTTTGAAGCGCATCGAGGTGGTCAACCTGGACCGGTGGGTCAACCGGTACCTCAAAGGCAAGGGCTACGAGTCGAGGCTCCTCTACGACGAGGAAAGGCGCCGGGAACTCTGGGGAATGGCCCTGACCTACCGGCCGGAGGATCTGGCCTTGCCGGATACCTTCTACTTCGAAGAATGGGAGAGGGTCATCCAGCCTCAAGAGGTTTCCTCGGAGAAGGAATACTTTTTAGCGGACAGGCGCGGCCGGGGTGTGGCCCTGAACCGGATCCATCGGAAGGCCGTCTGGCCGGTTTTTGAAGAATACCGGGCGCTTCTGAGGGAAAAGGGCCTGTCCGAATTCGACGATGCCATGCGGGATGCCCGGAAAGTCCTCGAGGAGACGGCAGAGAGGCTTCCTTACCGCGCAATCGTCGTGGACGAGGCCCAGGACCTGGGGCCTTTGGCCTTCAAGCTGATTCGTAAGATGGTGCCGGAAGGAAAGGACGATATTTTCATCGTGGGGGATGCCCACCAGAGGATCTACCGCCACAAGGTCGCGCTTTCTGCCTGCGGGATCGAAGTCCGGGGGCGCAGCCGGAAACTCCGGGTCAATTACCGGACGACCGAAGAGACAAGGAGATGGGCCGTCAGGCTTCTTGAAGGTCTGGCCTACGACGACCTGGACGGGGGGCATGACGACCAGAAAGGCTACCGCTCAGTCCTCCGCGGCCTGGCGCCGAGGCTCGAGGGATTCGAGTTCCTGCAGGAGGAGGCCTCTTTCCTGGCCGATTACCTGAAGGAACTTCAGCGTTCGGGAGAAAACCTGGCGAACATTTGCCTGACTGCCCGGACGCAGATGCTGCTTGACCAGTACCAGACGATCCTCGAGGGCAAGGGGGTAAAGACGACCCGGATCCAGCCCGATCAGGCCGAAAACCGGCGGGAAGAGGGCGTCAGGCTCGCCACCATGCACCGTGTCAAGGGCTTGGAGTTCGACCGGATGATTATCGCCGGGGTCGGCGCCGGCCAGGTTCCGCCCAAGTTCGGAGCGAGCGAGGATCACCTTGTCGAAGAGGAACGCTTGACGATGGAGCGGTCCCTTCTTTACGTCGCCGCGACTCGGGCCCGCACCCATCTGCTCGTGACCTGGCACGGCGAGCCGTCGAAAATGCTGGGGGCCATAGGACAGCAGGAAAATAACCAGACAACATACGAGGTAGTGAAATGAGTTCTGAAATTTGTGAGCCAACGAGACTATCAGGGCTATCTCTGCTGATCGAGTGGGCAAACGCTCAGGATAACTGGATACGCAAACTTGTCGCCGAAGTGGTAGCGACCAAAAACGCTCTTCCCGAAGAGTCTATCGAATCCTTATTACAATATCTACTTCAGGAAAAAGGGCTTGCGGAAGGTGGTTGTGAAGAGATCCCTCCCATATCTGGAGACACAACTTCGGTCTCACAAGAAGCAGTCGTTCACCTGAAATCACTAAAGAATATTGAAAATGTTAACGCCCTTGAACCTGGTCAGGAGATCGAATTCAACCCAAAAATGACCCTTTTTTTTGGCGAAAACGGTAGCGGGAAAACAGGATATGTTCGGGTCTTCAAACAGGCGGCTGGGGTTAGAACTGCGGAGCAAATATTACCAGATGTCCGGAATGCGGATGTGGCCAGAGCCTTACCCAGTGCTCTATTCGAAGTCAATGTAGGCGGCGTTGATCTGCCAATTGCGTGGAGAGGGGAGCAAGGAATACAACCGCTTACAACCATCGATGTTTTCGACTCACAAGTATCTTTATTACATTTGGAAGAAGATTTGACGTATTCATATACTCCTCAGGAACTGGCGCTCTTTCCCTTGGTTATGGATGGACTAGAAAAAATTAGAAACAAGTTGCAAGCATCGATAGAAGCGAAGAGACCCGAGGGGAATCCATTTCTTGGTCGATTGGAAAGAGAAAACCGCTTTTTCCATGAAATAGAAGGGTTAAAAGCCACTACGGACATATCTAGACTTGAGGGTTTATCTCAGATTCTTGAGGAAGCAGGGTGTGTTTTACCTGAACTTAGGGAGAAGATCGAGGCTCTTCGTTTAGATCCTGAAAATGCCATTTTAGAACGGACGGAAAGACAGCATGCATTTTTGACGGAAGTCTCAGAGATTATTCAAGCCATTGAAGATTTCGATCAATCCGAATATGGCCGAGCAATCGCAGCTCTAGGTGCTGCTAGGAGTGCGCAAGAGCAATCTACAGGAGAAGCATTGAAGGAGAAAAATATTCCTGGAGTTCTTTCAGAGCCCTGGCGAAAATTTATCGAAGCAGCGGAAGGTTACATAAAATCTAGCGATTTAGACCCCTACCCTGGCTCGGGTCATTGTTGTATTTACTGTCGACAACCTCTGAATGATGTGGCGATTTCATTGATCCAGAAGTATCGGGATTATTGTAACGATGCTTTCCGCATAGCAATTGAAGAAGCTAGTGGTAAATTTCAATCTGTTTCTGAATCTTTGATAAACATGAACTTGAAAAAAACTCTATATAGTTTAGAGAGTCAAAAGGCAACTCTCGCAGACATGAGCCCTAAAAATCCATGCAAGGAGATGGCTGAGCATCTCCTTGCTTTTGCCAGCAGTTTCCAAGAGGCAGTCCGGTCGGAACAGTCTCTCCCAGTGCAATCCGAGACGCTTTCGGCGGAAATTGAGCTCTTGAGAAAAACTCTAGATAGCTTAGACAAGACTCTTTCTGACCTTCGGAAAGAAGGAGAAGACAGGGCTAGTGCTCTTAGTGAATGTCAGTCAAGTTTAAGCGAATTTGAGGAGCGGAAGCTGTTTCGCGATTTGATGCCAGAAATTAAAAATCACGTAGAAAAGCTTCAATGGCTGGATCTCGCTGATAGCTTTATGCAAAAATTCCAAAACTTGAAAAGAAGTCTTACGGATACCGCTAAGAGGGCAAGCAACGAAGTCCTAAATCGAGATTTCCAAAGGTTTTTTGAAGAGGAATGCCAAAATCTGAAGGCTCCTTCTGTAAGCTTAGATTTCCCTGGTCGTAGCGGTGAAACTAGGAGAAGAAAGCTAATCTCCCGTGAGCACGGGCTCTGCAAAGTTTTATCTGAGGGAGAGCAAAAGGTAATTGCGTTGGCAGATTTTCTTGCCGAAACCTCGATCAAGCCTGAGGGATCCCCTTTGTTGTTAGACGATCCGGTAACGAGTTTGGATCACAAGCGACTTAGGTACGTTGTCGACCGCTTGGTAAATCTTTCCGAGCGGAGGCAGGTGGTCATTTTTTCGCACGATATCTGGTTTATGGCAGAAATTCTTGCCCGATTTGAACACAAAAGGGAAGCTTGTACTTTCTATGACGTTAGATCGGAGGGTGAGAAAGTAGGACTTGTTTCGAGAGGTTCGTCCCCGCGTACCGATACTTTTACAAATCGGAAAGCTAGAATCAATTCTTTAATAAGCAAGGCAGAGATAAACACAGGCGAAGAACAACAAACCCTTGTGGAAAAAGGATACGAAGAGTTGCGAGGAGCCTGTGAGATTATCGTAGAAGATGTTTTGTTGAGAGGGGCGGTGGAGCGATTTCGCCCGAATATTCGCATGACCGTCTTGGAACAAATTCGTGCAGACAGGCTTCAAAGCGCAATCGAGAAAGTAGTTGCCATTTTTGGGACATGTTGCCGCAATATTGCTTCTCACTCTCAGCCTTTAACTGCTTTGGGCATACGCCCCTCATTGCATGATTTAAAAGCTGACTGGGAGGAACTTAAAAGAGTAAAAACAGAATACGAAAGATAATATGATCTCTTAAGTATAATTAATAAGGTTTTTTGAGAGGTTTGTTTTCTAATGTATTTTTAAGTGCTGGTTCTCGCAACGGGTAGGAACGGCTAACGATGGAGCGATCCCTTCTTTACGTCGCCGCGACCCGGGCCCGCACCCATCTGCTTGTGACCTGGCACGGAGAACCGTCGAAATTGCTTGGGGCCGCAGGAGAATAGAAAGAGCCTGAATGAAAGGAGGCAGCCCTCAATGACCCTCGGGATCGAAAAACTCCGGAGATTGGTAGGGGGATCTTTTCGGGACGAAGCGCCACCGGTATCGATGAGCCTCCTTTCGGATGCCGAGCGGGCCGAACGGGACAGGATCAGGGAGTATTGCCAGAAAATGGAAATCCGCTCCTTGTACCACTTCACGCCTTCCCAGAATCTGGAATCTATCCTTAAATTCGGACTCATGCCCCGGGAAGAACTGGACCGAGGTGGGTTTTCGTACGAGAAGACCGACCAGAACCGAATGGACGGGGCGTTGGGGGCCCTTTCCCTGTCGATTTCATTTCCGAACTACCGAATGTTTTATAAAAAGAGGGAAGATTATAAAAACTGGCGGTGGGCCGTTATGGAAATCGCCCCTGACGTCTTGTGGGAAAAGGATTGCCGGTTTCTTCAAACAAATGCCGCCAGCAGGCAATCTGTCGATCGCAGAGGAGAAAACCGGAAGTTGGAGGAACTCAGAAATCTATTTTTGGAAATACACCCAAAAGGGTTTTCTAGGGAGAAACTCCAAATCCCTGCTTTTTACCCGACTGATCCCCAAGCCGAGATCCTTGCCTATGGGAAGATTGAACCGTCCTTTTTCAAATGTGTTCATGTAGAAAAGAAGAGGGTGTTAGAAGAGATCAAGAAGCACAAGGGAAATCAAAAGGTTAGGCTAGAATGCTCTCCTTTTCTTTTCAGGGCAAGGCAAGACTATTCTTATTGGAAAGACGTCGTTGATTAGGGGGCGTCGTTCGTGGCGATCAGGCCTGTGTTCATTCCCCTTGGAGCAGGAAGATCCTTTGTAGAGGAATTATCGGTCGAATTTACCTGGCACGCGGGGATGGCGGCCTCTCAAAAAAGGAGGAACGTCGACGCTCTCCACTTGGCTTTTGAAAAGGAGTACCCGGGCCAAAAGCTGCTGGAGATCTCCAGCTATTCTCGGGAGGCTGCGGGTGCTTCCCTGAGCGCATTCAACCTTTCCCTGGAGTTGGAAGGGCTGAAAGGCACGGTGGAAACTTTCTTCCAGGGGAGCAAGGTGTTTTTTACGGGTGGTCCCTATCAGGAACTTTATTTGAAAACGTCACTGGAAGCGAAAAAGGATCCGAGGTTGAAAGAGGGAGGACGGTTGAAGGGGTTCCAGCTCTTTAAAGAGAATTGGCCCTTGGAGCCGACGAACCTGTTCTACGATTGGCTGTACTTGAGTGCACTTGCCCAAAATGAGGAATTGTCCGCGGCCCTTCTCGGTTTTCAGGGTTTTACGGATATTGCTTTCAACCCCAAAAAATCCTTGAACTGCCAGGCTAGATCTGCCGCGCTATTTTTGAGTCTTCACAAACGAAGCCAGTTTGAAACTGCATTATCCGGAAAAGAGGAATATTTGAAGATTTTTGCAATCCAAAGCCAGAAGACATTTTTTCCCTGATCTTTCCCTACATCGTAAACATTGACAGGGGATATCTTTATGGGCAGAAGGTCAAATTCTGGAAAAGAACCGGTTGGTTTGAAATCATTAAATGAATTCTGGTTTCATGCGCTCTCTCTCGTGGGTGTCGGCATTACGGACGTAAGCGAGGAAGAACGTCTAGGTGCCCTGCCAGTAGCGGTGCGTTCGCTTTTCCTCAGCCGGATCGAGAGGGAATGCCCGCGTCTGGTCCAGGTCAACTGGAGGGCTGAACGTTTAAATAACGGCAAACAGCTTGTATTTGCCGAAAACTGGAGTGTTGCGGATAAAGAGCGCTACGGAGAAGAGATTCCAGAAACAGAACCGGAAAATCTGGGAAAATGGCTCGATTATGCTTCCAGGTTCAGGACGTACCAAATCGCAGTGCTTGCTATCCTTTACGAGTTTTATTGCAATGAAAGCTTTCAGGAAAATCGATCGATCACCATTTACGACTACGCGCCGGAATGCCCTCTTCTTGAAATAGCCATCCTGGATGTTTTACCCCTCTTCACTACATTGCTCAGAATCTGGAAAAGGCCTGAGCAATCCCCGCTCTTCGACCTGCGGCTTTTAAAAGCGTCGATCAACACGAGGCTGGTCCTGGAGGAATTCCTCGCTGCGCCTCTCGGGGAAGAGGACAACCGGATCGACGGGTGCGAAGGGGCGTTCTCGTTCAAGTTCTGCGAAGAGTTTCCAGAAGAACCCGGCCTTGTCATTGTTTCAGAGTCCCCTGCTGAACCTGTTCTGGGAAAAGAGGGGCTCGTCGGTTTAGAGGACATCGAGGAATGGGCCTCGGCGATGAAAAGTTTGATAGACGGTGTCAACCCAAACCAGATCCAAGCTGGCTGCTTGAGGGATATCCAATTCGGCGAAGACGCACTTCACCTCCTTGCACGCCGGTTTTTCACAATTCCGGGACTTAAAACGGAGCAGGTACAAATCCTCACGCAACTCCTTAGTGGTCAATCAGCGGTCGGCATCCTACCGACCGGGTATGGAAAATCACTTCTTTACCAACTGTATTCCATCCTGATGCCGGGTTTGACGATCGTCGTTTCTCCCTTGCGGTCCCTGATCCGGGACCAGGTCTTCAATCTTTCGCGCCAGGGAATCAGGTGTGTGGAAGCGATTTTCTCCGCAGATGAGCAGGACCGGAACGTCAAAAGGTCCCTGGACGCTATTAATCCGGATACCACGCGCCTGCTCTATGTTGCCCCGGAACGGCTTCGAATCAGGCAATTCCTTGAGGAGTTCGAGGTTTTCTCAATGAAGACGCGGGTGACCCTCATCGCGGTCGATGAGGCCCACTGCGTTTCAGAGTGGGGACACGACTTCCGTCCTTCGTACCTGCAGATCGCCCGCTTCCGGAAAAAGCTTGAAGTCCTGCAAGGCCAGGAGCAAATACCCACCGCTGCCCTGACGGCGACGGCGCCCATGGAGGTTCTCGATGACATCATCAATGTCCTCGAAATCGAAACGGATGCGGTGGTGCGTTCAAAAAGCCTTGACAGGCCCAACCTGACTTTCTCCTGCCTGGAAACGAGGGAAAGGGGGGAGTTTTCAAAAGTTCGCCTGACAAAGGCCTTGATTGAAGAAGCGTTGCCCGTGGCCTTGAAAATGGACCAGGAGGAATTGTTAAAGGAAAACGAAAAGGGAAGATACGAGAACTGTGGGGTGGTCTTTTCCCTTTACGCCGCGCCGACGGGGATGGCGACCTTCATGGACGGGGTCCACCAGGTGAAGGGGGAATTGCAGGAGGAACTGGGCCTGAAAAGCGGGATGGTCCGTGCTCATGCCTCAAGGGAGGCCAAGAGTTGCCCTTCCTGCGGATCGAGGAGGATCCGGCCCGCCGGGGGATACAAGATGCATTGCATGGATTGCGGCGCGAAATTTCCAAAAGAAAGCGCTCGCGCGGGTGGTTCACAGACCGAATGGGAACAAGATGTGCGCCGAACCCAGGAAGCCTTCAAGAACAGTGATTTTCCGCTCCTCGTTGCCACTAAGGGGTACGGGATGGGTATCGACAAGCGGAACATCCGCTATGTCATCCATAACGGTTTTTCGAGCGGGATCCTGGGCTATTACCAGGAAGCCGGCAGGGCGGGCAGGGATGGCCGAATCGCCCATGTCTCTCTCGTTTATGATCCCCCCGAAGCTGACTGTATTGCCTCCCTTTACCGCGGGCTCGAGTCAAACCAGTTCGAGGTTCCCAGGCCGGAGTGTGCCAAAAGCAGCCGAAATTGGCGATGCGGGTTTGGAAGGTCGTTCATGTGTGACTTCGGCAAGCAGGCGAAAATGCTGTTCGGCTCTTTTCCGGGAAGAGATGAAGAAGTCAGGAAGACGATGCACGTCTATGACAGGCTCACCTCGGGAATCGATTTGGTGGTGAGGGGAGACGAGGATCTTAAACGCACGGAATTGGCTTTATTTCGCCTTCAGCTTCTCAACGTCGTAGAGGATTTTCAGCTCGAATATGCTCAAGGGAATCCCCCGAAATGGGTAGGCAAAACGATAAATCCCATTTCGCCGGAACCTCTTTTTTCCGAATTGGAAAGCTTTCTGAAAAATACCGGCGCCAGGGAAATAGAAATTAATTCTACTCTGGAAGAAATCGTCGCGGCTTACAGTGAAAAATGTCCAGAAGAAAGAACCGACCGGTTGTTCCTGGAGTTGTGCCTAGGGAAGATGCTTGAGCGTGTCTACAAAACGATCCTCAGGATGCGGTTCCAGATGCTGATGAACGAATATGAATATGCCAAGGGACAATCCCTGAAGGGAAGCGGTAAGAAGGTTTGCCGAAGAGTCTTGCTCCTGAACATGTTAAGAATGGAAAACAGCCTTCCGGACGATTATCGCTGCGATCGGTGTGATGCCTGCGCGCCGGATTTTAACTTCCAAATTCCCGAGGTTCCAGGAAAAGAAGAACTTCGACTGCGCGAGAAACAAAGACAACTGGATGTCAAACTCGACGAAGCCCTTGGAGGGTCTTTTTCCCAGGAAACCTTGGATGGCCTTTTCGAAGAGTACGAGAAGGGAAAAAGCCTGGTGCGCTTGTGGGGTGGGGTTGCCTCTTACCTTGAGCAGAAAGCCACTTCAGTTCCCGCTCTTTACCTGGCGGGAAAAGCAAGCCTTTCCATGGCTGCGGGGGAAAACGAAGCACTGCGCTATTTCTCCATGGGGTTCCATGAAGCTCTCATTCAAGGTCTGGGTGAAGCGTCACTTCTGGCCTTCTATGAGGCCGCGTCCTCCCATTTTCCTGAGCAGGCCTTCGGGTGGCTTAACAGCAAGGGTTCTCCCTGGGAAACAGACGATAGGTTCCTCTATGGCGAAGCGGCCAGGCTTTTCGGGGAAGACAGCCTAACGGCACGAAAGCTCAAACTCCAAGTCAAGCTGCAATCCCTTGAAACGCTTTCTTCCTCCCTGAAACGAGTTGCCAGGACCGCAACCGAGGTTTTGCCGGCATGGTCTGGTGAACCGGAAACGGCCCAGGAGGCAACATTGGCGGCGCCTGCTGTTTCAGCAATGGTGTCACCAACCGAAGCGGCTCCCGAGGCAACACCCGAAGAAATGTCGAAATATATCGAAAATGTCAGGAATCTGCTGCGTAAGGGAAGAGAAAAGGGGTTCGTCACCTACGAGGACATTGAGAAGCATCTTCCCCCGGAGTACCTGAATGCCGATACGCTGGACAACCTTTATTTCAACCTCATGGAACTTGGCATCGATGTCATGGAGGAAGCCAAGGGCAAGGAAGAGACCCCCGAAGAGGCGGTTCCAACCCGAGTGGCCGCCGCGGCGGAAGAGTCGGAAACGATGCTGGGAGATTTGTCGGACTACATAGGCTACTTCCAGGACTTGCTGCATGTAGGGTGGGAAAAAGGGTTCGTCACCTGCGAGGATATAGAGAAATATTTTCCCTCCCAGCCGTTCATTGCTGAAACCTTGGAATATCTCTATTTCGACCTGATGGAATTCGGAATCGAGATCATAGGGGAATTTAGATGGCAAGAGTCGGACCTTTTAGATCCTGTAAGGACGTACCTTCACGAAATCGGCAAGATTCCCCTCCTGACACCCGAGGAGGAAGTTGACCTTGCAAAGAGGGTCGAGGTGGAGGAGGAGGAAGCCAAAAACAAACTCATCGAGGCGAACCTCCGGCTCGTCGTCAGTATCGCCAAGAAGTACATCGGCCGTGGCATGCTCTTCCTGGACCTCATCCAGGAAGGCAACCTTGGGTTGATTCGCGCGGTGGAAAAGTTTGACTACCGCAAGGGTTACAAATTCAGCACCTATGCCACCTGGTGGATACGCCAGGCCATCACGCGGGCGATCGCGGACCAGGCCCGGACGATCCGGATCCCCGTCCACATGGTGGAGACGATCAACAAGCTCATACGCGTGTCGAGACAACTGGTGCAGCGGCTCGGCAGGGAACCTAGGGCTGATGAGATCGCCCGCGAAATGGAGATCACCTCCCAAAAGGTGGAAGAAATCCAGAAGATCGCTCAGGAACCTGTTTCCCTGGAAACCCCGATCGGGGAAGAGGAAGACAGCCAGCTTGGGGATTTCCTCGAAGACAAGTACTCGCCAAGCCCCGAGGAGGCGGCTTTTAGGCAGATTCTTCGGGAGCAGCTGGAGGGAATGCTAAGCGAGTTGACGGATCGGGAACGAGATGTACTGGGTTGGAGGTTAGGTTTGGAAGACGGACATGAGTATACATTGGAAGCCATCGGAAAACATTACGGTGTGACCCGTGAGCGGATCCGGCAAATCGAAGCGAAAGCCCTTAGAAAGCTCCGTCATCCGAGCCGCAGCCGTAAACTCAGGGACTTTCTCGATTAAAAGAGCGATTGTCTTACGGGGAGGGAGAAAGAAATGGCCAAGCCTGACTTGGAACTTGAAGAACTGGACCAGCGTTTCGCCGAAGTCGAGAAGACGATTCAATCCGTATGCGAAATCATGGAGAAGCTGAAGGAAGTTTCTCCGAAGATAGAAAAGATCCACAAGATGTCGTCGGAAATACACGAGATTAGAGACAAGACGGTGCAGGCCCTAAAGCCGGTGAAAGTTCGCCTTGAGAGCCTGGCCGATAGCCATAACCAGGCGGCGGAAAGGTTGGAGGGCTTGAAGCTGGAACTGCGTGAATTGCAAGAAGCAAAGGAGTTAATCTGGACAGAACTCTCAAAATGCGCTTCGTCGAAACGGCAGAGTGAGTTCGAAGAAAAGATGGAAGCCAAAGCAACTGGTCTTGAGAGGAATGCATCCGAACAGAACGATAGGTTATGCACTGCCGTTGCCAAACTGTCGGACATCCTCGAAAACCAGGATGACCGCATAAAAAGCATTGCCCAGGAATCCTCGAGAAACGCAAAAAACGTTAAGATCGCGCTTCTCCTTGGAACTGCTGCCCTCTTTCTTGCTGCGGCGGTTCTGTTTCTGGGTCGATAAGTGTTGCGCCAGACTCGCGGCTGCGCAGGTCCAGACGGACAAAGGGAGGGGGTTCTCATGCCGGTATACGAGTACGGTCTCAGCTTCGAAAAGGGGCACCTTTTCGCGGAAATCGAGGGGAAGAAGTTCGTCCTGGACACGGGTTCGCCCATGAGCATGGCAACCTCGCCGGGCCTGGTGTTCCGGGGGCAGGAACTTCGGCTGCCGGGGAACGTCATGGGCCTGACGGCTGCACAGCTCTCCGGGTTTATCGGCACGGAAGTCCATGGACTCCTCGGCACGGACGTGCTGAACGAGCAGGACCTGCTGTTCGATTTCGAGCGCGGCAAGCTGGTGATCCCCGACGCTCCGCTGCCCATGGAGGGTGAGGCGATCCCGTTCAAGCCGGTCATGGGCGTGCCGCTGGTGGAGGCAGTCGTTGAGGGGCAGGCCTACGGTTTCTTCTTCGACACGGGGGCCCGGATCTCCTACTTCCAGGAGGAGGACGTGCTGGCGAAAGGCCCGAAGATCGGAACGGACGAGGACTTCTACCCGGGTTTCGGCCGGTTCGCTACGGATACCTACCGCCTGGAGGTGAGGCTGGTGTCCAGGGCTTTCTCCCTGGTGACCGGCACCCTCCCGGCGATGCTCGGCCTGAGCCTGAGCATGGCCGACGCCGACGGGATCCTCGGCAACGAGGTCCTGCAGGGGCTGAAATCCCTGGCCTACATGCCCGGCCGCAACCGGATCGTGATGGAGTGAGGCCCGGCCTGCTCCGGGGGCCTTCGAAGGAGGCGATGCCATGATTTCCCGCGGTTTGATCGAACGGATCTTTTCGGCCTTCAGCATCGAGCGGTGGAACGACCATCCCCGGCCGCTCAGCCTGACCGAGATGGACAAACAAGCGCACAAGGCGGTCATCGCGGTCTCCATCGCCTGCTCGATGGGCGGTATGGCCGGAAAGCTGCCGGAGGTCGTGGAGGGGCTCGTCTACGGTTTCCTGCAGCGGGCGGTCCTGACGGACATGAAGCCCCCGGTCTTCTACTGGCTGATGGAAACGAGCAAGCCGGCGGTGGACGGTTTCGTCCTGAAGACGCTGGAGAAGGACACCGGGGCCCTGGAAGGGGATTTCCACCGGGCCTTCGGGGATTTCCTCGTTTCGGGACCGGCCGACGCGGAGGTCGAGCGCGTGCTTGGGGCCGCCCATTACCTGGCGACGCTGTGGGAGTTCGACCTGATCGCCCCCCTGTGCCAGAAGCTTTACGGGTTCGAGGAGACGAAAGCCAGAATCCAGGGACAGCTGCTGAGATACAAAGGCATCCCGCTCGTTGATGAGAAGATCGATTCTGCGGCAACGGGGGGCAAGGAGAAAGGCCTGGCGGCTTTCGTGGACCTGGCGGGGCAGCTCCGGTTCCAGAAACGCTGGACGGGAACACCGCGGGTGCCCGAGACCTCCGTGCTGGGGCACGCCCTGTTCGTCGCGCTCATGGCGTATTTCCTCTCTTCCGAAACAGGACTGGGCCGGGACCGGTCGACCTGGAACTTCATCGCCGGGCTGTTCCACGACCTGCCGGAGGTCCTAACGCGGGACATCATTTCGCCGATCAAGCGGAACGTCGAGGGGCTGGAGAGCCTGCTCAAGGCCTACGAGGAAGAGATGATGGAGGAGCGGATCTATCCGCTTCTGCCCGAACGGATGCGGAACCTTGCCAGGGAACTGACGGCGCGGGAGTTCGAGGACCGCGAGTTCGAATTGGAGGGGGTTCCCGGAAAGATCCGCATCGACGGAACCCTGGTCAACTACTGCGACAAGTACGCCGCGTTCATCGAGGCCGCACTGTCGATGAGGCACGGGATCCGCTCAAGCCACCTGGAAGCCGGGTATTCGAGCTTCCTGAGGGATTACGGGAATTTCCGCTTGGGTGACGAGAACCTGGCCTACCTGGCGGACTACTTCAGGTGAGGGGAATAAATGACTCAAAATTCAGCGGAATGTATCAATTCGATATGCTTAGGGTTCCTAAACTAGAAGGGGGCAGAAAAAGGCATGATTCCTGAATTTGTGGATTTTCTCGATATCGCTGTAAAAGCGCTTGAAAAAGAGGATCTCTTCTTGCGGAATACGATCTCCGCAAACCCGTCGGCTTATCCACCGAGCAATCCTTTGAACCGATGTGGTTTGCTCCGTTTCAACAACGAGCGGTATTACCAATTCGCAATAGCTCGCGGCCTTTTCAAGGCTTATCCCTACATTGTCGAAGTCGAGGATGGAGATAAGCTGTTTGACTTGACTCTCGCAACACAGGATAAGAATGTTCCGTTTTTTGGGGTCGTGGAAATGAAACGATGGATGAGTATCAAGGGGGGCGGCCTTGAACTCCAACGAATCGGGGAAGACATCAATAAACTAAGAAACGCGAATACCCAGAAGAAAATTACGGAAAACGCCTTGATGCTTATTTTTTCTGCAGATATAAGGGATACGGCGAAAATAGAAGAGAACCTTGAATGGCTCTCAGGTCACCTGAAGCCTGAAAATACTCAGTGGGAATACCGCTTTTTCCCCACCTTCAACAACCAGGGCACTCCCGTCTATTTCTGGATCGCCGGTTACGAGGTCTTCTGATAAGCCCCTGCGGCCTGGAGGAGTTCCGCCCGGAGCTCCTCCCGCAGGTCCTCCGGCTCCAGCAATTCCGCCTCCGCCCCCATCGAAAGGACCCACCGCTTCACGTCCCACCGCCCTGACGTGCGCAGCCGGATCTCGATCTCGCCGTCTTCCTTCTCGGTGATCTCCTGCTCTTTGCACCAGCGCCGTTCCTTCACGTATGGGGCCTGCCGGGCGGACACCCGGACCCGTGCGTCCACCGGGTCCCCCAGGATGAGCCCGAAGGCCTCGTCCAGCGTTTCCTCCGGGTCGAAGTCCTCGGGGAACTCGAAGCGCTCCTCCAGCACATCGAGGGTGCGGATCCGCTCCAGGGCCAGCGTCCAGACGGTTCCGTGCCGGGGCGACCTGTAAAAGGCGTAAAGCCCCCCGTCCCTCTCGAAGCAGTACAGGGGCTGGATCTCGAAGGTCAGTTCCTCCCCCTTCGCGAAGCTGTTGTAGGTGATCCGGCAGCATTTCCGCGCGAGGATGGCCCCGGTCAGCTTTTCCAGGTGCTTCTCGGCCCCGGAGATGTCCTTCACGGCATGCTCGCCCTGCAGGAAGACGGCGTCGAGGGCGTCGAGTTTCCCGTCCAGCCCTTCCGGCAGGAAGGCCCGCAGCTTCAGCAGGGCCCGCTCCAGGTTGTCCCCCGTTCCGGTTCCCTTCCAGATCCCCGCCGATTTCGAAGCGATGCACAGGGCCATCACGTCCGCCAGGCTAAATCCGACGTCCGGCAGGGTGATGTTCGGAAGCTTCTTCGTGAAGGCCTCGTCGACGGTCCAGCGCTTTTCCGTCGCCAATAGCAGCTTTTCGGGATAGACGGGCACCCCGATCTCCTGCACCAGGTCCAGGACCCGGTACACCGTGCTGCGGTCGCAGGAGAGCAGGTCCTGGATCTCCTTCACGCTCGCGCCCTGCGGCCGGCTCAAAAGGTCGACGGTCCTGAGCAGCTTGACGAGGTTTTTCCCCCTCATGAAAAACGCCTCCCCGACGTGTTGCCGTTTCCGCGACAGGCGGATGCGAGAATGCCTTTGCTACGGCACACCTATAGGAGGTTATCACAAGATGAACGACGAGGAAAAAAGAAACGACAACGGAAAGCCCGGTAAGGAAGGTTCCGACCTCAACGAGCAGGGGATCCTTTTCCTGAACGGGGAGATCACGGACGAATCGGCCCGGTCGCTCTGCCAGGACATCATTGCCCTGAACCTCAAGGGGAAGGTCCCGAGGATCCAGCTTCTGGTCCAGAGCCAGGGAGGGTCGTGCACGGCGGGCTTCGCGATCGTCGACCTGATGGAGTGGTCGCGAATCCCGGTCTACACCACGGGGCTGGGGATGCTGGCCTCCATGGGGCTGTTGGTTTTCATGGCGGGCCATCGGGGCCACCGGACCCTCCTGCCGAGGAGTTTCCTGCTCTCCCACCGCTTCAGCACGGCTTTTGCGGGCAACCACAGCCAGCTGCTGGCGGCGCGGAAGATGCAGGACCTGGTGCACGAGCGGATCGTGGCCCACTACCTGGCCTACTCGAACGTCAGGGACAGGGCGAGGCTGGAGGAGACGCTGCTTCGCGACGTCGACACCTGGCTGACCCCTGAGGAAGCCGTGGAGTACGGCCTGGCGGACGTCGTCGAGCCGTCGTTTCCCGAAAGGGAGGGATTCTGATGCAGATCCTGGAAGCGAGCGAAACGGGAACCCTGGGGGCCGAGGCCTTCAGGGACCACATGGAGCACCTCGAGGCCCTGGTCGGGGAAGCGGCGGCCCTGGCCTGGGGACGGTTCCCCAAAAGACGGAAACCCTACGAGGACGAGGTCCGGGAAGCCCCGGCGCTTTCCTACGAGGAAAAGCGGTCGGAAAACGAGGCCAGGGAGGAAGCCTCAATCCGCGCGGGGGCGGCTCTGCCCTTCGTCGAGATCTGCGCCAGGCACCGGCTTTGCGAAACGGAAAGGCGCATCCTTCTGCTGTTTCTCTACGGGGCCCTGATGGATGCCGGGCTGGCGGCGGACAGGGAGCAGAATGTCACCGATCTCCGCAACGGGGTGTCCCCCTCGGCGATTGCCTACCGGCTGGCGGAGGGGATTGAAGAGAGGCTTGGCATCCTGAGGCTTCTCAACCGGGAGTCGAAATTGGTGTCCACCGGCCTTCTCCGGCCCGAAATCGGCGACGAAGAGGACGGGACACCCCCAAAGTTCACCCTCAGTCCCTGGTGCCTTTCCCAGGTCCTTGACGAGCAGAAGTTCGGCTTTCCCCGCACGGATTTCGTCCGCCTGGAGGAACCGCAGGCGAGCCTCGAGGACGTGGTCCTGCCGGATTCCCTGAAAAACCGAATCGTGGGCACCGTCCGGCGTTATTCGGCCACGCCCGGGGATTCCGGGCTGGTGCTCCTTTTCAGCGGGGTCTCGGGGACCGGAAAGACGATGATGGCCCATGCCCTGGCCAGGATGCTCGGGAAGCCGCTCGTCTTCCTGCCGATGAACTGCCACGAAAACAAGGCCGTGAGGCCCTGGGACGTCCTCCGGAGGGCTTTCGCGGAGGCGAACCTGGTCGACGGGGTCCTGCTCATCGACGAGTTCGACGTCCTCATCACTGAAAGCTCCCCGGTCAAGCGCACCATGCTCGTGGAACTGGAGCGGTTCAAGGGGATCTGCGTGCTGGCGGCCAACCGCCCCCTGACTCTCCCGGTGGCGTTCGACCGGCGCATCCAGCTCAAGGTCGAATTCCCGGCCCCCGGGCTGGCGGAGCGGCAGGAAATCTGGCACCGGACCCTGCCGGACGGGTTCCGGTTCGGGGCCGACGTGGACCTGGAACGGATTTGCCGGGAATACGCCTTTACGGGAGGCACGATCAGGAATGCCGCTCTCCTGGCCCGGGGGCTTTCGGCCCAGGGGGAGGGAAGCCTGCGGGAAATTTCCATGGAGGACCTCTCCGAGGCTTGCGAGGTCCAGGCGGAGAACCTCCGGCAGTTCATCCGGCTCGGGCGGGTCAAGCGGCCTTCGGTAACCCTGGACGACCTGGTTCCGGTCGGGGGCCGGGAGAACCTCGAGGCTTTCGCCCGCTCGGTCGGGGAGATGGAGAAGGGAACGCCCGAGATCCACCATTTCTGGTGCGAGGATGCCGGGACCGGGCTCGAGGCGATCGAGGCCGTGGCGGGCAGCGCGGGCTGCGACCTCCGGGTTTTCCCCTTCAGGGAAATCCGGGATGCCATCACGGTCCGGAACTGGGGCGGGGACGATATCTTCTCCGACCCGCTGGAATACATGTTCTCCAAGTGGGTCGGGCGGAAGGCCATCACCGTCATCGTGGAGGGGACGGACACGGCCTTCTCCAGCGACGAAGAGTCATCCGCCCTTTGCGCGATGCTGCCGGACATCTTCCTGACGCTGCAAAAAAAGGAAAATTACGGGCCGGTCGTTGTCCTTTCCGTGCGCCCCCTGCCGGAACGGGCCCTGCAGTACGTCGGCATCTCCAGGGAACTCTCTCATCCCTCCGGCCAGGAACAGGCTTCCGCCTGGGCAAAGGGGCTGGCGGGGCTCGCGATCCCCGGCTACCTTTGCAGGGACCTTGCGGCCTCCCACACCATGCATGTCCGGGAGATCGAAAGGGTGTGCCGGCGATTCCTGCTTTTCAACCCCGACGCCGGGGGCATGTCGCCGGAAAAGGTTTTCAGGAAGCTCGCGGACTTCATCGAGCCGTCGAAGACGCCGATTCCCATGCTGTTCGGGCGCAAAGCCTAGTGGCTTTGCGGCCCCCCGGGCTCGGCAGCGGGATTTGACTTCGCAGGTTGAATTTCTTGACAGGACAAAACATTGGAAGGAAATTAACATTGTAAAACTAAGGGAATCCCTGATGGTCGTTTCGCGCCAGAACAATAGAATGAAAAAGAAGAATCCGCTGGAAGGAGTTGTCGAGTGGTGCAAAAAAGCGGCAAGGCATTTTTTGAGGAAAAGCTTCAGGGAATTGACTCCGAAGAGGAGAGAAAGACGATAACCGAGATCAGGGATATGCTCTCCTATCTCGTGAAGAAAAGCCGGGGAGAAACCGTTTACGGGGAAGGTCCGAAAAAAGCGGCCTTCTTTGCCAAGTGGACCAAGTACGGGAACCAGACAAAAGCCACCATCGAGTACGACACAAAAAACGGGTTCGAGCTCTGGTTCCTTTACAAAGACCTTGAGGAGAAAAGGCCGACCTTGAAGGAAAAACTGGTGAATTGTCTGGAAAAGCACTTCCCGTACAAGAATAAGGAGAATATGTCGATTTACCAGACAAAGAATCCCTGTCTTCCCATTTCAGAGTGCATCGGAAAGGTCCATTTGCTTGAAGAATGCCTGAAACTGCTTGACGAGAAGCGATAAGTCCAGGTTCCAGCTGCTCCAGTGAAATTCGTCCGACAGGGGGGTAAGAGAATGGTTCGATTCCTGCATACGGCAGATTGGCAGATGGGTATGAGGGCGGCGAAGCTCGGGGAGGCCGGCAAGCGGGTCCGGGAGGAGCGCCTGGCGGCGGGACGGCGGGTGGTCCAGGCGGCGAAAGAAAACGGGGTCGACTTCATCCTGGTGGCCGGCGACCTGTTCGAGGACAACGCCGTCGAGCGGACCCTCGTCCAGCAGGTGGCCGACATCCTGGCGTCTGCCCCCTGCCCCGTGTTCGTCATTCCGGGAAACCACGATCCCCTGGTTCCGGGCTCGGTATGGGAGCACCGCTCCTGGGATGCGGCGAAAAACGTCGTCATCCTTAAAGAGAACGCATCCCTTTCCGCTCCCGGCTGTGCCCTCTACCCCTGCCCCGTGAAGGAGAAGCAGTCTGGGCAGGATCCCACGGCCTGGATTGCTGCCGAAGGGGATGGAAAGCCCCGGATCGGCCTGGCCCACGGTTCCGTGGAGGGAGCCCCCATCGGTGAATGGGACCACCCGATTCCCCGGGACGCGGCGACACGGTCGGGCCTGGATTTCCTGGCCCTGGGGCACTGGCACTCGCTGGGAACCTTCGAGGATTCCGAGGGGGCTTCCCGGATGGCCTATTCCGGGACCCACGAACCGACCTCGTTCGGCGAGAGGGACAGCGGAAAAGCCCTACTGGTGGAGATTGCCGAGGCCGGGGCGGCACCGAAACTCACGCCCGTCGGAACGGGTGGGCTGCAGTGGGTGTCCTTCTCCGAACAGGTTCACGCCCCCGGGGATCTGGAAGCGGTTCGCGGGAGAGTCGAAGCCCTGCCGATGCCGGCTTCCACGCTCTTCGAACTTTCCCTTTCCGGCCTGGTGAGCCCTGCCGACCAGGCCGAACTGGAACGGATCCGCGAACTGGCCGGAACGCGCTTCCTGTGGGCCCAGGTGGATGCCTCGGGCCTGGCCCCTGCCCCGGAAGACGACTCCTGGATCGAGGCCCTGCCCGTCGGGCTGCTGCGGGAGGTGGCCGACCGGATCAGGCACGGTGACGCCGTTCCCGGCGTGAAGGTTAGGGCCCTGCTCGACCTTTACGCCCTTGCGGGGGAGGCCCGGTCATGATCCTCCATTCGATCAGGGTCGAAAACTGGCGCTGCCTGCTGGGCGAGACGTCGGTCGGCCCGTTCTCGGACCGGCTCAACGTTCTGTACGCCCCCAACGCCACGGGCAAATCCACCCTTTTCGAGGCCCTGCGCTGCGCCCTGATGGACAACCACAACACCCGGGGAGAGGACGCCGCAAAGCTCCGTCCCTGGGGCCGGGAACTGGCTCCGCGCGTCACCGTGGAGTTCACCGCCAAGGGAAACCGTTACCGGGTCAGGAAACGTTTCCTCGACGGGGTGGAATCCGTCCTGGAGAGGATGGAAGGCGGTACCTACAGGCCGCTCTCGGAGGGGCCGAAGGCCGACTCGGCGACCCGGGAACTTTTCACCCCCAGCGGCCCGAAGAAGGGGATGTCGAGACCGGAGCACTGGGGTATCCTGCAGGTCCTCTGGGCGCCCCAGGGCAGGCTCGAACTCGGGGGCCTGTCCGGCGACCTGCTGGTTGACATCCGCCAGGCCCTGTCGAGTTCGGTGGTTGACAGCCGGACCCGTGACCTGGAGGAGCGGCTGAAGGCGCGGTACGGGATTTACTTCACCCCCACCGGGAGGATCCGCACGGGAGCCGGGTCGTCTTCCCTGGGATCCCTGGAGAATTCGATCCGGGAAAAGCAACTGGAACTGGAGTTGAAAAGCGCGGAATACGCGGAAACGGAGATCCTGTCGTCGAGTGTGAAGAGGCTTTCCGAAAGGCTCGATGCCTTGAAAGCCGCGGCGAAACAGTCCGAATCGGACTTGCGAGAACTGGAGAAGAAGGCGGAAGACTACCAGTCCCTTCTGGGCGAACTGCACAAGCGGGAAGGAGAGGCGAAGGCGGCCGAATCGGAATACGGCCGGCTCAAGGCTTTCCTGGACCAGGTCTCGGAAGCCCGGCGCGAACTGCAGGACACGGAAGGCAAGCTTTCCGCTCTCGCAGCTGCTATCCCGGTCCTTGAGGGAGAACTGGCCGCGTGTTCGACGGAACTGGAAAAGGCCAAAACGGATCAGGCGCAGGCCCGGTCAGCGAAGGAAGAGGGGGAAGCCCTGCTGGCCCGCGCGCGGGAGGCCCGCCGGCTGGCTGAACTGGAAGAGAAGCTGGCGAAAGTCGACGGGACGCTTGCCGATGCGGCAGCCGCGCGGTCCGCCCTTGAGGCGGCGGAGGCGGAAAAGACGGGCCGCGTCTTCCCGGGTCTGACGGAAATCCTGAGGATCCGCAAGGTTTTCTCCACCCTCGAAGAGGCGAAGATCCTCCTGGATGCCTCCCTGATCACCCTCCAGATCGTTCCCCTGGCGGATCACGCGGCGCGCGTGGAGTCGGGGGAGGCACCGGGTCCCGTGGAGATCTTGGGGGGAAAGGAAATCCGCATCCAGGGAGCCCCGGAGGTTTGCCTGGACGTCGAGAAGTTCGGCCGCATCCGGGCCTTCGGACCCTGCGAGTCGGCTGAGGACGCCCGGGAAGAGCTCGAAGAAGCCCGGCTGGCGCTCGCCGAGTTGGCCGAGCCCTACGGAACCCTTGAAAAGGCAGACCTGGAGGAACTTTACCAGAAGGGTGACGACCTCAAGCGGAGGGTCGAGAGGGAAAAGGACCGCCTGGCGACGATCCTGGGAAAGGATTCCCTGGAGACCCTGGAGGCTTCGCGGGCAGGCTTCGTGAGGGAAATCGAGGGGATACTGGCTCGTTTCCCGGAATGGAAGGAAGCCCGCCCGGACCCGGAAACGCTCGAATCGGAGGCCCGCTCGAAGACGGCAGGGGCTTCGGAACGCCTCCTTGCGGCGGAATCCGCCAGGGAAACGGCGCAGGAGCGGTTCAACAGGAAGGATCGCGAACTGGACCGTGAACGGCAGCAGAGCGAATCCCTGGAGGCCGGCCGGAAAACGCTGGCGGAGAAACTCGCCCGCCTGGAATCCGACGGCAAGTCCGGGGAACAGCGGCAGGAGGAGCTTGGAAAACTGGCCCTCTCGTGGGATTCCGCCAGGACCCGGGTCGAGGAGTACCGGAAAAGTCTCGGGGGCTTTGAAGAGGACCCGGCCGAGACGTTCCGGAAGGCCCGGGAGGCGGACAGGTCCCGCAATACCGAACTTCAGCAGGCCGAAACCGATTTCGCCCGCGAGAGTACCCGGCTCGAGGTGCTTTCGATGAAGGGACTCTATTCCGAGATCGCCTCCCTGGAGGAAACGCTGGAAAACCTTAGGCGGCAGCACCGTGACGAGAAACTCGCGGCCGATTCGATCCAGCTGCTCTGGGAAACGTATTCGGCCTGCCGGTCCGAGATGGCAGCGGCGGTGAACTGCGCCGTGGAGGACAAGGCGACGGAAATCGCCTCCAGGATCGCCGGGAGCGTACGTGGCAGGCTGGTCCTGGACCAATCCATGGCCCCTTCCGGTTTCATTCCCGGTGAGGCTGGCAAGGCCGTCGGCATGGAGGTCCTCTCCGGGGGAGAGTCTGAGCAGGTGCATTTCGCGGTTCGCTTGGCCCTTGCGGCGGCCACCGGGTCGGAGGAGCGGCAGCTGATGGTTCTCGACGACACGCTGATGGCCACGGACGGGATCCGCTTCCCGCGAATCCTTGAAATCCTGGAGGAGGCGTCCGATAGCCTGCAGGTTCTCATCCTGACCTGCCAGCCGGATCGCTTTGCCTCCCTGGCCGGGGCAAGCCGGTTCGACCTGGAGGCCATCAAGAACGGCGTGGCATAGCGAAAGGGGGTGTCGGGATGAACCTGGCGGTCCTCGACCTTGAAACGAACGGCTTCCAGGGAACGAGCGTCCTCTCGGTGTCCGCGATCGTGTTCAGCCACGAGGGACGCATCCTGGATGTCTACGACCGCTACTATTTCCCCGAGGAAGAGTTCCAGCGGGGGGCCCTGGAGGTCAACGGCCTTTACCCGGAACGGCTCGCCTTCCTGAGGAAGGCCGGGGAGTACCGCTCGGAAACCTTTCTGGAGGAGGCGGACGACTTCGACAGCTTCCTGCAGGACTGGGACGTCGAAAACGTGGTCGTCCACCACGTGGGCTTCGACACGGCTTTCCTCCCGCCCGAGATCGTCCGGTACCGGAAGTGGTGGTGCTCCATGAGGGGGATGACCCGTTACGTCGGGTCCTTCGGAACCTTCGGGAGGGCGAAATTTCCCAAGCTGGGGGAACTCAAGCTGAGGCTCCAGGGAACGATGGAGGCGCCGGAGGAAACCCGGGCCGTGGAGGAAGCCTTCGGTGAAACGGACCTCCAGGCCCACACCTCGCTGGCCGACTGCCTGGACCTTTACGGGATCGTCATGCGGGTGCTGGCCAATCGGCCCGACCTCGTCCGGTTCGTTCCCCTCATGCCCTACTTCAACCCGCCGGGGAGGGGTTACGCGCCGCGCGAAGGAAAGGCCGAGCCCAAGGCCGATTCCTTCGTCCTCTCCCACCTGAAGCTGAAGCGCCGCCTGGCCGAACTCACCGGGCAGCCGAAAGCCCTCCCCGGGATCGACGCGCTCATCGAGGAAGCCGAGTCGGGCCTGGTAATCCCCGACTCGTTCGAAGAAACTGATCCCCTGCTCGGCTGCATCAGGCGCGCCATGGCCAACGGGGAAACCGTCCGAATACGCTTCACAGGCGCCTTGGGGGAAGTGACCGAGCGGGAGGTTCTGCCCCTTGAGCTTTTCCGTCTGGGTAACCAGCCGCAGATGAAGGCCTTTTGCCAACTAAGGGGAGAGGAACGAACTTTCGACCTTTCCAGGACCGAGCTGCTGGGGCCCGGGGAGGGGGGATTGCCGTGAGAGAAACGGACTCGGGGCTGGCGTTTTCCCCCACCGACCTCTGCACCTTTTCGAAAAGCCCCTTCGCTTCCTGGATGGACCGCTGGTACTTGTCCGTCGCCGGGCGGCAGCCCGCGCCTTTTTCGTTCGACGGGGAGGTTTTCCCGGATTGCGCCCCCGACGAGCAGGAGCCCGAAATGGAGATCCTGTCGGACAAGGGAATGGAGCACGAGAAACGGTTCCTCGAAAAACTGCGCGAGGGGGGAAAGTCCGTCGTCGAGCTCGACAGCCGGGACCTGACACTCACGCGGGAGGCCCTGGCAAGCGGAGCCGACGTGATCTACCAGGCCTGGCTCGAGAGCGCCGACGGGCTTTTCGGGGGCTACGCGGACTTTCTCGTGCGGACCGGAAGTTCAGCGGACCGGACCCCGCTTTACGAGGCCTGGGACACGAAGCTCGCCCGCTCCACGAAGCCGACCTTCATCCTCCAACTCTGCCTTTATTCCGAGATGCTGGCCGACGTGCAGGGAGTCCTTCCCGAACGGATCGGCGTCGTTCTTGGCACCGGGGAACTGAAAACCTACCCGCTCAACCGCTTCCTCCACCTCCACCGCGTCATCAAGCAGCGTTTCCTGGACTTCCAGGACGCCTTCGACCCCGAAAACCTGGCCCACCCGGCCGGTTCCCGGGAGCACGGCCGCTGGTCGAACCTGGCCGAGCGGATCCTCGAGAACCTCGACCATCTCTGCCGTGTCGCCAACATCACCCGGGGGCAGATCCGGAAGCTGGAAGCCGCCGGCATCACCCGCCTCGGGGAACTCGCAGAAACCGGGGCCAGGCGAGTCCCGGGCCTGGCTCCCCATATCCTGTCGCGGCTGAAGCTGCAGGCCTCCCTGCAAATCCTCTCCGAGGGGAAGGACGTGCCGGAATACCGGGTCGCCCCCCTGGACCCGGACGCTCCCCGGCGGGGCCTGGCGGGGCTTCCCCCGGCTTCCCCGATGGACGTTTTTTTCGACCTGGAGGGCTACCCCCACGCGGAAGGGGGCCTCGAGTACCTCTGGGGGACGGTGACGGAAGAGGAGGGGAAACCGGTCTTCCGGGACTGGTGGGCTCACGATCCCGCCCAGGAGAAGGCGGCATTCGAGGGGTTCATGGACTGGGTCATGGAGCGGTTCCGCGCGGATCCTTCCATGCACGTCTACCATTACGCCCCCTACGAGACGGCCGTCGTCCGGCGGCTTTCCGGCAAGTACGCCACGCGCGAGGAGGAAGTCGACGAACTGCTCCGCAACCAGGTCTTCGTGGACCTCTACCCGGTCGTGCGGCAGGGTTTGGTGGTCGGCACGCGCGGCTACTCCCTGAAGGACGTGGAGCACCTCTACCGGGGCCGTCGCGGCGGGGAGGTCGTCAACGCCGGGGCCTCCGTGGTGGCCTACCACGACTGGATCGCGAGCGGGGAACCGCCCGATTGGCAAGACTCTCCACTGCTCCGGCAGATCCGGGACTACAACGAGGAAGACTGCGTGTCCACCTGGGAGCTGGCGGTTTGGCTCAGGCAGCGGCAGGCTGAGGCGGGGATCGCCTGGGCAGGGCCCGAATCGGACGATGAGGAGAAACCCAAGAGACTTTTAGCGGATACGGACAATTCGTTTGAAGAGAGGAAGGCCCGCAGGAGGGAACTGCCGGAGAAACTGGACCGGCGCTGCGCCGGAAGTCCCGAGAAGGAAAGGGCCCGGCTGCTCGGCGGACTTGCCGGCTACCACTGGCGCGAGGCCAAGCCCGTCTTCTGGAGGAAGTTCGACCGGGCCGTGAAGACCCACGAGGAACTGGCCGAGGACCTGGACTGCCTGGGTTTCCTGGAACTCGAGGGATACCCCAGGCCCGATAAGCGTTCGCTGGTTTACACCTATGCCTTCGATCCCGGGCAGGACACGAAGCTCCAGGAAGACAAGTACTGCTTCGTCGCCGCTGACCTGTCCCTGAAGCCCAAACTGCAGGTCCTGGACCGGGAGAACGGCCGCGCCGTGCTTCGGATCGGGAATGCCAAGGGGATCCTGCCCCCCCTCCTGAGCCTGCTGCCGAACGAATACGTGAACGCCGACGTCATCGAGGACGCGCTCCACGAGGTCGCAGAAGGCTGGGCGGAAGGCAACGTCCCGGCCGGCGCCGTCGGGGACCTGTTGTCGGCGGCCGCCCCACGCATGAAGGACGGGTTCGGCCCCTTCCTGCACCGGCCGGAAAGGGGACTTCCCGGCATCATCGAGGCGGCTTCGAACTTGGGCGACTCGGTCCTCGCCATCCAGGGCCCGCCGGGATCGGGCAAGACCTACACCGCCAGCCGGATCATCGCCGAACTGGCCGCCCGGGGGAGGACCGTCGGCGTCACGGCCACCAGCCACAAGGCGATCCTGAACCTGCTGAGGGCCGTCACGGAGGCCCTTGAGGAGCGCGATATCAAGGTTCCCGTCTACAAGGCGGGAGGGGACCCGGACGACCCCCTTTTCGCCGCGGGGAAAGTGCAACCCTGTGCCAACAATGAACTGGCCGGCTGTGTGGGGTCGAAGGCCGTCATCTTAGGGGCCACGGCCTGGGGGTTCGCCCGTCCTGAAATGCGTGGGATGGTCGACACCCTCTTCATCGACGAGGCGGGGCAGTTCGCCCTCGCCAACGCCGTGGCGGTGGCCACAAGCGCCCGGAACGTGATCCTGCTGGGCGACCAGATGCAGCTTTCGCAGCCGGTCCAGGGAACGCACCCCGGGAATTGCGGCCTCTCCTGCCTGGAGCACCTGCTGGGTGAACACGCAACCGTTCCCCCCGACCGGGGCGTCTTCCTCGAGACGACGAGGCGATTGCACCCGGCGATCTGCAGCTTTGTTTCCGAAGCCTTCTACGAGGGCAGGCTGCAGCCCCTTGCAGGGCTCGAAAACCAGAAGATCGTCCCGGGAGCGGGACGGTGCCCCGGCTGGCTCACGAAGGAAGCCGGGCTCCTGTTCGTCCCCGTTGCCCACGAGGGAAACAGCCAGGCTAGCGACGAGGAGGCCGACGTGATCGCGCGGCTCGCGGCGGACCTGCTTCGCTGCACCTACACCGACGCCGCCGGGAAAACCCGCCCGGTCGCCCTGGAGGACCTGCTCTTCGTGGCCCCCTACAACATGCAGGTGCGGAAGCTGAAAGACCGGCTCGGGTCCGAGGCCCGCGTGGGCAGCGTCGACCGCTTCCAGGGGCAGGAGGCTCCCGTGGTGATCCTCTCCATGTGTTCCTCGTCCCGGGAGGATTCGCCGCGGGGGATGGAGTTCCTCTGCGACCCGAACCGCCTGAACGTCGCGATCTCCCGGGCCCAGGCCCTGGCGGTCGTGGTGGGCTCCCCGGATCTCCTCTCCGGTGAGTTCGGGAACCTGAAGGAGATGGAACTGGGCAACCTCTACGCCTGGATCATGGACCGGGGAAGAAATTGACCGTCATATCCTGCCGTTGTGCAAATAAAAAATTGATTTGCGCCAGTCAGGATCGGGGAGGGATGGAAATGGCCGACAGGTTTGAAAATATTCCGGTGGATGAGGACACAAGAATAAGAGGGGAGAAGAAAATCCAGTTTGGCCCCTATGAGGCCCTTCTCCAAAAGTGGTCGTGGGAGGGAATTTCTGCGGAAAGCGTCATCCTTGTCAGCGGGGATGTCTCGAGCCTTTCGGATGAAGAACTGGAAGGAGTTTTGCAAAACTCGGGACTGGTAAAAGAAAAATCCGGAGTGACGGTGAAGCGAAGCGACTCCGGTTTTACCTTTGTGAATTTCAACTTCAGGGAAACTTAGGGATTCTTTTCTCGCGCTTGTTGGAAGGATGCTTCTGATGTCCGTCCAGTCCGGATCGAGGGAACCGGGGATGAAAGAGACCTGGAGGTGTGAACGGGTTGGAACACACAGGGCGCTGCAGCAGCTGTTTTGAGCCGAAGGGCGGCCCGGGTCCGTGCCCGGGGTGCGGGTGGGACGCGGAGAACCCGGGCCCCCAGTCAAATGGAAAGATCTCGACGTGGGGGTGAAAAAAGTGGACGGTAAAAAACTCTTAGTGGCCCACGAAAAGATAAAAAAGATACTCGGGGAAAGCATCGAACCTTTCGAATCAGTCAGGCTTGTCCAGGAATACAGGGACTACTGGAAACCCGATAAGGTGAAAATCATTCTACTGGCAGAATCGCATGTTTTCACTTCTGATGAAGAAAGAAACATTCAAACCAAACGCCGGGAAACCTTGCCCGGTTACCCGTCGCAGTATGCCAGGTTTGTCTATTGCCTGGCCTACGGGGAGAAATCCCTTAAACAAGGCGACGCTTCTACGAAGAGAGACGATGGCACACCTCAGTTCTGGAAATTGCTCTACGCCTGCAACAACCCGGGGGTAACTGGCCTGGGGGACTTTTATCCGGTCCGCAAGACAAACACCCCTGATGAGGAGCGCATCCAGGTCAAGATAGACCTTTTGAATGACCTGAAGAGAAAGGGCGTTTGGCTTGTGGATACAAGCATCGTGGCCCTTTACCCGAAAGACAGCAGAACCAGCGGCCTTGTTGAAAAAGTTGTAAAGGCCTCCTGGGATGCCTTCACAAGGGATGTCGTCTGCGCCTGCAAACCCGAGCAAGTCATTTGTATCGGAAAGGGTTTGGAGCATGCGATCGGCGAAGACCTGAAAAAACTGGTTTCGAAAGTAACCGTCATATATCAGCCGAATGCGAGGTTGCGCTCAGAAGAAGCCATCAAAGATTTTAAGACCTGTGGCGAAATCGTTTCGAAACAGGTTAATGGTTGATGGCCCCGAATGACGGCCCCGGAAAACCCTCCAGGAGGTGATGGTCGGTGAAAGATGAAATCCATGAAGGGCAATACCTCTGCCCGGGCCGGGCGAGGCTGACGACGACCTACCGCTTCAGGGCCCTGGCGGGGCACCGGGTGGAAGACCCGGGGCAGGTCTACGGGCGGACCATCGAAAAGGTCCTCGAATGGCTGTCGAAGAAAGAGCCTCAACTTCTTCCCGTGCCGGACTGGCACCTGCCGGGTTTCCGGAAGGAGCAGCAGGGGCAGGTCCTCGAGGTCGTCTCCCTGCCTCACCGGTCCATCTGGGCCGCCCGCCTGACCCACCCCGACGTGGGGCTGGGCGAACAATACAAGCCAGTGGCCGGGCGTTCCTGGACGACGGACGTTTCCGTTGTTTCCGTGGGCGGTCAGGTTCACTTCGGAATCGAGGTTTTCGCCTCGACCCTGAACCCGGATGCCCCCCAGCCGGCCTTCATCCGCCCCGGCGCGGTCAAGTCCCTTTGCGAGTCGGTGGGGCTGGCCCAGCTCCGCCCCCTGGACGGAAGACCCTGGACGGTCCAGGGCGCGGAGGATCTCGATGCCCTGGAGATTCTTCTTACGGATCGGGACCGCGACCTTGCCGTGATCGTGGCGTCCCAGCCGGACCCCCGGCACTGGACCGGTCCGGGGGAGGCTCCCGAAACCCTCCTGGACTGCGACACGCTGGCCCGCAAAACACGGGGTTACGCCCACGTGGTGAAATTGCCCTTCAACCGAAGCTTCGAGTGGACTGAGCGGGTCGGGAAAACCTGGTCCGTCTTCGACGGAGCCGTGAGGACCTACATGCCGGGCCTCGACTTCGGGCGGGATTCCTTCAGCGCCCATCCGATTGCCTTCAAGGACCGGATCCTGGCTTTTTCCTCCGGGGAGGCGCAGAGACCCGAAGCCTTCCAGGACTTCCTCGTGAAGAAAATGTGGGTGACGATGCCGCGGGTGCCGTTTCCCTGGCAGCCTCTCGTTTTCGTCCCTGAGGCACGGGTCGTCGAGGCCGAGGAACGGGCCAGGGAAACCCTCGGCGGGGAAGCCTGCGCGGATTGCCAGGACCTGTACGAAAAGCAGGCCGGGGCCCTGAAGGAAAAGATCCAGGCCGCGGAGGAAGAAGCCGAAAAGTGGGCCCAGATGGCCGATGAATACCAAAGAGATCGGGATTACCAGAAACACCAGGCAACCGTTCTCCAGTGCGCGGTCGATTCTCTTCGGGCCCAGCTGGAAGAAAAGACCGGCAAACCGCTTGACGACGAAATTCTCATTCCTGACACCTACGAAGGCATGCCCGACTGGGTGGACAGGCACCTGGCAGGGCGGCTGGTTTTCCTTCCCCGGGCCGCAAGGGCGCTGAAGGACGCGGTTTACCACGACGCCCGGCTGGTCTACAGGGGACTTTTCCTCCTGGCCAACGAGTACCGGAACATGCGCCTGGGGTACGAAGGAGAAAAGGAACGGTTCGAGGCCCGTTGCGGCGAGCTGGCCCTGCGGTTCGGGGGGTCCATGACGGAAGTGGCCGCCGGGCAGTACGAAAGCGAATACTACGTGGACTACCCGGTGGGTTCCGGCCTCAGGCAGATGCTCGACTTCCACCTGAGAAAAGGGAACTCGAGGGACGACCGCCTGTGCCTGGGCATCTACTTCTTCTGGGACGAGCAGGCGAGGCTCGTGCTCGTGGGATCCCTGCCCGCGCACCTGAGGACCAGGGCGACGTAATGCGTCCGACAGCCCTACCCGGCGGTTACAAGGTTGCTGGAAGTGAGCCGGCTTTCACCGTCCCAGCGGTAGGCCGCGAGGGGGCCGCCCCTGCCTGCGCTGTAATCCACGCAGGCCGCTGTTTCGGAAAGCACCGCGGGGGTTCCGGTGAGCCAGTAGTGCCCGAAAAAGAGCGGCTTGTCCGCCGGGGCGCAAATCCGCGCATGGCCCGGGATCCCCGCCTCGGGAAGCAGGTTCCGGGTTTCTTGCTCCCAAATGGCGGCTTTCCGGTAGCTCACCGCGTCGTTGTCCCACCAGCGGACCCGGACCCGGCGTCTCGTAATCCCGTCCTTGTCCGTGAAGGAGAAGCCTTCCGGCAACGGGATCTCCAACCCCTTCGTCAGGGCTTCGATTGCCTTGAAGAGGCTCGGTTCGAGGGTATCCTTTTCCAGGGGATCATCGGGCTCGCGTGCAGCCTCAGCCAGGGATTCCCTCCGCAACCGGCGGGACTCGTTCAGCCGGGGGCCGAGCCATTCCATGAAACGCGAATGCCAGCACGCGTGGACGACGCGTATCCCGGGAAGGTCCAGCCAGAGCGGCAATTCCATGAACCAGTCGATGACTTCGGCGTGGACATTGGGTGTGTGTTCCACTTCCCGGAGGAAGGCGGCATGCTGATCCCGGTTTTTCTTCCCGTACTTCGGGCTATCGTGACGACGAAGAAACTCGCCTTCCTGGTTGGGGTCGGGGGTGTGCCAGGCGATGGCGTTGAATTCGTGGTTGCCCATGACGGCCAGGGCCTTCCCGTCACGGATCATGTTGCGGGCGGTCTCGACGCTTTTCAGCTGTTCCGGTCCCCGGTCGATGAAGTCGCCGACGAAGACCGCCGTCCTGCCCGGGTGTCCCCAGCTGCCCGCGCATTCCCTGTAGCCCAGTTTTTTGAGCAGCGCCAGCAGTTTTTCCGCGTGGCCGTGGATATCGCCGATGACGTCGTAACCGCCTGTTTCCCAATCCATGCTTGCGACCCGCTTTCCTGCTGGGTTGTTGTTTCCGGGCCCGACCTATCCTGTCGCCTGCCCGCCTTATGCTGGTTTTGACGAAAAGAATCATATCATTTGCTGCTGAGAAGAGCTGCCCTCGTCTGTTTAATGAAAACCGTTTTTCAAGGAAGTAAGATTTCAAAAAAGCCGCTTGAATTTTCATTTGAATACACCTTCGATTTCCTGGAAATACCGAATTCCCCGGGAGGGAGGGCCCGACAACCCATGAACGACCCCAAGGCATGCAGAATGGGAACTCCTTTCCCGGACAGCTACTGGGTCGTCCCCGGTCGTTTCCTCGCCGGGGAGTACCCCAGGAACCTCGACGAAAGGGAATCTCTCGAAAAAATCCGCTCGCTTCTGTCGTTTGATATCAAGATTTTCCTCGACCTCACCGAGCCTGGCGAATCGTCCTTTTCCGGGGCCCCGCTCCTGGAGTACGACTCCCTTCTTGAAAAAGCCGGGTTGCCCGTGGAACACAAACGGTTTCCCATCCCCGACAGGGGGATCGCTTCGGACGAAGCCATAAAAAGGATCCTGGACGAGATCGACCGGAACGTCGAAGAAGGCCTTCCCGTGTACCTCCATTGCTGGGGCGGGCACGGGAGGACGGGGCTCGTTGCGGGCTGCTGGCTTGCCAGGCACGGCGAGGCCTCCAGGGAAGAGGTGCTGGATCGCCTGAGGTCGCTTCGCACCGGCATGCCCGACGGATGGAAGGACTCGCCGGAAACGCCGGAGCAAATATCCCTGGTGCTGGGCTGGAACAGGGGGGAATAGCCGGAAAACCGAACGGGCCGGGATGGAGGAAGGAAAGGGACTGGCTGGAACCTGACGGGGGAACCGTCGATCGACTTATTCTCAAGGGAGGTTGGGAACATGGCAATGGTGAGATGCCCGAAAGGTCATTACTACGACAACCAGGTCAACAAGGGAGGCTGCCCTTACTGCAAGGGGGTCAAAGAGAGCGAGAAAACGGCCAAGGCGGCAGAGGTGGGTTCTGAAGACCCGAAGACCGTCAGCCTGCGAAAGGCCGCGGCAAATGCAGCTCCTGCAAGCGGGCCCGCGAAGGCACCGGCGGAAGAGGGCGGCAAAACCGTGGCCATCGCGAAGGAAAAGATCGGCTTCGACCCGGTCGTGGGCTGGCTGGTCTGCATAAAGGGCCCCGAAAAGGGGAGGGACTACCGGATTCACTCGGAGAAAAACAGCGTGGGCAGAAGCGATGCGATGGACATCTCCGTAAAGGACGAAACGATTTCCAGGGAAGGGCAGGCTTTCATCGTCTATAACCCGAAGAAGAGGCTTTTCCGCCTCCACCCCGGAATGGGGCAGAGCCTCGTCTACCTCAACGACGACGAGGTGGTCACACCGGCGGAGATGAAAGGCAAGGACCGGGTCACGATCGGCCAGAGCGAGTTCATTTTCGTTCCTCTTTGCGGCGAGGATTTCGACTGGGATGACCTGCAGGCCGGCGAGAAGGAAACGGACGCGGAAATCGTCATCAAGCAGATCGCCAGGGCCCTCAAGGATCAGTCCTGAACCGAGTGTTCGGCTGGACGGACCGGGGCGGAACGATGGACCTGGATAAGAAGGCAATCTCTTTAGCGCGGTTTTCCTTTCTGGCGCTGTTCCTGCTGGCTGCCCTCCTGTCGCGGCCCGGGTTCGCGGCTGCCGAGGGCGAGGTGGTCGGGCATTTCGGCATCTCCCAGGTCGTCGACCTGGGCAAGGAAATGCAGGTCTTCTTCGAACTGCAGGGACAGGGGCCCGGGGGCGTGCAGGGCCTGTCGTCTTCGGACCTGTCCGCCTCGCTCGGAAGCGAGTCCCTGCCCGTCGTGAAGCTGGTGCCCTTCCGGGATTCGGGAGAGAACATCGCGGCCGTGCTGCTCGTCGACATTTCGAAATCCCTCTCCGAAGCCCGGTTCAACCAGGTCAGGGAAGCCCTTTCGGCCTGGATTGACGCCATGGTTCCCGGCGAAACGGCCGCCCTGGTCGCCTTCGGGATGGAGACGAAGATCCTCGCTGATTTCACGGACGACAGGAAACTCCTGAAATCCCTCGTGGCAAGCCTCAAGCCCACCGACATGGAAACCCAGCTGAACAACGCGATCATCCAGGCCAACGCCCTGGCGGGCCAGAAGAACCCCTCGATTTCCCCAAGGCGGATCATCCTGGTGCTCTCCGACGGGGTGAACGACGCACCGGGGGCCGCGACCCGGGAAGAACTCCGTAAATCCATTTCCACGGGCGGATTCCCGATTTTCGCCATCGGGTATTCGAAACCGGGGGAAAAAGCCGCGGAAGTGGACAAGGTGCTGGGTCCCCTGGGCCAGCTTGCCCGGGAGTCGGGGGGGGCCCTTTACAGGGAGGCGAAGGGGAATTTCCCGGAGATCTATGCGTCGATCAGAGAGAAATTGCTCCAGGGCCAGGCGCTCTGGCTGGATTCGTCGAAGGTCGCGAGGGACGGCCAGGTCCAAAGGCTGACCCTGACCTACACAAGCGGTGAAAAAAGCGTGTCCGCCGGGAAGGACGTGAGGATCCTGCCGCTTGCGGAGGCCGTAGCGGCTTCGAGTCCTGACCCGGAAAAGAAAACGCCATCAGGCCTCATCGCCGGGGTCGCCGCACTGCTGGCGCTGCTTTGCGGAGCCTTCTTCCTCCTGAAAAGGAAAAAGGGAGAAGTCCCCGAGGAAGCGTCTGACGCCTTCGTCAACGTCGGTTCGGCGGAAAGCGAAAAACTGAAGGCCATGAGTGCCGTCCTTGCAGAACCGGTCGAGTTGGTGTTTGCCCTCCTTGGAAAGGAGGGACCCCCCATCAGGGTGTCGATCATCGACAGGATCCTGCTTGGCCGGGACGAAACCTGCCAGGTCGTGCTCCGGAAGGACGCCTCCGTGTCCGCCTCGCACTGCGAAATATTCTTTGACGCCGGGAAGGGCGGTTTTTTCATCACCGACCTTGGCTCGACGAACGGGACTCGGCTCAACGGGATCGCGTTGGAAGCGGGGGTGCCGTCCCTGGTCGACAAGGGGGACGTCATTTCCATGGGCAAGACCCAGATCCAGCTGATGAGCGTGGGCTAGGGGTGATTCCTTTGCTGGAGGCGCTTCCCGAAAATGCGCAGCACCAGGGCAAACGCGAAGATCAGCAGGACGCTTTCGGTTTCTGGGCCGACACCGAGAGGAAGGCCTGCACGAAACTCCTGGCAGTCGCCTGCGACGGCATGGGAGGCCTGAGCATGGGGCAGGAGTCCGCCCAGGTCGCCGTTCATAGCTTCATCGAGTCTTTCCTCCGTGAAGGGGGCCGCCCGGCCGGGGAGTCCTTCCTCGAGGCGGTCCGTTCGGCGAATGCAGCCGTGTTCGACATGGCATCCCGATCCGGCTGCGAGGGGCATGCCGGGACGACCCTGGTCGCGGCGCTCGTGGACGGAGGGGTCCTTTCCTGGGTTTCCGTCGGGGATAGCCATATCTACCTGTACAGGGGCGGCCGGCTCCGCCTCCTGAACCGGGAGCACAACCTGGGAGCCCGCCTGGAAAGGCTTGTGGCCGGCGGCAGGCTTTCCCGCGAGGAAGCCGATGCCTACGGGCAGCGTGACGCGCTGACGAGCTTCATCGGGATCGAGGAACTCGAGGAGATCGACGCTTCCGAAGAAGCGGTGCCCCTCCAGGACGGCGACTGCCTCCTGCTCTGCACGGACGGCCTTTACAGGTCGCTCTCCGATGCGGAGATGGAATCGGTGATTCACGGCGAAGGGATGGACGCGCCGCAGGGGAGGATCGCTGAGGCCCTGGCGGCCATGGCATTGAGAAAGAACCTTCCCCACCAGGACAACCTGACCGCCCTGGTGGTGAGGTTGCAGCCGGCCGGTTCGCGGGACGGCTGGACAAGGAAGATCGCGGAGATGGTGAAAGGGTGGTGCCGTCAATGAAAGACAACCCGATTTTCGGGTTCCTGGGGAGGAAGTCCCGCCCGAACCCTCCCGGCGAAGGGGAACTCCCGCCCGTAGAGGAGGGCGTAAAGGGCCTCCCCGTCGAAGGGGCGATCTTCGAACATCTCAGGGACTGCGGCGGCGAGGTCGAATTCCGGTACCTGGAGGACATGCTGGCCGCCGGGGCGGACGTGGATTACACGGTGGACGGGAAAACCCCGCTCGTCCTGGCGCTCGAGAAAAAGCTGCCGTACGAGGTGATCGCCTTCCTGGCGGGTGCCGGGGCCTCGATGGACAAGCCCACGGCCAAGGGGAGGACTCCCCTGCTGTGGGCCGCTTACTACGGGGCGGACCCGAGGGTCCTCTACCTCATGGTGAAGACGGGAAGCGCACCCGAAGCGGTGGACGACTACGGCTGGAACGCCTTGGCATACGCGGCGGCTTCGAAGTACAGCGGGAACCCGGGGAGGGTCATCCGTTACCTCGCCTCGGTTGGAACCTCACCCGACTCCGCCGACAAGGGGGGGAATACCCCTCTGATGGTGGCTGCCCGCTACAACCAGGACCTCAGGGTCTTGCGCGCCCTCCTTCACGTGGGAGCCTCCCACGGGGTAGCCGACGCCACGGGGTTCACCGCGCTGGATATCGCCAGGTCCCCCGATCGACGCTCCCAGAGACAGCCCGACCCCGCCTTCATCGACATGCTCGAGAAGGCCGGGGAGGCCTCTGACCCGGGCCTTCCCCGGGCCGCATACCGGCCTAAGCTCGTGCTCAAGGCCGTACAAGGGGTTCACAGGGGGGCGGATTTCGCCCTGCCCCCGGACGGGCTCGTCATCGGCCGTTCGGCGGGGGCCGGGGTCCGGCTCGAGGACCCGATGGTCTCTCCGAGGAGCGTCCAGGTCATCCCCCTGGAAGACTGCCGCGCGTCCGTCACGGACCTCGGGTCGAAAGTGCCGATCGTCAAGTTGGATCCCCTGGGAGGGCATGACGTCCTGGGGACGGACATCCTCGAATGCGGCGATTCCATTAGCCCGAACGCGGGCGCGGACCTTTTCCGGCTGGAGGAAAGGGTTTAGGGAACCTGATAAGCCCAATAACGGGGAGGTGTTTTCATGGGCCATAGCTACACGTGCTTGCGTCCTGAAATCTTCATAAAAAAACCGGTGGTATGGGAGGACAAGGATACTCTGGTGAGCGTCCTGATGGAGTTCTCCTCGAAGGCGGTTTTCTCGCCGGACGAGGAGTTCGATTCCGAGGACGGGCTGACGCTCGAGAATATCTTCGGGGGCATCGCGGGGGCTACGATCTATATCCACCCCTATTACCTGGCGGAAACCCTTTCGAAACACATGGAGGAAGGCGAAGCCTGGGTCTACGTCTCCGTCGGGGGTGAGGATTGCAACTCCTGGTCCAATACCTGGCGGATCGTTCCAGGAAAAGTGGACGAATTCGAGGGAAAATCCAAATTCGAGAGTGTTCAAAGCGGAGAAGACCCTGAAGAAAACGACGAGGAAGACGACGGTTCGATACGGATTCGCTGCACAAACGGCCCTTGTGCGGGAGCGGTTTATACGATCGGGAGCAACGACGAGGTCGTGATCGGCCGCGATCCCGCAGTGGCCCATATCGTGATCAAAAGCCTTGAAGTGTCCCGGAAACACGCCTTGATCAGGATATTCGCCCTGGAAGGGATGCCGGAAGAGATGCCTGTCATATGGGTACCCAAGGTGCGGGATCTTGGCTCGACGAATGGCACTTTTTTACTCGATGCCGACGGGACTACGGTTGAGCGAGTGGGTAGTGAATTTACAACATGGGCTCCTTGGAAAAAGTTGGTTTTGGGCAAAGGTCCGGAAGCAATCGCGTTCAAAGAAGTGCGTAAAGAGTAGGCCGAGTCAGGGCTTATTTCGAAAAGGGGACCTGCAGGATGGCAGATATGATGCGAAACCGCTGCAGCAGCTGTTTTGAGCCGAAGGAAGATTCGGGTCCGTGCCCGGGGTGCGGTTGGGACGCGGAGAACCCGGGCCCCCAGTCGACGCAGAGGCTGAAGCCGGGGACGGTCTTCAACGGCGTCTACACCGTGGGGAAGGTGCTGGGCCAGGGGGGGTTCGGGATCACGTACCTGGCCTGGGACCTGCACGGCGGGAGGAAAGTGGCGATTAAGGAATGCTTCCCGGACAACCCGAGGGCCGAGCGGACGACCGACGGCAGGACGGTGACGAGCAGCGGGGCGGACCGGAGGGAGAAGGCCCTTTTCGAGGTGGCGGTGGCGAAGTTCATCCAGGAGGCCTCGACGCTGTCGCAGTTCTACCTGGAACCGGAGATCGTGAACGTCCTGGGTGTGTTCCGTGAGAACAACACGGCGTACATGGTGATGGAGTACCTGGAGGGCCACTCCCTGGCCGAGGAGATCAAGCGGATGAAGAGGCTGCCGGCGGAGCGGGTGGAGGAAGTGGCGCTTTCGGTGTGCCGCGGCCTGAAGGCGGTGCACGGGAAGGGTATCCTGCACCGCGACGTGAGCCCGGACAACATCTTCGTGACGGACGGCGGGGCAATCAAGCTGATCGACTTCGGCACGGCGCGTGACATGGGGGGCAGCCGGACGCTGACGGTGAACCTGAAGCACGGTTACGCGCCGAAGGAGCAGTACACGGGGAAAAACCAGGGCCCCTGGACGGACATCTACGCCCTGGGTGCGACGCTGTACCGGGCGCTGACGGGGAAGATGCCGCCGCGGGCCGAGGAGCGGGAAGTGGATGACGGGATCCGTTCGCCTTCGGAACTGGGGCTGAAGCTGCCGGAGCGTCTGGAGGGCGCGGTGATGAAGGCGCTGTCGGTGGAAATAGAGGAGCGTTTCGGAAACGTGGGGGAGTTCGCAGAGGCCCTGACGGGCGGGGAAGTGACGCTGGAGGAAGGCGCGGAGGACGAGGAGGACCTGTACACCCAGAAGACGGTGTGGTACAGGGGGCCAAAGATCCAGGAGAAGACCGTAGCGGAGGAAAGGAAGAAGCCCCTTCCGAAGCCGCCAGCCCCCACTCCCGCTGTCGTGCCGCCCGCTCCGATTGTAGTGCCGCCAGCCCCCGCTCCCGTCGTAGAGCCGGTTACCCCGCCGGTCTTTGTAAAGGAGGAAGCCCCGGCTGTCCAAAAGGAACCCGAACCGGTGCTCAAAAAAGCTGAGCCATCCCGGGAGGAACCGGTCCCTCCGGCGGCAAAGAAGAAGGGACAGCCTAAAGGACTCATCATAGCCGCGCTTATTGGCCTCCTGGTCCTGGGTGCGGTTTTCCTGATGTCGAACGACCAGGGCGGCACCACGGCCTCGTCGGGGGGATCGCAGGCGGCCAGCCAGGCTGGCGATAGCGAACCGTCGTATACCCCGGAGGAGACGGTGAGGCTTTACTATAGCGGTATTTCCGAGGGGCAGTACGGGGTGCTGTACGATCAGGTTTTCTCCGAAAACCGGAAGTCCAAGATAACAAAGGAAGGGTTTACAAGCGGATTCCGGAACACGATTTCGGTCACCCCGCTCGAGGTTCGAACCACCCGGCAGGATGATTCCACGGCCAGGGTCGCGGTGAAGATCAAGTCCCTGGATCGTTCCGAGGCGGGCGGGCCGGACATCGAGAAGGTCTTCGAGGGAGAGTGGGTCCTCGTCAAGTCGGACGGACAATGGTTGCTGGACAGGAGCAACATGAGGCAGGTATCGGTTTCTGGAGGAGAAAAAACTTCGTCGGGTAGTCTGAAGAAAGGTGTCGCAAAAGAGGAACAAAAAAACGAACAGTCTCCCGCCGTCAAGAAGGAACCTGTCAAGCAAGTGCAAGAACAGGAGTCGATTCAAAATGAGATAGGGACGCAGCCGCAGGCAAAACCAAAGGTCGAGAAAACGGAACAGGAAAGCAGCAACCAATTAAAGCCATTTGAAGCTGAAGATATTGAATAAAATTTTCTTCATAGAAAGAAATAATTTAATTTTTATAAGTTAAAAATCTAGGTTGCTTAATTAAAGCTTGTTCCCAAAAAGGTGTTTTTTGTCTTCGAAGGGAGGTTTATTAATGTTAGCCTTATATCTGACAAACTTAAAAAGAAGAAATATATATTTGTTTGCTATTTCGTTTTTTTTTATTGTATTATTTGCCAGAATGGTTTATGGGGCTCAAATTCTTACTACAACAGTTTCCGGCCATCAAATGAAAATATGGATAAACTCAAAAGATGTGCCGATAGGAGTCCTTGCACGATTAACTCCTTTTTATGACCAAAATGAGAAGCGGGTTTTTGCGTTTTACTTGTGCGGAAGAGAGGATTTTACTGATGCCATGGTTTTCGGAGATTACGATCTAAAGAATTATTCTTATTTTGGTTCGTTATTAAAGACAGAGGGGGATGAATTAACTGAAATATTGAGAAAAGCATATGAAACGGCAGAAAAAGCTGACCGTCTTGGAGTAGAAATCAAGGACACCCGTCGCATTGGATACCTCGCAGGAAATTTTTCTGAAATTTCAGTTGAACTTAGACGAATTGGTAATAAAAGATTGCGATGCTATTTGACTTTTAAAAACAAATCAAAAACGGGAACAGAAAATGCTTCATCATATGAGGTTTATTTTGATCAAATCCTTGAAATTGAAATGTTTTATAAATATTTAGCGGAGCAAAGGGATAAAACAGAAAGGTTTATGCCTGTTATAGAAAAAATGTTAAAGGAACGAGAGAATCTAAAGCAACAATTATAGTAATAAATCGATGATCGGTAATCATGCCGAGAGTTTCAGGTTCAGGGAAATGAGCAGTGTCCGGTTATGAAGGGAGGGCGTGGAATTGCAAATCTTTCGAGGCGAAAGAAATGGTGCGGAGGCGGGAAACCCTCGCAAAAAGGCCTCAACCCGTCGGGCGCCGAGCAATGTGCCGTATATCGTGGACAACCTGTGGGAGTGGAAACGGCCGGATGGTTTCCCGAACCGGCGCTATTCGGTCTTTGCCAGCCCTTCCTCGGAACTGGCCATGAAAGCGGCCGTAAAAGCGGAAAAATGCTACCGGGTCGAAATTCATGGTGACTGCCGCGCCGCGCAAATCAGGGAACCAGACGCCAGGGAACACCCGGATTGCAGGAACCTGAAGAGACTGTTGGTTTCCTTCCTGTACGAAAAGGGCTGGATGGAAAAACCGCTGGAGAAAAAGCTGGCGATAGTGGCTCTATGGGCCCCTTGCCTTTCGAAGGAAGAGGTTGAGAAAATCCTGTCTTCCGCACCCCTCAGGGAAATCAGGGGTGCCCTGTGGGATGCGGTCACGATCTGGAATGAGGCCAGGATAGTCGATCCTTCCAAAGGCCTTCCTTTCTCGCATGGAGAAGTTTTCTTCGAAGCGGACGAGTGGGTCCTCGTTCCAGTCGACTAGGAAACAAGGACCGCTCAGTAGAAAGAAGAGTCGAAAATGAGTGTCAAGAGTGGTTTAGGTCATCTGGCTTTTGCGATAGGGACCTGGGTTTTGTTGTATGTATTCCTGCGTTTCATGAAAGCCAAACACCCAGGGCTCATTACAGGCATCGCCTTAATTGTAAATTTTGCCTTATTCCCATTTGCAATCGAATATATCCATTCTCCCGGTTCCACCCCGGCTTTTTCTCTTGTCGCATTATTTTGTTATTTGCTGTTTTTTGCTGTCTTCGGTCCCCTATCTATTTTAGTCAATCTGAAATTTTTGTACCTTGTATTGATTAAAGGCTAAAATGTGAATTTTTTGTGAGATTCAGGATAATGCTATTTTCTTTCAGGCAAAGCACTTCGTTCTCTTGAAAAACTTGTTCAAACCCCCTCGCCTGGAATAGTTGAGTCTAAAACATCCAATTAGCTTGTCATGGCAATCTCGTTCAATGGGATCGTTGTGCCAATTTCAGGGGTCATTACATGGGGTCCCTGCCCGCGCACCTGAGGACCAGCGCGACATAGGAGATCAGGAGGTAATCGGGATGAAACAGAGGGACTTGGGCCAGAAATCAACAGGAGGTAAACGATGGGCAAGAGAGGATTGAAATACTGGTTTTTCACGTTGGTCCTCCTGGCGGTGGGTATCGCCGGCGCCCTGGTTTTCGCCGAAGCCCTTTTCGGCCCGACCGGTCCGCTAACCCTATCCAGGATCGGGCGCCTTCAGGATTACGACTATATAGGCGAGGCCGGGCGGCTGAAAGACCAGGGAAAGCTGGAAGAGGCGCTCGGGCTGGTCCGGTATGTGCAGAAAGAGGGGCTGCCCGGCAGGGAAATGGCGGCGCAACTGGAAGCCCAAATTGAAGAGGAGCAGAGTGACCCGGTTCGCCGGATCCTGAAGTTTTTCAAGGGGTATGTTTCCGGGGAAGGAGAGTCCATCGAGGAGGTCACGGCCTCGATTCTGTCGGATATGACCCTCTACGGCGATGTAAGGGACCTGACGAAGCAGGCCTATTACAAAATGGCGGACAGGGACCCTGATCCTGTCGTGGCGACCCTCGCCGCCCTGGGCCTGGCGACGGAACTCTTCGATGTCGTCGACTGGGCGCCGGCCGTCATGAAAGTCGTCAGGAAGGCGGGTGCCTTGACGGATTCCTTTGCCGACTGGCTGCTTCGGGTGAGCAAGAGGTCGCTTGGGGCGGGGAAACTGGAACCGGCCCTGGATTTGGCCCTGGGTGACCTGAAGACCTTGAGGGAAAAGCAGGGGATCCAGAGGACGATCAACCTCTTCCGTCACGTCGACGGGCCCGAGGACCTGAAGGCGATCGCCCGCTTTACGGAAACCGCCCAGGATAGCGTCTACCTCGTGGTGAGGAACGGGGGGGAAGAAGGCCTCGATTTGCTGCGAAGGCTCCCCGAAGGCCCGAAATCGGTGGAAGCGCTGAAACTCGCGGCGAGAAAGGGGCCAGGAGGAATCAAGCTCCTGCTGAAGCCGGCCCCGAAGCTCACACGTGTCGTCAAGACCCTTTACCTGGGTCGCATATCGGACGCGGTCATGGCCCTGGCCCGGCAAAACCGGGCATGGCTGCTGGCTCCGCTGGGGGTTTCGCTGGCCAGCTTCGGCTGGGCTGTCCTACGCGTGAAGAGAAGCCGCTGAGGAAAAGTCTTCGAGCCCCCGCATCTCTTCCGTCAGTAGTGCAATGGCCGGGCTCGCCAGGTCTTTAGGGACGCCTCCGTAGAAAGCCTCGGCGATGGCGCTGGAAATGCAGGCCTGCGTGTCCGCATCCCCTCGAAGCCAAACCGCCAGGCGGATGGCCGATTCGAAGTCGCTGGAATCAAAGAAGGCGCAAAAAGCTTCCGGCACGCTGCCGGGGCAGGTCTCGTCAAAGCCGTATCCGGGGCGGATATCGGCAATTCTCCTGGAAACGTCGTAACCGAAGGTCCCCGACACCCAGCTTCGGATGTCCTCCTTTTTCGTGCCGGTCCGGGCCAAATAGATCGCTCCGGCCACCGCCTGGGCTCCCTTGATTCCCTCCGGGTGGTTGTGTGTCGGCAGGGCCGTCCGTTTGGCTTCTTCCAGGGTTTCCTCAAGCGTGCCGAAAGCCCAGCCCACTGGGGAAACCCTCATGGCCGAACCATTTCCCAGGCTGTTGTAGGGCTTCATGTCGCCCCGGCCCATCCACATGAAAAAACGTCTCCCGTAACCCCTCACCGGATGCCGCAATCCCCAGCCCCGGTAGGCCTGCCCGTAGTCCAGGCCGTGGAGCAGGGCGTCTGCCGTGGCCATGGTGAGGACCGTGTCGTCCGTGTAGGACGAACCTTTGGGAAACAGCTCGAAATCGTAGCGGTCCGCAGGGTGGAACTCGTAGGTGGATCCGACAATGTCGCCGACGATGGCCCCAAGCATGGACATCCCTCCAAGAAAAAAATGAAGTGCAACTTCAGGGTACACCGGCAAACCGTCATCATAGGTCGGCCATTCTCTTTCTTGCCGTCTTATCCTGTCGCAATGGGAGCATAGAATCAAAACATCAAATCGAAAGGGGAGTGAGCGCAAGAATCATGAGCGACGAAAACCAACCGGCACACTTTTCAATCCCACAGAGCGGATTTTCCCCTCCCGTTCCTTTCCCCGACAGCTACTGGATTTTGCCCCACCTTTTCCTCGCAGGCGAGTATCCCGGTTCCCTGGACGAAAAGAAAACCCTTTGCAAATTGGAGTCCCTGGCCCTGGCTGGGATCCGCCACACCGTCGACCTGACCGAGGCCGGAGAATCGAGATACAGTCCGGCCCCTCTTCGCCGCTACGATCACCTCCTGTCCCAAATCAGCCCCATTGTCACCTGGGCCCGTTTCCCGATCCCAGACCGGGGGACGATCCCGAAAGAGTCCATCAAGGTCCTGCTGGACCACATCGACCTTCACCTGGCCCGCGGGGTTCCTGTTTACGTCCACTGCTGGGGCGGACACGGGAGAACCGGTCTCGTAACGGGCTGCTGGCTCGCCCGGCATGGATACGGCGTTGCGGAAGAGGTCTTCTCCCTCCTTGTCCGGCTGAGGCGGAATATGCCCGACGGGTGGAAGCCGTCACCGGAAATGTTGGCTCAGAAGGAAATCGTCCGGTCCTGGGAGAAAGACCAATAGGGGGCAAGGAGTCCGCTAAGGACGGGAAGGGAGAGTGCCGCATGGATTTATTCGATGGTTTCGACTCGACACGGGAATTCGCCCAAAGACAGCTGGAACGGAAATTCACCCTGCCCGAGCGTACGGGGCGGCCTGCCCATGAAGTGATCCGAAGCGCGGAGGAGGGGGACGCGGAATCCCAGTTTCTTCTCGGCACAATGGCCGAAGAGGGATACGGGGTCCCCCAGGACGAGGAAGCGGCCTTCTCGTGGTTTCGCAAGGCGGCCCGCCAGGGACATGCCGAGGCATTCCTGGCCCTTTTCCGCATGCTCGACACCGGGTACAGCCCCGGGACGCAAGATAACGGCCTGATCCCCCTGGAAGGATTCATCGAGCAGCAGTCGGAGCTCCTGAGCATCCAGAAATGGAGTTGCCTGAGGAAGGCTGCGAAGAAGGGCCTTGCGGAAGCCCAGTACCGGTACGGCATCCGGTCCTCTGGGGACAATCCCGACAGAAAGGATTTCCTGGGCCGAGCGGCAAGGCAGGGGCACCCCAAGGCCCAGATGCAGTTGAACCAGGAGGCTCAAGATCGCGAGCTTTGGAAAAAAGCCATCCATTGGCTCCGGAAGGCCGCCAGCACAGGAGTCCCCGAAGCCCAGAGGGAACTCGGTTCTTTCCATTTATCCGGTCATCGAGTGAAGGAAGACCTGCAGAAGGGGCTGGATTGGTTTCGACAAGCCGCCGAACAGGGGGACGGGCTCTGTCAGGCGGAGCTGGGGATCCGCTTCCTTTACGGGCAGGGGGTTGCAAAGAACCCCGAGATTGCCAGGGGCTACCTGCGGTCGGCGGCCTCCCAGGGACATTGGCCCGCGGCCTTTCTCCTGAAAGAGGTCCTGGGAGAAGCCGCTTCAGCCCAGGAAGAGGTTCCCCCCTTGCTTCCGGTTGGCCGCCTTACGAATCCTGAAAAGCTGCGTTTCCTGGGGTATTCTTTCCTCCACGGAAGCGACGTCCCGCAGAATGACGGGCTGGCGATCAAGGCTTTCGAGATCGCTTCTGCAGCGGGGGCGGAAGGTGCCTCCTTTGACCTGGGCTGTTTGTATCTGGAAGGCAGGGGCGTTCCTCTCGACCCCGAGAAGGCCCTTTCGTTCTTCTCGCTGGAAGAAGCCCAAAAAAGCTGGATGAAACGACAATTCTCTTCACGTGCCGCGGTGAAGATCCTTTTGGACATCCGGCGGGAAAACCCGGATTGCCCGATTCCACTCAAGGAGGCTTCCGTCTGGTTCAACGAACGCGCCAGGGAGGGAGATCCTGCCTGTCAGTACGTCTCAGCCTGGATGAATTACAAAAGCATAGGCCCCTGCAGTGGCTTCGAGGAAATCCAGAGGCTGCTCCTGGAGTCCGCGGAACAGGGGTTCCTTCCGGCTCAGGCCGAACTTTGGTCCGTGTTCTGGGACCTTATGCCGGCCGAGACCCTGAACCGCCACCTTGAAGCTGTCACGAAAGCGGCCGAGGCTGGGGATTCCCATTGCCGGCTTGCCTTATACCCTTACGGGGAATGGCGCTTGACCCCGGAAGAAATCGTCAAGATCGAAAGGTGCAAATGGCTGCCTCTTGCAGCCGAAAGCGGCGAACCCAGGGCCTGGAACAATTTGGCCGGAATACGCCTGCATGGCTTCCTCGGTTTCGAACGATCCATCGACGCCGCGATCGGCTGGCTACGCAAGCTGGTCGAGCTCGGCGACGCGCCCGCGTTCGTGAAATTGGGTTGCGCCTTGCTGCAGCGTTTCGAAAATCGCGCCACCAAATGGAGCATGGGCAGTTACTTCGAACGCATCGCTCCACTCGTGGGAAACCCGACTCTTCCGATGAGCGAGGAGGAAAAGGCGGAAATTTTCAACCCCGTGGGAGAGGAAGCGAGGATAGCTTTTGAGGAGGCTTACCGGAGGGGGTTTGCGGAGGCCTCTTATTGGTTGGGCGAGATGTACAGGACTGGGCTCGGCATCCCCAGGGATCCGGCAAAGGCGGCCTTCTGGTACGAGAGGGCAATTAAGACCCACCCGGATAGGGTCAAGCTGGGTTTTCTCTATCTCAGGGGAGATGGGGTCGACAAGGACGAAGCCAAAGCCGCGAGGCTTTTCCTGGAGGATGAATTCGAGGAGTCAAAATACCTATTGGGGCGGATGTTTCTCGAGGGTCGGGGCGTCATCCATAGCCCCTTGGCCGCGGCCCGGTTGTTCAGGTCGATCTCCTATGAAGATCTCCAATCCCCGGGTGCCAGGGAATACCGCCCTGACGCCTGCGCGGCAGCTAGCCTTGCCGCTGAAGCCCTCGCCAACCTTTATCGGGAAGGCATCGGGGTCAAACAGGACGACGGCTGGGCAGAATACTGGGAAAGGGTGAGCCGAGGTGAGTTTAATGAAAAAGATTAACGATTGGGTGTCTCCTCAGCGAGGCTACCTGGATGAACGATAAGTTTAAAGGGGTTCCGGTCGAGGCGGACACGGTGGTTCTCTCGGAAGAGGTTGTCATGGTGGGGGAGATGGAGGCCCTTCGCCAGCGGTGGTTCTGGGATGGGACCACGGCGGAGAGCCTCATCTTCCGGGAGGAGGATGTTGCAGGACTCTCGGATGATGCCTTGGAGGATCTCGTCTGGGATTCGAATTTCGTAGTCGAGGACACGGGGGTAACGGTAACCAGGGGGAGATCTTCATTCAGCTTCGTGAACTTCAATTTTCAGGAAACTTAGCGGGTCCTAATCTTTGAACATAGGAGGGATGATCATGAAGGTAGATACCCAAGAGGGGAAAAAGGGAATGCTTAAAGGAGAAAAACTAGCAAAAATCAATAACGAGTATCTCAAAATATGGGGTAACAATCATTCTGATAAAGAGGCAACTAAAAGGTTTCCTTTGGCCTATCCAGAGTTAAAAAAATCTGCCGTATTGTTCGTAGGGTTAAATCCTTCTTTTTCAAATGAGATATGGAGCCGAATAATGGGAAAAGAGAAACCCTTTGATGGGAAAGATGCTAGCACTTATTTTAATTATCATGATAATCGAAATAAATATGATTTGGATGTGGCTATAAACGCAGAGAAAGAGGCTAGGGCTAAACACGTCATGTATTTCAAGCAGATACGGAGTATCGGTGAATATTTCGATATCTCGGTAGAGCATATTGATATGTTTGCCTATCGTGAAACGAGCGCAAAAAAATGTTTAGGTAATGTTATGGAAAAAGAAGGAAAATTAACGCCTTTTGGGAAAGATCAATATGATGTCTTCTGCGATTTGGTCTCGTTATTGGAACCTATTGCTCTTGTTGTGATAAACGCGAGCGCGTCTAGGATTTTCAAGCAAGAAATAACCACGCTAGAGTACGATAAGAAATCTGGCGTTTATTGGCTTGAGCAAAATTCTAGAATGAAAATAAAAAATAAAGTCCCGATTTTTTTCTCTGGGATGCTTTCTGGTCAGCACTCGCTAGACATTAGCTCCAGAGACCGTCTTTATTGGCACCTAGAACAAGAGCTAAAAAATAATTACAAGCTAAAGAATGATTACAATCCTGACCTGTACAGATTATTCTGCAAAAAGGAAGAAGAAGGCGAAAAACGTCCCATGGCAGATTAGAATATTCTGAATTTATAAAAGGCTACAGTTCATTCCAACCCCGATATATAGTAAATACGCCTGCTCAGTCCCTCCCCATCCGGGGAGGGACTGTTTTTGTTGGTCGTGGCAAGTGAACGGCGAAATAAGGTCAGTAAGCTCCCTTGCCGGGAATGAGGTGTCGGATTCCGCCCTTGGGGTTGGGGACATCGCCTTCCCTCCTGGGGATCAGGTGGATGTGGCAATGGAAGATGCTCTGGCCCGCAACGAGTCCCGAGTTCGCCCCGACGTTGAAGCCCTTCACGGATTCGTCCCTGGCGAGGATTTCCTCTTTCACGATCCGCAAGAGGTCGTTGCAGGCGAGAAGCTCTTCTTTCGAGAGTTCGAAATAGTCGCTTACGTGCCGCCTGGGGATGATGAGGGAGTGCAGTTCCGTCACGGGGAACCCGTCCCGGATGGCAAAGGCAAGCTCATTCTCGGCGATGATGCGCTCTTCGCCGACGTTGCAGAAAAGACACCCGTTCTCGTGTTTCATCGATTTCCCTCCTGGGCGGCACGTTGACGGTTTTTGAAAGCATCCAGGGTTTGCTGGATCCTCATGCGGATCCACGATTCGTCGAACTCGCTCCGGTACAGGAAACGGGGCTCGCTTTCCCATTCCCAATCCTCTCCCGGAAGCATCCCGTCAACTCGCGAATAAAGCGGTGATCCGGGCAAAGGGTAGGGGACATTGATGGAAATGTCGTCGAACGGCAGCGACAGGGCCATCTCGAAGGTCTTTTCGATGGACTCGACCGTTTCACCGGGATATCCGACCATGAAGAACCCGCCGACTCCGATTCCCGCCGCGTTGAACAGCTTAACCGCCCTTTTGCCGTCGGCCACGGTCGTCTTCTTGTTCATCAGCTTGAGCGTTTCGTCGCTCGCCGATTCAAGCCCCAGGTAAACCCGCACGCACCCTGAAGCCGCCATTTCCCCGACGATCTCCGGCGTGAGGCTGTCGACGCGGGACAGGCAGGTCCAGGTTACGCCGGGCGCTTCCCGCCGCATCCGTTCACAGAACCCGGCCAGGTAGTCCAGGGAGAGCGTGAACGAGTCGTCCGCGATCCATAGGCTTTCGTAGCCGAGCCGGCGGATCTCTTCGATTTCGGCGAAAACCTTATCCAGGGGCCGCTTCCGGAAAAGGTTGCCGAAGATCGGGCGGCTGCAGAAATCGCACGCAAAAGGGCACCCGCGGGTCAGCATGATGCTGGCTTGGGGGAGGTCGCTCCTTTCAAGGCAGGCCTGCTGGTAGGCTTGATGGTCCGCCTGGGAACGATCCGGGTTGGGCAGGTCCGCGATTTCCGCTTCCGCCAGGTGTTCCTGGGGGATATCCGCAAACGCTTTTCCCTGCCTTGAAATAAAGGCGCCGGGATAGCCGGAGAGGTCGCACTTCCCGATATCCCCGGGGCGCAGCCCTTTGTCGAGGGTGTCCCTGCAAAAGTTGGGAAACGCCCGGTCGGCCTCCCCCCGGAAAACCAGGTCGAAATGGGAGCCGAAAAACTCCGGCATCACGGAAGGGTGGGGGCCTCCGGCGACGAACAGGGTATGGGGCAATTCCCGGCGCAGGAGGGCGAGGAGGGAAAGGGCGGAACGCATGAGAGTCGCCAA
>ENA-ORXD01000098-ORXD01000098.1-sediment-metagenome-genome-assembly--contig:-NODE-98-length-146689-cov-8.178887_pt1 | contig 146689 bp, 145 predicted proteins | sample MGYA00237862_ERZ511471 | MGnify/ENA metagenome assembly ERZ511471
AAGAGTAGCGCACATGGCAAACTTGATGACCAACTTCATCTCACTTATTCAACTTATTTCTAAGACGGGACACTAGTGCCTTTCCTCTCCCAGGTAGGCGGCGATAACCTCTGGATTATTGCGGATTTCTTCCGGGGTTCCCTCGGCAATCTTCCTGCCGAAGTCCAGTACCACGATTCTGTCCGCGATGTCCATCACCACGCCCATGTCATGTTCTACCAGTACGATGCAGTTGACGCCGTCCCTCAGCACCTTTGAATCGGGATAGGTGATGCCCTGCCCCTCGAAGATATCGATGATGAAGCGGGCGATGTCTTCCTTCTCTTCCAGGTTCATCCCGGCCATCGGTTCGTCCAGCAGTAGCACCTTCGGCTCCAGGGCCAGGGCCCGGCCCAGCTCCACCCTTTTGCGCATGCCGTAGGGAAGGATACCCACCACCGACTTGCGGATGGGTTCGATTTCCAAAAAGTCGATGATGTCCTCCACCATCTTGCGGTGCTCGATTTCTTCCCCGTGCGCCGGGCCGAAGTAGAGCGCGCTGGAAAGGACATTCTGCTTCATCAGGACATGGCGCGCCGCCATGATGTTGTCCAGGGTGCTCAGGCCGGTGTAAAGCTCAATGTTCTGGAAAGTGCGGGCCAGCCCCAGCCTGGCGGCTCTGTCCGGGCGGATGCGGGTGATGCGTTTGCCCTCGAAATAAATCTCGCCTTTCTGGGGCTTGTAAAAACCGTTGATGCAGTTCAAAAGGCAGGTCTTGCCGGCGCCGTTAGGCCCGATGATGGCTAAAATCTCGTTCTTGCGGATGTCCACGCTGACATCGGTCAGGGCTTTTACTCCGCCGAAAGAAAGAGAAACGTTTTCAATCTTTATCTTGATTTCATGTGAGACGAGAGTGGGCGTAATCTTTTCTTGTTCCATCGTTATTGAATGACTAGCTGCTCTTCCCTTCCGCTTTTCTCACCTTTTGCGCTTCCTCGGCGAAGAGCTTATCCCGGTACTGGAGACCGCGAGCGCACTCGGGCCCATCGCATCCCGGATTCCCTGCCGCTTTTCCCTTGCCGGCGGTGCCGTACTTCTGATAGCCCACACATTTCAAACTGCCGTCCTTGTAAACGATGACGGTCACTTCGTCGTCGACGCTTTCACAGAAAAGTGTGGTCGCTGTTACCTGCCAGTCTACCATTTTGCCGTATCCAATGCGGGGAAGTACCCTCCTATATTAGCATTGCACGCCTCCGGAGTTCAAATGCGGGGGTAGTGGGCGCGCGATTGTTTATTCCTGCTTTTTGCTGAAAATGAAGATATAGAGAATAGGCAGAATTCCGGCGGTGTTGAGGATGAAAAGGAATATGAACCATACCAGCTGGCCGTTTCTTCCCGCGCGCCACAGGGCGATACCCTTCCAGACTGCGTCCCAGATGGCCACAACGCCGACGAGAAACCAGAACAGGCCGGCTGCAATCGGTAAACCAAGGTCGCTCATCTTTTTACCTCCCGAACAGATTGACCTATTATAGCATTAGCGAGGGAATTAATGTATATGTAAGTACCGCAGGGCAAAACATAGGGGAACAACTGTCACGATATGGGAGTGGCAAAGCCTAAAATACGATCATCTTCCCGGCGATTTGGGCCAGGCCCATGACCGCGCCGGGTACCACGCCGAGGAACAGCACGCCGATACAGGCAAAGAGCAGGGCCAGGCGCAGCGCTCCGGAAGACGGCACGCTTTCCGCGGAAGCCGGCTCGCCGAACCACATTACCTTGACCACGCGCAGGTAATAGTATGCGGAGATGACGCTGTTAATCACGGCGATAATCACCAGCCAGACCAGGCCCTGCTGCACCGCCGCGCTGAAAATGTAGAACTTGGCCATGAAACCGGCCGCCGGCGGCATCCCGATGAGCGAGATGAGACACAGGGTCAGCCCCAGGGCGACAAGCGGCGAGCGCTTCATCATCCCCGTGAAATCGCTGATTTCATCGCTGTTGACCTTGTTGGTGATGGCGATGATGGCAATAAACGCCCCGATGTTGGTGAAGGCGTAGCTGGCGAGGAAGAACATAACGCCGCTCTGACCGGTCACGCTTTGCGTTGAAGCAAAGCCCATCGCCGCCACTCCCACCATGAGATAGCCGGCCTGGGCGATACTGGAGTAACCGAGCAGCCTCTTGATGTTACTCTGGGGGATGGCGGCAAGGTTGCCGATGGTCATACTGACAACCGCCAGCCAGGCAAAGATAAGGCCCCAGTTCTGGGACAGCCAGGGAATCTGGAAGGCGGTAAAGAAAACGCGCAGGACAAGGGCAAAGCCCGCTGCCTTGCTGGCGACGGACAGGAAAGCGGTGATTGTAGTGGGCGCGCCTTCATAAACGTCCGGTACCCACATCTGGAAAGGAACGGCCGCAATCTTGAAACCGGCTCCGCCGATGATAAGTACGATGCCCAGCATCAGCGCCGGGTTAGCCATCAGGGCTGGTGCCGTCATGCCTCCGAGCACACTGGCAATTTCACCAAGTTGCGTCGTGCCGGTAACACCGAAGACCAGTGCCATGCCGTAAAGCAGGACACCGGAGGCCGTGGCCCCTAGCAGCAGGTACTTCAGCGAGGCTTCGGTAGATTTCCGGTCCTTGAGGAAGCCCACCAGAGCGTAAAGCGAGATGCTGGTAAGCTCCAGGGCGATATATATCGAGATAAGCTCGGCGGTGGCTGCCATCAGCATCATGCCCAGCGTGGAGAGGAGAATGAGCGCGTAATATTCGCCCTGGAAGCGGGCCAGCTTACTGACGTAGTCGCGAGAGGCAAGGACCAGCAGGAAGGCCACTCCCAGGAAGATTATCTTGAAGAAGAGGGCGTAGTTGTCCACTGCCAGCATGTTGCCGAACAGGGCCGGGTAGCTGCCGCCCCACATGGTGAAGGAAATAAAAACCGAAACCGCCAGCCCCGCCAGGCTAACTTTGGCCAGCCACCACTTGCCGGTCACAAACAGGTCCAGCAGAATCACGATGGCCGCCGTGACCACCAGCACCAGTTCCGGCAGCAAAAGCGTCAGGTTCAAGACCAACTCCTTATCGATTTCTTAATCATATTACCTTTGCTATTTCAAGCAGCCTTCGGGTATCCTCATGGAGCTCTTCCCATATCTCCGGAAGGCTCTCTTTCTTCACCCATTTCGCTTCGGCGATGTCACTGTCAGGCTTTAATCTACCCCCGGTCATTTTCGCCAGAAAATCTATATATATCACGTGCAGGGAGACTTCATTGCCTTCTTTTACTACGCGGTCGAAAGCGGGCAGGGCCTGCGTTAAGGCAATTTCCAGCCCGGTCTCTTCCCTTACTTCTCTTCTGATTCCCTCCTCAATCGTCTCGCCGTGTTCCAGCTCTCCGCCCGGACAGATCCATTTGCCCTGCCAGAAACCTCCCCTTTCCCGTCTGTGCTTTACCAGGAGTATCCGCTTCGCCTCATCCTCAATCACCGCCCCCACTCCAATCAGTATTTTATCTCCCAAATCTTTAATTTAGCCGCCGAGTAAAGCCGCTATCGGCGCAATGCCGAGCTTAATCACGTCGGTCAGTACCGCCGGATAGACGCCCACCAGGATAATCACTGCAATCAGGCTGAAGGAGTAAAACTTCTCCAGGCCGTCCTGGTCATGCACGGAATTATAGGTCTCCTTCACCGGGCCATAGAAGGCCTGCTGGAGCATCCAGAGGATATAGCCTGCGGTGATGACCACGCCGAGCACGGCGATAACGGTATAGACCTGGATGCCGGGCACCGCCTGGCTGGAGAAGCTGCCTACGAAGATAAGGAACTCTGCGGCAAAACCGCTGGTCAGGGGCAGTCCCAGCGAGGCCAGCCCGGCCACGGAAAAGACTACCGCGAGGACCGGTACCTGCCGCGCCAGCCCACCAAGCTTGCGCAGGTCTCTTTCTTTAACGTTATGGATGACCAGCCCCGCCATGGCGAAGAGCAGCCCGGTGACCACGCCATGGCTGAACATCTGCAAGGCGGCGCCGGTAAGGCTGACCTCTCCCAGCGCGAAGATGCCCAGCAGCACATAGCCCATGTGGCTGACGCTGCTGTAGGCAATCATCCTCTTGATATCCGTCTGGCGCAGGGTTATCGCCGCTCCGTACAGGATGCCGATAAGCGCCAGTACCAGCATCAGCGGCGCGAACTGCTTCGCTACTTCGGGGAAGAAGCTGACGCAGAGTCGAATCATGCCGTAGCCACCCATCTTGATTAAGGAACCGGCCAGCATCACGCTGGCGGCAGTGGGGGCATCGGTGTGGGCGTCCGGTAGCCAGGTGTGCAGCGGGAAAACGGGCAGCTTCACCGCAAATCCGATGAGCAGCAGGAAAAAGATAGCCGCGGCGGGCATGATGGACTGCACCATGCCCAAACCTTGCCGGGATATTTCCACCATGTCCAGGCTGCCGGTGGTGAAGTAAAGGCTGAGGATACCGGCCAGCATGAAGGCGCTGCCGAATAACGTGTACAGGACATACTTCAGCGCCGAATATTCTTTTCTCCCCGCCCCCCAGACGTGAATCAGGAAATACATGGGAATGACCTCTATCTCCCACATGATAAAGAAGAGGAGCAGGTCAAGCGACATGAATACGCCGAGGATGCTCGACTCCAGCAGGAGCAGCCAGGCGAAGTACTCGCGCGGTCTCTCGTGGATTTTCCAGGAGATGAGCACCGCCAGGAAACCCAGGAAAGCGGTGAGCAGCACCAGCGGCATGGAGAGGCCGTCCACGCCCAGGTGGTAGTAGGCATTCAGGGGGGCAATCCAGAGGAGCTTTTCCTCGAACTGGATGAAGCCGGCGGCTGACGGAGAGCGGTCGAAAAGGGCGAAGGCGATAACCGCCAGGATGAAGGGGACAATCGTGAAAATAAAGGCAATGGTTTTAATCGACCGCTGCTGGGAGCTGGGCAGGAACAGGGCGATGAGCAGCGCCCCCGCCGCCGGGAGGAAGAGAATCGCGGTCAGATAATTAAAGTCCAAAACTATAATACCTCGCTAACATCATGTAAAAATAAACACGCTCAGAATAATCGCCAGTATACCGATGCCGATAAACAGGGCGTAGAATTGGATTTGACCTGTCTGGGCGTGTCGGAGAGCCCGGCCCCCCGAGTGCAGGCTTTTGGCGACGCCGTTAACAATTCCGTCCACGCCGAAGCTGTCGAGACCCTGGAAAATCCAGAAAAGTCCCTTCATCATGAAGTTGCGCACGATGACGTCCTCGTAAAGGTCGTCGAAGAAGTACTTGCGGAAGGCGAGCGTGCGCAGCGGGCCGAACAGCTTCCCGAAGGAATCGGCGGAGAGCCACTTCTTGTTGTAGATGGCGTACGCCGAGAAAATCCCGAAAAGGGCCACCAGCAGGGCAATCATGGGCAGGCCTCCGGTAAAGACGTGGAACAGGCCTCCCAGGAAGCCGCCTTCAACCTCGTGGCCGTGCATCCCCATGAACTGGTTAAAGCCGCCGGTAACGTTCCACCACCCGGCAAATATCGCCAGTATGGAGAGAAAAGCCAGCGGGAAGACCATTACTGCCGGGGACTCGTGGGGGTGGCTGTGTTCCCCGTGTTCGTCGGTGGCCCCGCCGCGGTACTCGCCGTGGAAGGTCATGAAGATGGCGCGGAACATGTAAAAGGCGGTCAGAAAGACGGTAATAAAGCCCAGCCAGAAGAGTATCGGCTGGTTTTCCAGCGCCGTAATCAGTATCTCGTCCTTGCTCCAGAAACCGGCCAGCGGCCAGATTCCCGCCAGGCTCAAAGAGCCGATAATGAAAGTCCAGTAGGTCCAGGGCATGTATTTCTTGAGGCCCCCCATCAGGCGCATGTCAAAGGTGCCGGTGGCGTGGTTGACGCTGCCGGAGCCCATAAACAACAGGGCCTTGAAATAGGCATGGGTGAACAGGTGGAACATGCCGATGGCCGCGGCGCCCTTGGCGACCTCAATCGAGATGTGTCCCCCGTTGGCGACCGCGATACCCGCGGTGCCCAGCCCGAGCATCATGTAGCCCAGCTGGCTTATCGTGGAATAAGCCAGGACACGCTTGATATCGAACATCACCAGGCCTATCGTCGCGGCAAAGATGGCGGTAAAGCCTCCGATAATAGCGACGGTGGTGACTGCCTGGAGCGAGTTAACGAAGACGGGGAGCATCCGCGCGACCATGAAGACGCCCGCCGCGACCATGGTGGCGGCATGGATGAGGGCGCTGACCGGGGTGGGGCCTTCCATCGCGTCCGGCAGCCACACGTGCAGCGGGAACTGGGCGGACTTGCCCACCGCCCCGGCAAAGAGCCCGATGGCGGCCCAGGTGAGCGTGGTGCCCGCGATGGCCCCCGCCACCGCCAGCTCATGCAGCTCAGCGATGTCAAAGGTGCCGGTGCTGTTGTAGAGGACCAGAATCCCCGCCAGGAAACCGAAGTCGCCCAGCCGGGTGACGATAAACGCTTTCTTGGCGGCGTTGGCGGCGGAGGGCTTGTGGAACCAGAAACCGATGAGCAGGTAAGAGCAGAGCCCCACCAGTTCCCAGAAGATGAACATGAAGAGCAGGTTGTTTGCCAGCACCAGCCCGAGCATGGAAGTGGTGAAAATGGACATCCAGGCGAAATAACGGTGATAGCCGGGGTCGCCGTGCATGTACCCCTGAGAGTAAATCTGCACCATCAGACTGACCACGGTGACCACGAGCAGCATCACCACCGTCAATGGATCGAGGATAATCCCCACGCTGAACTCGAACCCTCCGATGGTCAGCCATTTTATCGCCGGAATGGCGATTTCATGTTCGGGCGCATTCAGCACCGCGAACAGGGACCAGATGGAGATGGCGATGGAGCCGAGCAGGGCGGTGATGATGGTATATCCGGCAAGCTGCGGCTTGTCCCTGAGGAAGAGCCGCAGGAAGAATACGATAATAATGAAGGAGAAGAACGGCATCAGGAAGATAAACCAGGGCAGTTGATGCGGCATCACAACTTCCTCAGAATATCCCTGATGACGTGCTCTTTGTCCTCGGGGACCAGAATCGAATATTCCATAAACTCCTGTCCCATGGGCAGACCCTTTACCGGCATTATCTGGGTAGGGATACCTTCTCCTTCAAAGGCTTCCTTCCACATCTCCGCCAGCATTAAATTGGGCGCTTTTTTAACTTCTACCCACATATGCTACCATTTCATCAGATTAATCTTCGTAATATCAATGCCTTCCAGGCTGCGGTAAATGGCCAGGATAATGGCGATGCCCACCGCCACCTCAGCCGCGGCGACCACCATGACAAAGATGGCGAAGACCTGCCCCGTGAGCAGGGCGGGCACCACGTAGCTGGAGAAGGCGACCATGCTAATATTGACGGCGTTCAGCATCAGCTCCAGGCACATCAGTACGATGACCGCGTTGCGCTTGGTCAGCGCCCCGAAGAGGCCGATGCAGAAGATGACCGCCGATAGTATCAGATAGTGTTCCAGACCTACCATTTATTTCTCTCTCGCCAGGACAATGGCGCCGATGATGGCGGAAAGTATCAGCGCCGCCCCGATTTCCACCGCCAGGACGTAATCGCCGAAAAGCTTCTCTGCGAGCAGCGGCGTGGTGGGCGCTGCCGGAGCCGTATCAGCGATATTCCATGCCGTTCCGGTCAGGGCATAGACCAGCACTCCCAGAAAGACTATCACAATAATCGCGGCGGGGAGCACCATGCGGTTGAACGGACTTCCCCGCTGGTATTCCCGCGTCATCATGATAGCCACGATAATCAGCACGGATATCGCGCCGACGTAGACCAGAATCTGGATGGCCGCCAGGAAGTCGGCGCTCAGGGTTACATAAAGTCCCGCCACGGTGATAAAGCACAGTATCAGGGACAGCGCGGCGCGGAAGACGTTGCGCAGCATCACCACGCCCAGCGCGGCGATAACGGCCACGATTGCCAGCATCCAGAATGCGATAGTCAGTCCCATTTATCTCTTCTCAACGATTTTCTCAATCAGCAGCGTCTGCCGGGGCAGCTTCCCGGCAAGCTCCGGGTGATAGTAGCCGCTGGCTACTCTGCCCGGTTTTTCCAGCATGGTTTCCATGTCCTGCACCAGTTCCCCGCGCCGGTACTTCGCGCATTCAAAGGCATAGCTCATGAAGAGGGCGTCATAAGGGCAGGCTTCCACGCAGAGCCCGCACTGGATGCAGTAGCCGGTGTCCACCTGGTATTTTTCCACCCGAAACTTGTTGTCTTCGGGATGGGTGGAGGTCACAATCTCAATAGCTCCCTGGTGGCAGGTCTTGGCGCAGGTGCCGCACCCGGTGCATCTCTCCCGGCTCCAAACCAGCTCGTTGCCGCGCGTGCGGCGGGAGATGTTCAGCCGCTGCTCGGGATACTGGGAGACCGTCGGGTGGCGTAAGAGGTGGCTGATAACCACCGACATCCCCTTGGCGATGCCTTTTCCGTAATGCTCAAACTTCAAGTCTGCCCCAGCCTACCTTGTAAAAGATTTTCGCCCACAGCAGTATCAGTACCGCCATGACGGCGAAGTTAATCGGAACCACCACCCAGGGCAGGGTGTCAGGCCAGGCGAGTACCTGGACGGCGGTCACGAACAGGTTAATCAGCGCCACCGGGAGGAGGAACTTCCAGGCAAAGGCCATCAACTGGTCGATGCGGACGCGGGGCAGGGTGCTCCGTGTCCAGACCATGAGGAAAAAGACGGCGACGACCTTGATGACGAACCAGAACCACGGCGGAAGTAAGGGGCCGCGCCAGCCGCCGAGGAAGAGAGTGGTGATGATGGCGGCCACGGCCACCGCCTCGGCGTATTCCACCAGGTAGAACATGGCGAATTTCATCCCGGAATACTCGGTGTGGAACCCGGCCACAATCTCCGAGTCCGCTTCCATCAGGTCGAACGGGCTGCGGTTGATTTCCGCGCAGCCTGCAGTGAAGAACAGGAAGAACCCCAGGGGCTGCAGCAGGATAAAGGGAATGTCCTGCGCCAGCACAATCTGGTTCATGGAGAGGGAACCGGCAATCAGAATCACGCCGACAACTGCCAGCACCAGAGGAATTTCATAGCTGACCACCGCGGCGACGTTGCGCATGGCGCCGAGCAGGGAGTACTTGTTGCTGGAGCCCCACCCCGCCATGAAAACGCCCACCGTGGAGACGGAACTGACGGCGACCACGTAAAGGATGCCGATATTCAGGTCGGCGAGGAGCGCCCCATTGCCGAAGGGTATCACGGCGAAGATGAGCAGCGCCGGAGCGAAAGCGACCACCGGAGCCAGCCAGTGCACCAGCTTATCAGCGGTGCCGGGGACGATGTTTTCTTTCAGAAGGACTTTCACCGCGTCCGCCACCGGCTGAAAAATACCGAAGGGGCCGGTGCGGTTGGGCCCGAGCCGACTCTGCATCCGGGCCATGCCCCGCCGCTCGATGTAGATGACGGCCATGACCATGGTCAGTACGAAGATGATGATAATCAGGGTGAAGATAAGCCAGTGCCACCAGAACCCGCTGATGCCCAGCATATCGCCGGGCCAGTCCGGCGGCAGGGCATTCGGCAGTTCCGGATTCACGGCAGGGTCAAGCAGCACCACTAGCGGTCAACCTCCCCCATGGTAATATCGATACTTCCGAAGATAATAATCAGGTCCTGGACCTTCCAGCCGCGCACCATCTCCCTCAGCGGAGTCAGGTTTATCAGGCTGGGCGGGCGGACATGGCAGCGGTAGGGGGCGATGGAATTATCGGAGACGAGGTAGAAGCCGAGTTCCCCCTTGGGGGCTTCGATGCGTCCATAGACCTCTCCAGCGGGGGGGCGCACCAGGTGAGAAACGTCAGCCCGTACCGGGCCCTCGGGGATGTCTTTGCGCGCCTGGTTGAGGATGTGCAGGCTCTGGCGCATCTCTTCCACCCGTACCCGGTAGCGGTCATAGCAGTCACCGGCTTCCCCTGTGGGTATTTCAAAGTCGAAGCGGTCATAAATGGAGTACGGGTCAGCCTTGCGGATGTCCCATTTTATCCCGGTACTGCGCAGCACCGGCCCGCTGACACCGCAGGCGATGGCGTTTTCGCTGCTGAGGACACCCACTCCCTTTGCCCGCGCCAGCAGGATTTCGTTTTCCTTGAGCAGCCGGTCAATCTCATCGATGAAACCGGGCATCGTTGCCAGGAACTTGTCCATGGCGGGCAGGAATTCCTCGGGGATATCCTGGCTGACACCGCCAATGCGCATGTAGTTATAGGTCAGCCGCTGACCTGATACCATCTCAAAGAGGTCAACTATTTTTTCCCTCTCCCGGAACATGTAGAGGAAGGGGGTGAAGTACGCTCCGCAGTCGTTCAGGAAGGCGCCCACAGCGACGAGGTGGCTGGCAAGGCGCTGAAGCTCCGCCATAATCACGCGCAGGTACTCGCCGCGCTCCGGTATTTTGACCCCCGCCAGCTTCTCCACCGCCAGGCAGTAGCCCAGGTTGTTGCTCATGGAGGCCAGGTAGTCCATGCGGTCGGTCAGGGGGATGAAGCCGGTATAGGTGCGCTGCTCGGCGAGCTTTTCGACACCGCGGTGCAGGTAGCCGAAGACCGGCTCGATGTCCAGCACCACCTCCCCGTCGAGCGTCGCCCGCATGCGGAAGACACCGTGGGTGCTCGGGTGCACCGGGCCCATGTTCAGGACAAACGGTTCCGTCCTTAATGCCATTACAAATAGTCCTTGCGCAGGGGGTGTCCCGGGAAGCCGTCCCAGAGGAAAATGCGCTTCATATTGGGATGGTTTTCGAACTTAATCCCCATCAGGTCGTAAATTTCCCGCTCCTGGAAATCGGCCCCCTTCCAGATACCGACCACCGAGGGCAGTACCGGGTCCTCGCGGTCATAAACGCGCGTCTTCAGGGTAAACCAGTGGTTATGTTCCAGGGAGCTTATCCGGTAGACCACCTCGAAATAATCGAAATAGTCCACGGCGGTAACAAAGTTGAGGTAGTTAAGGCCCAGCTCGGGACTGTTTTTCAGGAAATCAGCCGTCTGCAGGAGAGACTTGTCCTGTACCAGAGCACTGCTTTCGTCCGTCTGGACAGTGCTCCCGGGGAATTTCTCTTCCAGCTGCCGGGCGATTTCCTTACCCGAGAGGGCTACCGTCATTATTTTTTTCAGCCTTTCCTGGCCAGTGATTTTTTAGCAATTTTCTGCTGGAGCATCTGAATCCCGTAGATGAGGGCTTCGGGGCGGGGCGGGCAGCCGGGAACGTACACGTCCACGGGGATAACCCGGTTATAGCCCGGGACGACGCTGTAAGAAGAGGCGAAGATGCCGCCGCTGATGGCGCAGGCGCCCATCGCGATGACCCATTTCGGCTCCGCCATCTGGTTGTAAATCCGCCGCACGTTGGGGGCCATCTTCCAGGTGAGCGTGCCCGCGGTAATCATCAGGTCCGCCTGGCGGGGTGAAGCGCGCAGGATTTCCATGCCGAAGCGGGAAAGGTCAAACCGCGGCCCGTTGGCAGCGATGAACTCGAAGGCGCAGCAGGCGGGGAAACAGATAGCCGTCCAGAGCGAGGAGCGCTGCCCCCAGTTGATTATCGCGTCTACCGTGGTCAGGAAGATATTTTTTTCAATTTCTTCGTCCAGCCATTTGTCCGGGTCGGGGATGGCCTCCTGGCTGCTTTGTCTTAGTTCTTCGATGACCTGACCCTCGATGCGGTCAAGCTCTTTGTCCGAGTAAATGCGGTTCTCCGCTCTGCTTATTTCCATTCCAGGACCTGCTTTTTCCAGGCATAAAGATAGCCGACGAAGATGATGCCGATGAGCACGGCAACCGCGATAAGACTGGAGACGCCGAGCTGCCGGAGACTGACCGCCCAGGGATAGAGGAAGATTACCAGGACGTCCAGCGCCAGGAAGACGAGGGCGTAAAAATAATAATGGAAGTTGAACTGCACCCAGGTCCTGCCGATAGTCTCCATACCGCATTCAAAATTGGCGTTCTTGATGGCATTGGGGTGAGAGGGGACGACCCCCACGAAGCGCAGAATGACGGGAATAACAACCATTAAAAGGGTGAAAAGAACCGCGGCGATAAGGAACAGACCAATGTATCCGTAATGTATCAGCAAATGTATCCTCTTCGGCCAGGATAGCTACGATAACCGTTGGTCAGTATAACACACCTTTTTTATCAAAAGCAAGACTTATTTGCTATTGAATATCCCCCTCCGCAGACATGACACCCCGCGCTTGCTTTCATTATTTCCGGGTATTTTCGCCGCAGGGTGTCCGGCCGGTACGGCGGGGCTACGGCGCAGTGACCAGGTTGATGAGTTCGTAGTCCAGCTTTTCTATCTCCAGTCTTTTGAGCAGTTCCGGCACGGCGTCTTCGGTAGCAACCACGGTAATGGAAAGGCCGCAGCGCGCCGATTCGACAGCCGCTTCCTTCACTCCGAAAAGGTATTGCGGTTCCATCCCGGCCTGCCGTAGCGTTGAGAGTGCCTCTATGCCGATGCTGCCGATTGATTGGCGGCCGGGCATGGAGGCTTTCAGCCTTTTGATGTCCACCAGCCCCGAGCCTCCCTTTTCGATATCGGGTACCTGCAGGACGGTAATTTTCCCCCGGGTCAGTTCCACCAGACCTTCGATTTTTGAGATGCCCACGTCCTGTCCCTTCCTGGCCCCGGACGCGGCGATGCCCCAGGCATTACTGTCCGCCCGCGGGGAGGCGTAAAGGAGGCCTTCCTTCATCTCCAGGCCCACCCGCTGTCCCGCCGCGATGTCCGAACCGGCGATAGCGGCGCATACCGTGATATTGGTTACGGCATCCTGTACCACCGGTATGTATCCCTGGAGCTCGCGGAGCATCTTCAGCATCCAGTTGACCCCTTTTGCGCTCACCCTGTAGCTGGAACGGCCCGCGGAAACCAGCATCTCTTCCGCAAGCAAGCGGCGGATGTGCTCCGAGACCGCCTGCGGCGTGAGCCTTAGTTCGGCGGCAATCTTCTTCTGCGGGATTCCCGGGCCGCTGGCCGCGATTTCAACCAGTACCTGGAACCTGGTGGCCGAATTTTTATTCTGCAGTATCTCTACCATCAGCCCTCATTATAGTCGACCCGATATCAGCGGACAAGGTCCCCCGGGGGGGGGCTTATCGGGTGCTTTTTGCTTAAGATAATGTCCCCTCCCATCCCCGATGATTTTCTGCCCGCCCCGTCCCGCCCTCGCGGCTGCTCTCTTCTGCCCCGCCAAATGCAAACATAACCATCGGCAGGTTGCCATGATATGTTTTTTATGGCGTGTTATAATTATTCCAGAATTATTCCAGAAAAAATCGCGAGTATCCATACATGGGCTCTCCGTCTTCGCCTGGTATCTCATCCGGAGGCGCGGGATTTGACAGGGAAATAGGCGCTATCTGGATTAAATCCGTGAAAGATAATCCGGGGTAATTAGAGGAGGTTTTAACCTATAGGGATGAGACCAGATTATTTGAGCAGGGTCGTTCTGACCGCAGTTATTCCGGTCGCGGCGGTTGTCTTGGCGGGTACGTCCTGTTCTCCGGGAGGCTACTCCGGGCCGCTGGAGACCGTTACCGTTGCCGCCGTGCCGACTGAGCTGAATGCGCTGGTTTACGTGGCGGAAGACCGGGGTTATTTTCAGGAAAACGGCATCCTGTTCGAGCTGAAAGACTATGATTCCGGAGCGGCGGGAGCCGCCGGGATGCTGAGCGGGGAAGCGGACATTGCCGTCGCGGCTGAGTTCCCCATCGTGAGACAGGTTTTTAATAAAATGGATATCGTCAACTTCGGGACAATCGCCAAGTATGAAAATACCTATATTATCTGGCTTGCGGACAGCGGTTCGAGGACCATACAGGACCTCAGGGGGAAAAGAATAGGCGTCACGCTGACGACCATCTCGGAGTTTTACCTGGGAAGAACCCTGGAGCTGAACGGAATGAACATAGAGCAGGTGACCCTTGTTGACGTAAAAGCTCCGGACTCGGAGAAGGCCCTGGCGGAAGGAAAGGTGGACGCCGTGGTCACCTGGGAGCCCTGGGCAGACCGGATAAACCGGCGCCTGGGAGATAAAGCAATCACCCGGGCCGCGCAAAGCGCCCAGTATGCCTACTGGAACCTGGTGGGCTCCCGCGGCTGGGTAAACAATCATCGCGGGACTATAGAAAGGATTGTCCGGGCGCTGGGCCAGGCGGAAAAGTATGCCGCCGGTAACCAGGATGAGGCGAAAGCCATCGTCAGGGAATTGATGAATTTTGAGGAGACTTACATGGATGCCATCTGGCCCCACTATCAGTTCACCCTGTCACTTGAACAATCGATGGTCATCGCCATGGACGATGAAGCCCGCTGGATGATGGGCAATAAGTTGACGGAAGATACGGTGATGCCGGATTTCGCAGCTCATATCTACGCGGACGGTATGAAAGCCGTCAAGCCGGAAGCGGTGAACATCATCAGGTAAGATAGAGAATGAGAATCAGAACGCAGTTTATCATGACCATGCTCCTCTTCGGCGTTCTTCTGATTTCCATTTCCGTCTCGGCGATACTCACCAACGGGCGGATAGAAAGGGCAAACGAGCAGGAAATGATCGCCGGCAGTATCGCCCAGGGGGCCAGCGAACTGTCCTACCTGGCGAACGATTACGTTATCTACGGGGAGAGCCAGCAGCACGAAAGGTGGGTGAACCGCTTCCTCAGGTTTTCCAGTGACGTGGCCAGCTTGCGCCCGGGCGCGCCGGAGCAGCAGGTCCTCGTCGCCAATATTCAGGCTAACACGCAGAGGTTGAACGAGGTCTTCGAAAGTATCGTTGCCACTGTCGGCTCTTCGCCGGAGGGGACCGCTATCCCCATGGAGACGCTCCAGTTGTCCTGGAGCCGCATGGCGGTGCAAAGCCAGGGGCTAATCTCAGATGCCGCGAGGCTGTCCCAGTTGCTGGATGACGAAATATCCCGGCTCCGGCAAATGAATATCATTGTCATCATCCTCCTGATATCCATGTTCCTCGCTTATTTTGTCGCGAATTACCTGTTGACGCAGCAGCGGGTGTTGAAGAGCATCGCGAACCTTGCCGGAGGCGCCGCGGTCATCGGCTCGGGAAACCTGGATTTCCGGATAGAAGAAAAGAGGAAAGACGAAATCGGGGAGCTGTCCTCCGCCTTCAACCGCATGACTGCTGACCTCAAGACCGTCACCGCCTCCAAGTCTGACCTGGAGAGGGAAATCGAAGAGCGCATCAAGGCCGAGGACGCGTTTTCGCTCCAGTCGGCCATCGTGCAGGCAATCAACCGCATCTTTCGGGAGTGTCTGACCTGTGAAACGAATGAGGAGCTGGCCCTCTTCTGCCTGAACATTGCCGAGGAGCTTACGCAGGCAAGGTTCGGCTTCGTGGGGGAGATAGGTGATGATGGCTTTCTGCATGACATCGCCATGAGCAAAATGGGCTGGGAGGCCTGTGCCATGGAAGATAAGGCCGGGCATCGGCGGGCCCAGGGCAGTTTTATCATCCACGGCCTGTATGGCCGGGTCCTCCTTGACGGGAAAAGTCTCTTTGCCAACGAACCTTCGTCCCATCCTGACAGCATCGGCACTCCGGAAAAGCACCCGGTAATCGGGAATTTCCTGGGCGTCCCCATGCTGAGCGGTGGCAAGGTAATCGGAATGGTAGCCCTGGCCAACCGGGAGGGAGGGTTCCGCGAAGAGGACGTAACGGTCATGGAGGCAGTGGTGCCCGCCATGGTGGAGGCCATGATGCGCAAAAAGGCGGAGGATAAAATTGCGCACCTGGCCTCGTTCCCGGAGCTTAACCCGAACCCCATCCTGGAGGTGGACGGCTCCGGCAACGTCTTGTACGTAAATCCGGGCGCCAGAAACACCTTCCCCGATCTTCTGGAGCAGGGGCCCCGCCATCCTTTACTGGCGGGCATCGAAGAGATAATCCGGGAGGTAGACAATCAGCCGTTAGTAAGGGACACGCAGATTGGTGATGCCTGGTATGAGCAGGTGGTGGCCCGCGTCACGAACTCGGATAATTTCCGCCTCTACACCCGGGATGTTACCGCCCGCAGGAACGCGATGCTGGCACTGGGAGAGAGTGAAGAAAAGTACCGCACCCTGTTCAGCAGCATGGGTGAAGGCTTCGCGCTGCACGAGATAGTCCTTGATTCCGCGGGAAAACCCGTTGATTACCGCTTCCTTGAGGTAAATGACGCCTTTGAAAAAATGACCGGGCTCTCACGCGAGAAGATAGCAGGCAAAACGGTAAAGGATGTCCTGCCCGGTATTGAACCCCTGTGGGTAGAGACCTACGGCAAGGTCGCCCTGACAGGAGAGCCGGTCCGTTTCGAAAACTACAGCGCGCCGCTGGACAAATGGTACGGGGTCTACGCATTCTCTCCGGCGAAGAACCGGTTCGCGGTGCTGTTCAGCGACATCACCTACCGCAAGAAAGCGGAAGAAGACCTCAAGCGGATGAACACGGAGCTGGAGGCATCCAACCAGGAGCTTGAGGCCTTCTCTTACTCCGTTTCCCATGACCTGCGCGCGCCCCTGCGCAGCATGGAGGGGTTCAGCAACGCCCTTCTTGAAGACTACTCTGATAAGCTGGATGACGAGGGCAAGCAGTATCTCAGGTACGTGAAGGAGTCCAGCGATATGATGGGGCAGCTCATTGATGACCTGCTGAGACTCTCCCGGGTGACCAGGAGCGAGATGAACTACGAGGCGGTAAACCTGAGCGGCTTGGCGGGAAATATCATATCCCAGCTGGAGAAGGAGGAGCCCCGCCGCAAGACCAGCGTCATCGTAAAACCCAATCTGGCCGCCTACGGAGACCGCAACCTCCTCCGCCTGGTGCTGGAAAACCTGCTGGGCAACGCCTGGAAGTTCAGCGGCAAGTCCGGGGCCGCGCGCATCGAGCTGGGGGTTACGGAGCGTGACGGAAAGAAAGCATATTTCGTGCGGGACAACGGGGTGGGGTTCGATATGACCTATGCGGACAAGCTCTTCAAACCCTTTCAGCGCCTTCACAAGCCGGCTGATTTCCCCGGAACGGGAATCGGGCTGGCCACGGTGCGGCGCATCATCCGCCGTCACGGGGGCGATGTCTGGGCGGAGAGCAAGGTGGGGGAAGGGGCCACATTTTACTTTACCCTGAGCTAGGAAAAAGGAGGTTGCCTTGGAACGTAAAAAAATTCTTCTGGTAGAGGACAATCCCCGGGACGTGGAGCTTACCAAGCGGGCGCTCCAGAAGGCGAACGTCACGAACGAACTGATAGTCGTCGAGGACGGAGTGGAAGCCTTAAACCATTTCTTCGGTGAGGACGGCAAGAGCGGCTGCGCCGTGGAAGACTGCCCCGTGGTGGTCCTGCTCGACCTGAAGCTGCCCCGGGTTGACGGCCTGGAGGTGCTGCGCCGCCTGCGCGGAGATGAAAAGACCAGGTTTATTCCCATCGTGGTGCTGACTTCTTCCAGCGAGGAAAAGGACATCGTTGCCAGCTATGACCGGGGCGCGAACAGCTTCGTGCGCAAACCGGTCAGGTTCTCCGAGTTCGCCGATGCTATTCGACAACTCGGTCTGTACTGGCTTATAATTAACCAGCCGCCGCCAAACACTGTCAGGAAAAAATGAAACCGCTGAAGCTGCTCATCGTTGAGGACTCGGAACAGGACGCGGCCCTGCTGCTCAGGGAGCTGCGCAAAGCGGGGTTTTCCCCCGTCCACAGGAGGGTGGATAACGAGGCCGAGATGAGCGCCGCCCTTGACGGGGAGAAGTGGGACACCGTCATCAGCGACCATTTTATGCCCAATTTAGACAGCCTGCGGGCATTGAGCATATTACGCGAAAAAGACCTCGACATACCCTTCATCATCGTTTCCGGGCAAATAGGAGAAGACGTGGCCGTCATGGCCATGAAAGCCGGCGCCCAGGACTATATCATCAAGGGGAACCTTAAGCGCCTCGGGCCGGCCATCGAGAGGGAGCTTGCCGAAGCTGAGAACCGCCGCCAGCGCCAGATAGCGGAGGAGGAATTAAGGGAGACGGAAGCGGCGCTCAAGCTGTCCAAACAGGTGGAGGCCATGAAGGACGAGTTCATCGGGATGGTCTCCCATGAGCTCAAGACGCCCCTGACCGTTATCATCGGCGGGCTGAGCGTGGCTACCATGGACGGCATTCTCAGGGAACAGGCCGACGAGCTGATTCAGGACGCTATCGCCAGTGCCATGTCCCTGGCTGCTATCGTGGACAACCTCCTTGAGCTTTCCCGTCACCAGTCCCAGCGCCTGGCTCTACAGGTAGAGGATACGGATATCGGGCCGGTCGTCATCTCCGTGATGAAGAAGTTCGAAAAAAGCTCCGGCACGCACCACCTGACGCTGGAACTTCCCGCTGATCTGCCGAAGGTGGTCCATGACCGGATCAGGATAGAGAGGGTGCTCCACAACCTTGTGGAGAATGCCGTCAAGTACTCTCCGGAGGGCGGGGAGGTAACGGTTTCGCTCCAGCCCGGGGATAATCATCTGGTTATCAGCGTCAGGGACCAGGGCATCGGCATATCCCCCGAAGACCAGTCCAGGCTCTTCCAGAGCCACCAGCGCCTGGAGGTGCAGAAGGAAAGTAACATCGGCGGCATAGGACTCGGACTGAGGGTCTGCCGCATCCTGGTGGAAGCCCACGGGGGTAAAATCTGGGTGCGGTCCGAACCGGGAGAAGGGTCGGTCTTCTCATTCAGCCTGCCCCTTGGCGGCGCCGGACAGGAACCGTAGTCCGCTACTTTTTCCCTCATATTGATTGTTCCCTGAGTCTTCCTCAAATGAAATCTTCTCCTGCCGTTTGTTATCGCCGTTTTTCCTTGTCTGCGGCCGGGAACCTCCGAATGTAACAGTTTTGTAATATTCTGCTCCCGGATTTTATGACTATTACATGTCAGGCAGTCTATTCTTTATGAGAGCGGGAAATAATGGTTCTGACTGGCATTGTGGGGAGCCTGGCGACTCGGGCAATCTCGTTTTCATAAATCGAGATTGCTTCGCCTGGCTCGCAATGACATAAACAACAAGCTTGAGCAAAAGGGAAAGGTGATATCATGCGGCGCAATCTTCTTGCGATATGTGCGTGTGCGCTGGGACTGCTCACGCTCTTTGCCTGCGCGGCGCCGTCTTCGCCGCCCGTCTCTAATGGAAGCCCTGCCGAGAACTATGCCAGCCTGCTGGAAAGTCTGCGCGCCGCCGGCGCCACCGCTGAGCCAGCCGGAAGCATTAACCAGCCTTTCTTCTCCGTGGAGGGCCAGGCGATAGACGTGAACGGGGAAAACGTGCAGGTCTTCGAATACGCGGACCGGGCGGCGGCGGAGGCTGAGGCGGAGATGATTTCCCCGGATGGGAGTACCATAGGCACGACGAGTGTAAGCTGGGTAGGCCCGCCGCATTTCTTTCAGACCGGCAGGATAATCGTCCTCTATGTCGGTGACAATACCGGGGTAATCGGACTCCTTGAAGGTGCCCTCGGCGGGCAGATTGCCGGAAGGTAGCTCAGGAGCTTGGAGATGAAGAAGATATATTTCGTGCTGGTAGCCGGTTTGCTGGCGCTTCCGCCGCTGGCCGGCTGTAACGGCGCTCCTTCCTCCGTCCAGGCCGGTCTGGGGGAAGAGTTCCTGCTTCCCATCGGGCAGGAAGCCCGCATCACCGGCGAGGACCTGAGCATCAGCTTTGAAGAAGTCATCGAGGACAGCCGCTGCCCCGCCAACGTCATCTGCGTTTGGGAAGGCCGGGCCAGCGTCCTCGTCGAGTTGACCTATGAGGGCGCGGCTTACCGTGTGGTCTTGAACGAACCCGGCCTGTCCGGCCCTGCTGAAGATACCTTCCGGGACTACACCATCGCTTTCCAACTGGAACCGTACCCCATCGCCGGGGGACCCGTTGCGCAGGGAGACTATTATCTGCGAATGACCGTCACCAGGCAGGAGGCCGCTCTGTCCTCCGAGGTCATGGCGGAGATATACGCCGCCGTTATCAGGCAGCTTTACCTGGTCGACCATACCTTCGGGGAGCCGCCGAATTTCCCGGCTGTTTACATTATATACAATACGATGGACTCAGTGGGGGACCCGGATGCGCCGAAGACCGGCTCCAGGGTGCTCCCCGAATACCTGCGTAATTTGATAACGGGCAACCTCGTTGACCTCCCCGCCCAGTTCATCTGGATAGCGAACCGGGACGAGGTAACCCTGGGAGATGACGGCAGGGTACCCGGCAGCGGCGCCATCGTAGCCCTGGGGAACATTCATCCCGGTGAGGGAGGGGCCGTCCTGGTTTCCGCCAGCCTGTATATCGCCTCTCTCGCGGCTACCGGAAAAACTTACATCCTCGAAGAAAAGGACGGCCGCTGGCAGGTGACCGGAGACACCGGCGTGCAGTGGATAAGCTGAAACCGAATTTCAGCCCTTTTTTGTCCTCCGAACAGCTAACCCGGAAGGGATTATGCCGTTATATTATACGGTACATTCACAGGAGGAGATTCAATGATTAAGAAAACCGTAATACTCTCTCTCATCGCCGTAATCCTGTCCGGACTGGCGGCCTGCGCCCAGCCCGCCGCGGGCGAAGTGCTAAAGTCTGACGAGCCCAGGATTACCTCTCCGGCGGCGGACAGGTCTGATATCGAGGCCCTGGTGGCAGGCAATTCGGATTTTGCCTTCGACCTTTACCAGGTCCTGAGTAAAGAAAACGGCAACCTCATTTATTCCCCTTACAGCATTTCCCTGGCCCTGGCGATGACCTATGCCGGCGCCAACGGCAATACCGCGGCGGAGATGGCTGATACGCTTAACTTCCGCCTCGCGCAGGAGAGACTGCATCCCGCTTTTAACAGCCTGGACCTGGCCCTGGCCAGCCGCGGCGAAGGCGCGGAAGGCAAGGACGATGAAGGCTTCCGCTTGCACATCGTGAATGCTATCTGGGGCCAGAGAGACTTCCCGTTTCTCCAGGGCTACCTGGACCTGCTGGCGCGTAATTACGGGGCGGGACTGCGCATCCTGGACTTCATGACGGAGCCCGAGGCGTCCCGGATAACGATTAACGACTGGGTCAGCGAGCAGACAGAGCAGAGAATCAATGACCTGATTCCCCAGGGTTCCATCAATGAGATGACCCGCCTTGTCCTGACCAATGCCATCTACTTTAATGCCGCCTGGGAGCACCAGTTTGACGAGGAGGCGACCAGCGACGGCGACTTCTTCCTGCTTAACGGCGGCAGGGTAACCGTCCCCATGATGAGACAGACAAAATCCTTCGGCTATGCGGAGGGAGACGGCTTCCTCACCGTGGAACTGCCTTATGACGGGCGCGAGCTTTCTATGGTGGTCTTCCTGCCTGAGGAAGGCAATTTCAACCAGTTTGAGGCATCCCTGAACAGGCAGGTTGTGGACGACGCCATAGAGAACATAGACTACCGGCAGGTCGCTCTCTCCATGCCCAGGTTTGAATATGATGCCACGGCCGGGCTGAAGCAGTCCCTCGCTGCCCTGGGAATGAAGGATGCCTTTGCGCCGGAAGCCGCCGATTTTTCCGGAATGGACGGCAGGCAGGACCTGTTCATCCAGGACGTCCTGCATAAAGCCTTTATCTCCGTCGATGAGGACGGTACCGAGGCCGCAGCAGCCTCCGCCGTCGTAGTGGGAACGACATCCGCGCCCGCCGAGCCGGTCGTGGTAAACCTTGACCGCCCCTTTGTTTACCTTATCCGCGATATCGAGACCGGGGCAATTCTATTCGTCGGACGGGTGCTTAATCCGGAAATGTAAAATTCGGGCAGGGACCGGTCTGCCGGCGGGAGTGACAGCCATTTCCGCCGGCGCAGGTCTAAAAGGAATGGTCAGGTGATGAGACTCTCGCCCGGTCGGAACGGAAAAAGAACTGTCCTGGTCTGTGTCTTGCTCCTTCTTCTGGGGATGGCCGGGGGTTGTGGCCCGGCCGGGCCAGAAGAAGTGACCTTTCAGCAGCTTTTCACCAGTCCCGGCGGCTACAACGGCAAGGTGATTATCCTCGAAGGATTTTACTTCAGCGGGTTTGAAATACAGGTAATCTCCGAGTCCCTGGGACCTTCCGGAAATGCGGCGGAGCACCTCGTACCCGGAGGCCGGATGGTCTGGGTGGACGGGGGAATACCGATTGAGGTCTTTGACCGGCTTTATCGCCAGCAGCAAATGGGGCCGGAAGAGCGCTTCGGCAAAGTGAGAATTGAAGGAACGTTCGAATATGGGGGAGAATACGGACACCTCGGCGCGTATGATTCTCAGATAAAGCCGGCGTCCGTGGAACTGCTCTCATGGTCTCCTCCGGTGTACCACTCCGAGCCTGAGTTGAAATATCTTGTACTGGACGATTTTGAAGAAGTGTTCTGGTGCGACCCCGATTTCTATCCCGTGGGAAGACCGGGAGGTGAGGAACAGAGTGCCTTGGAGCAGTTTCCCGCCATCAGGGATAATGAGACGGAGTTCTCCGCGATTTTAAAGAGGCTGGGCCTGCCCGAGAAAACCGGGTATTCCGATGAGGAAAAGCTGCTTATCTACCGGGAGCATAAAAAACTGGCATACCAGGTAGAGCTTGCCCCATCCGGGGATGACTACCGTTTTACCCTGCGCGTTAAGGAAGGCCAGGGAGAGCGCATCGAGGGGACGGTAGCTCCTGCGGGGGATATCACGGTGACTGCCCGCGAACCCAGTTTTAACACCTGTCCCATCTGTCTGACAGAAGACACCATGATTGACACACCGGACGGGCCGGTCCCCGTTCAGGGAATGCGGGAAGGTATGCCGGTCTGGACCTTTGATAATGAGGGCAGGAAAGTTGCCGGGACGGTCCTCAGGACGGCGCAGACTGGGGCACCCTCTCCCTTTAAAGCGGTAAAAATAACTTTGAGCGACGGCCGTTCCGTCATCGCCTCGCCCCGCCACCCCACGGCAGAAGCGCGCTTGCTGGGCTCATACGCCGTCGGCGAAATACTGGACGGGGCGGTAGTGACGGCGGCGGAAGATGTCGCCTATGACGGGTTCACCTATGACCTGCTACCCTCCGGGGACACGGGCCTTTATCTAACGAACGGCATCCTGCTTAAAAGCACCCTTACCGCGAATCAGGTCCCCTGAAAAAAGTCCCCCGGGCATTACATTAAGGCTCTCCGGAACTCCCCCGCGTGGATTTCCTGTTTCCAATACTAAATGTCACATTAATTTAATTATTTTTGCGTTCATTTTATAACTATTACATCAGCTGCCCTGTAGAATATCACCGTTGGAGGTGAATCAGGGTAGCTGGAACCGGGGGGCCGAGCGTAATACACTGACTGTTCTTGACGCAATTTGCGTAATCTGAAAACCTACTCTTACGTATTCCTACTAATACCAATTTCATTTCCCTCCGGTTAGACTAATTCTAGGGCCCGGCCGAAACATATGAGTATCGCCGGGCATGAGAGCGGGAGGCTGTGGTTGGGACCCCCCGGAGGAAGGGTGATATGAGGGGTGATTACGAAAAAAGGAAAAAATTAAGACGGTGCATCATACGGCCCGGCGGCTGGCTGGCTCTGGCAGCGGCGCTCGCCTTATTGTTTTCCGTGTTTTTCCCGGCGTTTCCCGCAGCGGCGGCGGTGGGAGGGATAAGTCTTTATGTAACTGACGGCCCCGTAGGGACGCCCAATGCTTTAACCGGGTCCGGTTTTACGCCGGGGAGCACGTATTCGGTCCGCTTTGCGACTACCGTCTTGAGCACGGGGGTGGTGGGGAGTGACGGGGAGTTATCGGCGGACTTCGCCGTGCCTGCATATCCGGGCGGGCAATATGAGGTAAAGGTAACCACAGCTTACGATACGAGCAATACGGAATACTTCCTGATAACGCCGGAGATAACCCTGGATACTGCCGTGGGACGGGCCGGCAGCCAGGTCAGGGTAAGCGGTTCCGGTTTCAGGGCAAGTTCCACGGTCAGTATTTACTTTGACGGCACCATCAGTATGGGCGCGGTTATTGCCAGTTCCAGCGGTACGATAACCAATGCTCTGCTAACGATACCGGTCAGCTCGGGCGGGAAGCACACCATAAAGGGCAAGGATGCTTATAACACGTCGCCGGAGGTGAACTTCACGGTGCTGCAGCCGGAGGCTTCTCTCAACCGGAGCACCGGTTACGTGGGTGCGCAGATAGCGGTCAGCGGCAAAGGTTTCAAGCCCAGTTCCAGCGTATCGATACTTTTTGACAACTTGCCCGTCGGCAATGCCGTTACGGACACCGCCGGAGCGCTGTCTAATGTCCTGGTGACCGTACCGCACAGCTCTCAGGGGCCGCATAAAGTCAGCATCAAAGACGCTATCGGTATTTCCTCCGAGGCTACGTTTAATACGCTGCCGCCGGAGATAACGCTCAGCCAGGACTCGGGGCGGGTGGATGACCAGCCCACGGTTAGCGGTTTCGGCTTTAAACCCAACTCGAGCGCATCTATCCTGTTTGACGGGGCGGTGATTTCGGCCAGCGTCATGGCTGACGGCACGGGGGCGTTCTCGGGAGCGGTAATTACCATACCGCCCGCCTCCGGCGGGAAGCACATCATCAGCGCCAGGGATACGCTGAATGTCTCCGCCGGTGTCAACTTTGAGATAAAACAGAGCATGATGGTAAGCCCGCCCACCGGGGCGGTCGGGGACGTGGTGCAGGTCAGCGGCTCAGGCTTCAGCAAGAACTCGGCCGTAACGGTGGAGTTCGACTATGTAGCCATTAAGACGAACACATCCGTTGACGCTTCGGGCACATTTACCGGCAGCTTTGCGGTACCGGAGTCCGCCGCCGGCAAGCATACCATTCATGTCCGTGACGGCAGCGGCAATGAGAACGACGTCACCTTTTCCGTTCTTCCCGGCATCAGCATTTCTCCGGAAACCGGCCCTCCGGGGACCATTGCCAATGTCAAGGGTACGGGCTTCGGTGCCAACACGGCGGTTACCCTGAAATATAACGGTATGCAGCTGGCCATGAATCCGGCGCAGGTAAAAACGGACTCCAAAGGCTCTTTCTTTGCCTCCTTTGAAGTCCCGGCCTCCCTGCCCGGAAGCTACAGCGTTGAAGCGGACGATTCCGTACAGGTTGCCGGTGCCAAATTCACGGCGCTCCTCTCGGCGACGATAAGCCAGATTACGACCAGGGCGGCGCCGGGGCACGTCGGTATGAAGCTGAACATCGACGGCGTAGGGTTCAGCCCCAACGCCAAGATTACCGTAACGCGGGCGACGATTCAAAAGCCGCTGGCCACCGCACAGACCAGCGGACAGGGCATCTTCTCCGTGGAATTCATTATCCCCCCGTCTCCCTCAGGCGAGCACCGCATCATCGTGACTGACGGAGTGAATACCCGGGAGTTTGAATTCTTCATCGAGGAAGAGGCGCCGCTGTCTCCCTCCCTGCTTCTGCCGGAAACCGGCACCAAGGCGAAACAGCCCCTGTTTTTCGATTGGAATGACGTTACCGACCCGAGTGGTATCACGTATACCCTCCAGATTGCCCGGGACGAGCGGTTTGAAAACGTGTTCATGGAAACGAAGGGTCTGGGAAACTCCGAATTTGAACTGACCGGGGACGGCCTGGAAGCGGTTACAAGCGACAATCCCTACTACTGGCGGGTAAAGGCGGTGGACGGGGCCTTTAACGAGAGCGAGTGGTCAGAGGTAAGAAAGTTCTCAACAGGGCTTGTGCTTACCCTGCCCAACGGTGAAGACAAGCTGATCGTTTCCGCCTGGGCGGTATACGGGATTGTGGTCTTCATCCTGTCCCTGCTATTCCTCAGCTTTATCGTAGGGCGGAAGAGCGCTCCGTTTTAGAAACGATACCAAGGAGGTGAAATATGAAGCTATCGATAATCGGGCTGGGCCAGTGCGGGTGTAACATTGCCGATGTCTTTTATAACGTGAGCCGCTACTCGGAGTCCTTCTTCAACCGGCGGATAAGCATCGTCACAGACACCTTTGCCATTAATACTGACGAGACTGACCTGGGAGGCTTCAAACACATACCGAGGGACAAAGGGCACCGCATCCTCATCGGCACGATGTCCGCCTTCGGGCACGGGGTGGGCAAGATAAACTCCGATGCGGCCAGTATCATCAAATCGGCTAACTCGGTGGTAATCGATACCGTGCTTCGTTCTCCCAAGTTCCAGGAAAGCGATGCCGTCCTCGTTATCGCCAGCAGCGGGGGCGGCACCGGGTCGGGCACCATCGGCTGGACGATAAAAGCGCTCAAGGAGAGGACGGACAAGCCCGTGTACGCCTTGCTGGTACTTCCCTTTGCTTTCGAGGAAAAGGGGGAGATATCCTACGCGGTGATTAACAGCGCCACCTGCCTTAACACCGTCAACCGCTACGCCGATGCCGTCTTCCTGTTCGACAATGAATGCCACCGCAAGGTAAGCAGCAACCTTTCGCAAAATCTGGAGGACATCAACAAGGAAATCGTCATGAACTTTTACGACCTTTGCTGCGCCGGAGAGGAGAAAAGGCAGAAATACGTGGGGAGCAAGGTAATCGACGCCGGGGACATCAAGCAGTCCCTGGCGGGTATGTCCGTCATCGGCAGGGGAGAGCTGGAGCTTCCCCTGTTCCGCTGGGGCAAAGGGAACTACCGGCAGGGAATCAAAGAAAACAGCCAGGTTTTCAGCGCGCTGAGCCAGGCTGAGACCAACCTTGGCCTCGGTATTGACATGGAGCATGCGCGGAGGATATTGATACTGATAACCAGCCCCAAAGACTATCTTTCTACCGGCGTCCTCGAAGAAATCTTCGGCTACTTCGAACGGAAGGCGCCCAAAGCGGTGATTCGTATCGGGGACTACCCGCGGCGGGACCGGGAAATCTCGGTGACCCTGACCGCTTCGGAGCTGGTGATGGTGAGCCGGCTGGAGCGCCTGCTTATTCAGGCCGAAGCTTCGATGAAGAAACGGGAAGAGGTGCGCCTGGAGAGCGCCAACAAGAGCGAGCTGGCCAGAGAGTTCTATCGCAGGATACCGACCCTGGACTGAGTTTTTCAATCCGGCGGAACAATCAGCATGCCCGGCGTCAGACGCCGATTATGCCGAGTAGGCGCAGGCCGCGGATAATCATGGTCACCGCTATGGCTGCCAGCAAAAGGCTGAACACGCGGGAAATCGCCTTCAACCCGCCCTGACCCAGGATGCGGCCAAACTGCCCGCTGGCCAGGAAAATGAGCCAGGCAAGAATCAGGTTGGCGATAAAAGAAACCAGGACGATTGGCAGCGGGTACTGGGTAGCCAGGAGCAGCAGCGTCGTAATCGTGGCGGGCCCCACGGTGAGCGGAGTACCGATGGGCACCACCGCTACCACCTCCTCCTTGATAACCTCCACCATCAGGCCGGTGGTCATATACTTGATGGAAAGGACAAGGAGGATTAGCCCGCCGGCGATGGCGAATGCCCCCACCGATATCCCCATCACGTTCAATATGAACTGACCGAAGAACAGAAATGCCAGGCCCACCATCGCCGCGGTCCCCACAGCTACGTGGACCATCCTGCGCCTCTCGCGCGCGGACATGCCTTCGCTGAGGGAGATGATGAACGGCAGGTTCCCCAGCGCATCGATGACGATGAACAGGGGCACGAAGGTCAGGATAAACGGTCCGAGCCAGTAGCTCACCGCACCTGCCCGGGTATTTTGCTCTTCAGCCAGGCTATCCTTTCCGCCACGCGTTCACCTGCCTGGAAAGGGAGCCTGCTCTTGCTTATATCCCCGGCAAGCTTTACATCGCCGAAGACGTCCCTCACCCAGTTAGAGAAATCGTTGTTGTTCGCGGTGACATGATAGCGGAAAGTCTCTTCGTTCATGCCCTTCAAGGCGTTCTCCAGGTCATTCAGGTTATTCAGGAACCTTCCGTCCCGGCACCAGAACTGCTTGTCCGCCGCCACGTCACCCAGCCTTTTTGCTGCCACCGTCCCGGTCATCCTTACCATCGTCTTACCTCCTTAATGAAGTGCTTCCTCTCGTGAATCGTATACCGCTTGTTCGGCGCACCTTCGTGAATATTTATAGATTTCCACAATTGTGGCTGCCAGGGGGGCAACCAGGATTATTCCCCAGAAACCGGCAACATAAGCACCCAGGGCCAGCAGCACGATAAGTATGGCGGGGTGCAGGTGCAGGTACGCCCCCTGTATCCGGGGTACGAGGAGATTGTTTTCCAGGATTTGAATCAGGAAGTAAAGGAGTGCCACCCAGATGGCTTTCTCCGGAGCTATCGCCAGCGTGACCATCACGGCAATGGCGCCGCCAATCCAGGGCCCCAGCACCGGTATCAGTTCCGTGATTCCGGCAATCGCCGCCAGGGCGAATGAAAAATTTATCCCCAGGATAAGCAGCCCGACGAGGCTGAAGTAAGCGACGATAAAGCCGAGTACCAGTTGCGCCCGGACGTACTGCCCGGTGACCCTGCTGATGATGGAAGCGATGTTCCTGGCGTGTTCCGCTAGGCGCGGGGAGAGCGATGAATAGAAATCACTCTTGAGTTTTTCGGAGTCTTTCAGGACATAGAAAAGGAAAAACGGGAGAACACCGAACCCGAAGACAAGGTTGAAGGTGCCGGGGATAAAGGAAAAGCTCCGGACGAAGGTACTTCGTATCGCATTCGCCAGCAGCTCTCCCGTTTCCAGGAGAAACCGGTCAAATTGCTGCTGCATCTCCGGAGGGAACTCCTGCCGGAACGTTTCCGCCCAGCCCTGCAAGGCCAGCAGACCCGCCGAGAAATACAGTTGAATATTAGGCAGAATAATAGTAAACGCATTGGTGATGCCGCGGATAATAAAGAAAGAGAAAGCCCCCAGGATTAATAGAATCACCAGGAAAGAAAACAGTATTAACAGGCTCCGCTTTGCGGGTGTAAATTTACCTTGCCGGGGCAGGCGCTTTTCCAGCCAGGTGATGGGCGGCAGCAGGATATCTGCCATGACGAGTCCGAGTAAAATCGGGAATAACACGGTCCTCAAGACGTAGAGCAGGTAAAGCGAAACTGCTATGCCTGAGATAAGAATAATAAGGTTCCGGTTTCTGGTTAACATCTCTCTGCATGTCTGTGTTCAGCGTTCTTTCCCGTGTAAATCGGCCCCATATACCGAGCTCCGGTTCGTTATGGCGTATGGATTAGACTTTGGAAAGATGTCTGGGTCCCGCCGGAGGCTTTCCGTACTCTCTTCTCCGCCACCCCAATAGTTCCAGGAGTTCCCCCACGGCGGCATCCGCCGCTTTTATCGGGATTTCCGGGTGGATGCGGTATATGTTCCTTACCCCGGACTTGGTCTTGGTGATGTAACCGTCTCTCTCGAGGTCCAGGATAATCTTGTGGGCGGTCCGCTCGGTTACGCCGACATCATCGCCGATTTCCCGTGCCGTCTTGCCTTCGTTTTTAGCGACGGCCGCCAGTATCAGCGCATGGTTCGTTACAAAACTCCAGTCGCTCATCTCATCCTCCCCGGAAATTGCCAAAAGAAACTGTGGCAAAACCCCTTGACAAATTTCCCGTTTCCTGTATAATAATGCTAGAATTAAATTTCAGGAATTTTACTTATAGTAAAATATAACTAGAACTATTATACTAGAAATGCAGAGATTGTCAAGAGCAAAGAAACAGCAGGGTCCCTTTGGTGGGCCCATATGAAGGGAATAAACCCGGGCAGGTAAAAAATAGAGGAAATAAAGGAGCAATTAGCAAAACGAAGTGAAGACGTCATCCGTCGCCGCCAGAAGTCAATCCGGTTCCCGGACCGCAATGGTCCCCGCCGAAAGCAGTTTCAACGATGCCAAAGAGGAACCTCACGGGGAACGCGGCACGTTCTCGAAGCCGGAGGAAGAGCCTCCGGGTAAGACCGCCACAGGTAAATATAGATATTTTAGCCACATCCCGGATACCGCCTGGAATGATTGGAAATGGCAGTTCCGGAATCGAATCACCAGCGTCGAGCAGCTAGCCCGTTACCTTCCGCTATCCCTTGACGAGCGGTCAAGGCTCAAGTCAGTAACCGCGCGCTATCCCATGTCCGTTACGCCATATTATCTTTCTCTGATTAATCCTGACGATCCGGATGACCCCATAAGAAAGCAGGCGGTACCTTCTTTGCCTGAGCTAACGCTGGGTACGATGGGCATCGAAGACCCGCTCGATGAGAAGGGGGACTCCGTGGTTTCGGGCCTGGTACACCGCTATCCGGACCGGGCGCTCATGGTACTTACGGATATCTGCCCGATGCTCTGCCGCCACTGTACGCGCAAGCGTGAATGGAGGCATGGAGGCTGGGTGCGCACCGAAGCTGAGATAGCGGCCATGCTGGATTATCTCCGCCGGCATGAGGAAATCAGGGACGTTATCCTGTCCGGCGGCGACCCGCTGACACTCTCCACCGCTCACCTGGAGAGCATAATATCCAGAGTGAGGGAGATAGGACATATCGAAATTATCCGCATAGGGACGAGGTTCCCGGTGGTGCTGCCCCGGAGAATCGATGACGAGCTATGCAACATGCTCTCCCGGTACGGCCCCATCTGGCTGAATACCCACTTCAATCACCCGCAGGAGATAACCCCCGAATCACAGCAGGCATGCGACCGCCTGCTGCGCAGCGGCGTTCCGGTCAACAACCAGTCCGTTCTGCTGCGCGGCATAAATGATAGCGTGGAGACCATGCTGAAGCTGTGCCATGGCTTGCTCCGGATAAAGGTGCGCCCCTATTATCTGTTCCAGTGCGACGAGGTGCAGGGAACGGAGCACCTGCGCACGCCGGTGGAGACCGGAACCAGGATAATCGAAGGAATGCGGGGGCATACGTCCGGACTGGCTGTGCCTACCTTTGTCGTGGACCTGGTACAGGGCGGCGGCAAAGTGCCCCTGCAGCCCAACTATGTTCTCTCGCAGACCGAAGATGAACTGCTTTTGAAGAACTACGAGGGTAATGTCTACCGTTATCGCAATCCGAACCCCGGGGCTGGCGAGGAGACGGGGGCAGTCAGCGGCGCTATCGAAAGTCTGCTGGCTGACGGGGAAAAACAGGAAACAGGGAGTGACGCAGGTGCGGATAGGGTTGTCTTACGATCTTAAAGGTGACGTGCCGGCATGCGGGGGCCCGGATGATGTTTTCGAGGAATACGATTCCCCCGCCACGGTAGATTTCATCAGCAATACCATTGAGGAACGCGGCCATACCGTGGTCAGGCTGGGCGGCGGCAGCGCATTCCTGGAAAACCTGCGCGGCCGGAATGTGGACCTGGTCTTTAATATTTCCGAAGGCCGGGGAAGCTTCCGCAGTCGCGAAGCCCAGGTGCCCTCCGTCCTGGAGATGCTGGAGATACCATATACCGGTTCGGACCCGCAGTGCCTGGCGATATGCCTGGACAAATCAGTGACCAAGAAGCTGGTGGCTGCGGAAGGCGTTCCCACTCCCCGTTGGCTGACTATCGCCGCGGAGGAAGACCTTTCTGTCGCTTCCTGGGAAAGTCTTTCTTATCCGGTGATTCTCAAGCCGGCATATGAAGGTTCGAGCAAAGGCATACGTCTGACTTCCCTCGCCGATGGCCCTGAACAGGCCCGCTGCGAGGCGCTCAAAATACTGGAGTCTTACCGCCAGCCCGTATTGGTCGAGGAGTTCATCCAGGGCGATGAGGTAACCGTCGGCATCATCGGCAACCGGCCGCCCCGAATCGTCGGCATCATGCGTATCATGCCCCGCAAAAAGAACGGGCATTTCATTTACTCGGTGGAAGTAAAAAGGGACTACCTAAACCTGGTCGATTACGAATGCCCCGCCCCGCTCGATACCGCCCTTGTGGAAAAGATAACCTCAGACAGTCTCAAGATTTACCGGTCACTTGGCTGCCGGGACTTTGCCCGGGTGGACTTCCGGGTAAGTGCGGCGGGCGTTCCTAACTTCATCGAAATCAATCCTCTGCCCGGACTGGGCAGCTACAGTGACCTGATAATCATGGCCCGGATGATGGGCTGGAAGCAGGAACAGGTAATCGGCGCCGTGCTTGATGCCGCCCTCGAGAGGCACCACCAGTGCGCGCGCGCATAGCCATCGTCTATAACCAGCCCCTCCCCTCGCGGTATGACCTCTCCGGCGAGGAACAAGCGGCAAAGGGAGTCCTGGATGCCGTGGCTGCCGCGCGCGCTTCCCTGCGGGAACTCGGCCACGAAGTAACCTGTCTCCCGCTGGTCCCCCCGTTAGAACGCGCGGTAGACGAAGCCTCGCTTAAGGACTTCGACCTGGTATTCAATCTTTTCGAGGGGTTCTGCGGCCAGCCTGAAACGGAGCCTCTCTTGGCGGAATATCTGGAAAGCGCCGGAATCCCTTTTACGGGATGTCCCTCCGCCGCGCTGGCGCTGTGTCTGGACAAGGCCGTCGCCAAAGAAAGGTTCCGGTCTGGCGGGATTTCCACTCCGGATTTCCAGTTGCTCCGCCCGGAGACAGCGCACCTGTTCCATATCGGCTGTCCCTGTATCGTCAAGCCTCGCGGTGAGGATGCCAGCCACGGCATCACCGAAAACAGCGTGGTCCGGGACTCGGGTTCGCTGGAGTCACAGATACGGCACATCTGTGATACCTGCGGTGACGCTCTTGTCGAAGAGTACATCGACGGCCGTGAATTCAACGCCACGGTGACGGGCAACTCACGGCCTGCCGTGCTGCCCGTTTCCGAGATAGTCTATTCTTTGCCTCCGGGGATGCCGGAAGTCCTTACCTTCGACTCGAAATGGACGCCGGGAAGCGCCTATTTTCAGGGGACCAGGGTGATATGCCCGGCCTGGGTCACAGTCGGGGAGGAAGATACGATTAAAAATCTGGCGCTGACAACCTTTGCGCTGGCGGGCTGCCGGGGCTACGCCCGGGTGGACATGCGCATGGACAGAGAAGGCCGGCTGAACGTCATCGAGGTCAACCCGAATCCCGATATCTCGCCGGACGCCGGGACCGTTCGACAGGCTTCGGCTGCCGGGATGACCTATACCGAATTTATCGGAGAGATTGTGAGGCTCGCGCTGGAGAGGAGGGACCCATGACCGTTAAAATCCGCCCCGTTACATCCCGAGACAGGACTCAACTGGCGGAGATACTGCGGGACACGCCCGAGTTTAAGCCCGATGAGGTAGCCGTGGCGGAGGAGCTTATAGACTGCTGCCTGAAAGACCCTGCCGGTTCGGGGTATAATGTTTTAATAGCTGAAGATGGCCCGGAAATCGCCGGTTATATCTGCTACGGGCCGACTCCTCTGACGAAGGATACCTGGGACATGTACTGGGAGGCCGTCGCCAGGGGAAGGCGTGGACGGGGTATCGGCAAGGCGCTTATGGACGCCGCTGAGCGGGCAATCCGGGAAGCCGGGGGAAGAATGATAATGATAGAGACATCCTCAACACCCCTATACGAGAACACGATGCGCTTTCACCTCGGCTGCGGCTACGAAATAATCGGACGCGTCCCGGATTTTTACATGCCCGGTGATGACAAGCTCATTCTGCGGAAGCTTTTACTATAACTCCGGCATTCATCCGGAAGAGACTGATATATGTTTCGCATTCGCCGTGTTTTTGATGACATAGCCCCGGCTGACCGTGAAGCCATCGCTCAGGTGCAGGAGATACTGCGTACGCAGTTCCCCCTGCTGTCCCGGAAGGATGTCAGGAAGCTCCCGGAACAGCTGCGTAATCCGATGAAGTACCGCTTCCGTTCGATACTCTTCATCGCTGAAAGTCTTAAAGGACGTGTCGATGGCTTTGCCCTCCTTTTTCATGAGCCCGTTCTTAAGTTTTGCTACCTGGACTATATCTCAGCCGCGGAGCGGAAGACGGGCGGCGGCATCGGCGGGGCGCTTTACGAAAGGGTGCGGGAGGAAGCGCTCGACCTTAAGGCTGTCGGGCTCTTCTTCGAATGTCTCCCGGATGACCCGGCGCTGAGCCGTAACCCTGAAATCAGGAAACAAAACGCGGCGCGCCTGCGCTTTTACGAAAGGTACGGCGCCCGCCCCATCATCAATACCGCCTACGAGACCCCCCTCAACCCCGGAGACGACAACCCTCCCTACCTGGTCTTCGATAATCTGGGCGAAGATGTCAAGTTGTCCCGCGAAAGCGCCAGGGAAATCGTCCGCGCTATCCTGGAGCGAAAATACGGCGGAGTATGCCCTCCGGAATACGTGGAAATGGTAGTCGGGTCCTTTCAGGATGACCCGGTGCGCCTGAGAGAGCCCCGCTACCTGAAAAAGCCCCCGGTGCCGGTCAGGCATACGACTCCGCTTGACAAGCGTATCATCCTGGTGGTCAATGACCGCCACTGGATACACCACGTGGAGGAACGCGGCTACGTTGAGTCCCCGGTGAGAATCGATGTTATCCTCGAAGAGCTGGCGAAAACTACCCTGTTCCAGAGAGTGCCGCCGCGCCATTTTTCAGAGAAGCATATCAAAGCGGTCCACCGGCCCGGTTTCGTGGAATACCTTAAGAAGGTATGCGCGGGCCTGGAGCCGGGGACATCCGTTTATCCTTACGTCTTCCCCGTGCGTAACCGGACGCGCCCGCCGAAAGACCTGCCGATACGCGCCGGGTATTACTGCATCGATACCTTCACCCCGATTAACGGCAATGCGTTTCTGGCGGCAAAGAGGGCGGTCGATTGCTCTCTCACCGCCGCCAAGCACCTAATTGAAGGCTACCGCCTGGCTTATGCCCTGGTACGGCCTCCGGGCCACCATGCCGAGCCCGCTACCTTCGGCGGTTTCTGCTACTTCAATTCGACGGCGGGGGCTGCCGAGCTCCTCAGCGGCCTCGGAAAGATTGCCATTCTTGATATCGACTATCATCACGGCAACGGGCAGCAGGAGATATTCTACGAGCGTTCCGATGTACTGACGATTTCGATACACGGCCATCCCAGCTTCAGCTTCCCCTACTTCAGCGGCTTTGCTGGCGAGAAGGGCAGGGGTCCCGGCAGGAACTTTAACGTCAATATTCCCCTGCCGGAAAACGTTGAGGGCGAGTTTTACCGGCGGGTCTTGCGTAGCGCGTTAAGCCGGGTAAGGCGCTTCCGGCCGATGTTCCTTGTCGTGGCACTGGGGCTGGACACCGCCAGGGAGGACCCCACCGGCAGCTGGAGACTGGATGCCGACGACTTCACCGCCATCGGCGGGATGATTGGCTCGCTGCGCCTTCCCACGCTCGTCGTCCAGGAGGGCGGATATGATACCCGCGTCCTCGGTATCAACGCGCGGCACTTCTTCGAGGGTTTCTGGGCGGGGGTCTACGCGTTATAGGAAGAGCGCGAGCGTCCCGTGATTATTTTTACATCATCCCGGGAGAAATCTGCTGCAAAATATACAGGTTTCATCTGCACCTTGTGGGCGGGGAGAAAAGAGCAGCAGCGAGGGTGGGAAGAGAATCATCGGGATGGGACATCACCCGGAGCCAGCTAAAACCGGATTAAGCCGGGATTCAGGGGTGGGGCAAAGAATATTTGCCTCTATGTTATAATAGTATTAGAGGCTTGGCAGGGGAACCATGAAAATAATAATCGTACTTATCGCCATTGTCGCGGTTCTGCTCGGAGCAGCATATCTCCTCGGCTGGCTGCCCGGGACCTCTTCTCCTCCGGTGCCCGCGCCTACCGTAACGCCAACCACCACTCCCTCTCCATCTCCGGTGCCGGTACCTGCTCCCACACCTGTCCCCACTCCGACTCCAACCGCTACCCCCACCACCGGTCCAACCGCTCCGGCAGGCGTGGACTTCGAGTTCCTCATTACTGAAATCAGCGGTACCGGTTTTTCGCGGACTATCACGGCGCAGATGACTAATACCGGAGGAACCGATGCCCACAACGTTTCCGCCGAAGTGAAGGTCATGAGCGGAGGAACGCCGGTAAAGCTCGGGGGCCAGGATTCCATGCTGGTAGATGTGGGACTGGTGGCAGCGGGCGAAACGGTTGAAAAACAGGTCAGCATCAGTTTCAGCCTGACCGACGGGCTGAAAATATCTCAAAACGGCGCTACGTTTATCCTTACCATCCGCTCTGATGAATATATGGAAACCTTCTCTTACGATTATTCACCATAAGAGCGGCGATTCGGGTAACGCACCCGCCGTCTATCACGATTTATTCTGCGTGAATAGTCCTGGCATCGGTCGCGCCGAGTTCAAGGCCACCCGCCGGTAACACTCCGGGTCTTTCCGGTCCATTATTTCAGCCAAAGAAGACAGCATCTTTCTGACCATGTCGCCTTGCTCTTGGCCGGGGTAAATCACCCGCAAGCAACATCATCTTTTTATGGACACTAATTCACAGCGAAAAAAGGTCGGCAGCATTCTGGTAAAGTATCTTGGGAAGTACCTCCCGTCGCCAGTCCAGCTCCAGGAATTCTTTGACCCTCACCTTCAGGGGCGAAGAATAGGGTATGGCGCTGCCGAAGCAATAATGGTCCTGGAGCGTCTGGAAGTAGAGCGGGTAAGCCCTGTACTTCGGTTCCCCGCTGGAGTAATTCACGGCTTCAACATAACGCTGTGCCCCCGGTGAGAACTGGTAGCAGTCAGGGGAATACCAGACATTCGCCCGTCTCCAGACCAGCGTGATGAGTTCATCGATGAGGGGGTAGCCTCCATGCGCAAGAAAGATGCGCAGGCCGGGGAAGTCCGCGGCAACAGGGTCAAAGGAAAAGGGAGTAGTGTTATAAATCGGGCTGGTGACCACGTAGTAGACCAGGCCGAGGTCTGCCATAGTCTGATATACCGGGTAAAGCCGCTGGTCATCCGGTTTGAGGTCGTCAGGCTTCCCTGATGAGAACGAGATGCCCTTGAAGCCCCACTCCGCCAGCCGTTTAATCTCATCCCGTGCCTGCTCAGGCTTGTTGCCGTCAATCCCGCCGATGCCGATGAATCTTCCGGGATAATCGTCCATTATTTCCCTGACGTGCTCATTGGTCACGTCAGGCATTCCGGCTTGCTTATATCTCCCCACCACCACTCCAGACATGTTCAGTTCCTCCATCTCCCGGACGAAGTCTTCCATGCCCTGGTCAAGCCACTCCGGCAGGGAGAGGCCCATGTTGGAGGTCCAGCTCCGGCGCAGGGCCTGGTCCATGGCCGTAAACTGGGCCTTGAACGGGTCTGGGCGGCCGGCAGCGGCAATCGATTATTTTTCCGGTATACACTTTCGCTTCTCCTCGCAGTTATTCCTCCCGTTATTATATTCATGAATCGCGTGAAAAACAATAATATCCAGCTTAATTTTCTTCAGATGGAGGCGAAGTTAATCAGCCGCGGGCCAGTATTCAAACAGAAAAATATTGCCGTTATTTTAGAGGCAGAAGAAGCCGTCGAAACAGTGGGAACCCCCGGCCGGGGCTATTGACACCATCAGCGCCGGCCCTTATAATGACAAAAGCATTTGTTTTTAAGCAATTCCATTTTACTTATGCGAAAGATCGGAATCGTCATACTGGCTCACGGCAGCCGCGGGGAAAAGGGGATGGGGGAGGTCGTGGATTCCCTCGGCAGGCTCACTCGCGGGGTAAGGGCTTTCCTCCCCGATGATGTGGAGGTTGTCGGGGCGGCGCTTCAATTCAACCACCCGGATATGAACGAGGCTATCGACTTTCTTCTCAGTCGCGGAACGGACAGGGTGGTCATCGTGCCCTACTTCCTTTTCTCGGGTAGGCACATCACGGAGCATATCCCGGAGATTATCGGCGGGTTGAAATCCGTTCACCCGGACAAGGAATTTATCCTGGCGGATAACCTCGGCCTTGATGAATATTTCATCGATTTGATGGCCCAGCGCATCCTGGAGGCGGCCCCGGAGCTTGCCCTGGATGGCGATGAGGCCCCCGCCTCCCCATCCGGCATCGAGCGTCTGAGCATGACAATCATAGATAAGATTCTGCCGCCGATGAGCTTTTCTGAAGAAGAACGCACCGTGGTGAAACGGCTGGTGCATACCAGCGGCGACCGCCACATAGCCTCTCTGGTCAGGTTCCATCCCGGGGCTATCACGGCGGCAATTTCTGCTATACGCCGGGGGAAGCCTGTTTTTACCGACGTCAGGATGGTGGCGGTAGCGATTAACCGGCGCATGACCGCAAATTTCGGCTGTCCTGTTTACTGTGGTCTGGAAGAACTGGAATCGGCACAATCGGAGTTGGAGAAAGAAAGCACCCGCGCCGCAGCAGCCTTCAAGCTTCTTGGAAAGAGGCTTGAAGGTTCTATCGCCGTCATCGGCAATGCCCCGACTGCGCTTCATGCACTCCTGGATTTGAACCGGCGGGAGAAGGTTACTCCCGCGTTAGTCATAGGAATGCCGGTGGGTTTTGTGCAGGCCAAAGAGTCGAAAGAAGCCCTGATGAAGACGGATATACCCCATATCAGCATCGCGGGGACGCGCGGCGGCAGCGCTCTGGCGGCGGCTACCGTTAATGCCCTTTTGAAAATGGCTTAAACGGGTTAAGAAAAGAACCTGGGAAAATCAGAAACAAGGAGGTCCGCTGGAATGTTAACAATTATCCGCTGGTCCGGAAATTATGCGCCTCCAGCCCTCGTGGCTGTTCTCGCCTTGTTTTTGCTGAATCCGTCTCCGGCTTATGCCATGCACATCGCCGAGGGAATTTTACCGTGGAACTGGGCATTGGCATGGTATGTCATTGCGGTCATCTTTCTGGTCATTGGCATTGCCGCAATAAAAAAGAAAACCAGAGAAGTCAGGGGTTTGATACCGCTTCTCGGCATAGCCGGGGCCGCTATTTTCCTGGTTTCGGTGTTCCCGATTCCGGTGCCGGTTACGGGAAGCTGTTCCCACCCCTCCGGAACGCCCCTGGGGGCGGTACTGCTGGGGCCGTTTATCAGCGCCGTCCTGGGGGCCATCGCTCTGCTTATCCAGGCCCTGTTTCTGGCTCATGGGGGAATAAGCACATGGGGCGCCAACATCGTGTCCATGGCGGTGGTGGGGTCATTCGCCGGCTTCGCCGCCTTTGCCGTGCTGCGAAGGTTCCACGCTCCGATTTTCGTAGCGGCATTCGCCGCCGGCCTGTTAGGCGACTGGGCTACCTATGCCACCACTTCTTTTGAGCTGGCCGCGGCCCTTCACGGTACCGGCTCATTCTGGGGCATGTTCGGCGCTATCGCCCTCGCTTTTGCCCCGACACAGCTGCCTCTCGGTATCCTTGAAGGGCTGTTTACCGCCGGAGTTGTTACCGCCGTCTACCAGAGGCGGCCGGAACTGCTCTACTGGCTGGCTCCCCACCGCCTTAAGATGTCGCCTGGAGCGATAAAAGGAGGTAGTTATGAAGAGGTTATCTAAGATAGTCTCCACCGGTATCGTCATTGTTATCGTGGCCCTGGCAGTTTGGGGATGGCTTGCCACGGCAGATGAAGCGTCCGGAGGAGATGAGGGCCCGTGGGGAGGAGTGGACGTTAGCGTTATCGAAAAATATGCGGTTGATGCCGGGAGGGAAGCCAGAGCACCTTTCATTAATACTGACCAGGGTGACCTGCTACTCTTCGTTTTCGCCCTGGGGGGAGCAGTGGGGGGATTTGTCATGGGCTATTTCTGGAGAAGACTCATTACCGAAAAAACAGAAAGGGCGGAGTCGGCCGGTGAATAAAAAACGCCCGGTGACTACCGGGGATGTTTGAAAAAAGCGGCGTTTTTACCGAGGTCTTTGCCCAGAAAGGCAATTTGGCCACCTTTCTTGATGCCCGTATCAAGATAGCTTTTATCGCCATCGCCCTTGTTATTAACCTGCTTTCGCCGACCGTTTATACCCCCGTCGCTATCGCCGTCTTTTGCCTGGTGGCGCTGATTGCCATCAGGATTCCGCCGAAGCTGGTCATGCTCAGGCTGATGATGCCGCTCGTCATGGCGCTGGTGGTACTGGTCACCCAGGTATTTTTATACGGAACTACGCCTCTGTTTACCATTTCCCTCCGTGAATGGCAGTTGGCGGGCTATGAAGAAGGCCTGGTTCGCGGTATTTTAATCATGGGCCGGGTGCTTGCCGGGGTATCGCTGATTCTGCTGCTAAGCATGTCCACTCCGGCGAACAGACTGTTTCTGGCAGCCAGGTGGTTCCGGGTCCCCCGGTTGTTCATCGAGCTTGCGCTCCTGGTGTATCGCTATATCTTCGTACTCATCGAGGAAGCGGTTGCTATCCGCGAGGCGCAAAAAGTGCGGCTCGGTTACCATAACTGGCGGCAGAGCATACGCTCCGTTAATACTCTGGGGAGCAGCCTTCTTCTCCGCGCTTATGACCGCGCGGAGAGAGCTTTCGAGGCAATGTCAACCCGGGGCTATGCCGGGGGTCTTCCGGTAGCCTACCGGGCCGCACCCGGCGCCGGAGACCTGCTCGCGGCTGCCTGCCTCACCATGCTGCTGCTGGCCTTTTTTCTGGCGGGACGGTTGGGGACATGATAAAAACAGTCGGTCTTTCTTTCAGCTATCCCGGGGGGCCCCTCGCCCTCAGCGGAATTGACCTGGAGGTGGACCGGGGGGAATTCCTGGCGGTGATGGGGGCTAACGGCTGCGGCAAGACCACACTGCTCAAGCAGTTCATCGGACTGCTGCGCCCGGATGCCGGGCATGTTTTCCTGGACGGAAAAAAACTCCGTGATTTGGGTGAGAAGGAGATATTCAATCGGATTGGGATGGTATTCCAGAACCCTGACGACCAGCTTTTTGCCGCCACGGTTGCGCACGATGTCGCCTTCGGCGCGGCCAACCTGGGGCTGAAAGAGGAGGAGGTGGACCGGAGGACCGCCCAGGCGATGAAGCTGGTAGGCGTCAGTGAACTGGCGGACAGGGCTATCCACACACTCAGCTCCGGGCAAAAAAGGCGGGCGGCGATTGCCGGCGTGCTGGCGATGCGGCCGGAGATAATGCTGCTGGATGAACCCACCAGCGGGCTGGACCCCAGGGGCACGAGCGAGATTATGGGTCTCCTGCGTAAGCTGAACCGGGATGAGGGAATCACCATGATTATGGCTACACATGACGTGGAGCTGGTGCCCCTTTTCTGCGACCGGGTAGCCATCATGAGCCGGGGCCGGATAATTGCCGAGGAAACGCCGGAGGGGATTTTCGCCGATGTGGCCATGGTCAGAAACGCCGAGCTGAGGCTGCCGCGCCTCAGCCACCTGGCGGAGATTCTGATGAAGAAGGACGGGGCTGGTCTGGGGGGAAATCCGTTGACCATCGGCCAGGCGCGGCGGGAACTGTTGAAAATAATCAGTCGGGACAAGGCGGGCAAGCCCTGCTGTTCTGTAGACGAGAAGGAAAACAGGCATGGCCCGAGGGTATAAAGCGCTGCGCTGCGGCTACACCACTGGTTCCTGTGCCGCCGCCGCGGCCAGAGCGGCGGTGCTGGCTTTGCTCAATCAAGAGCCGGTGGAGCAGGTGGCTATTCGTCTGCCTGATAGCGGAGATACCGTAAGCTTTGCGGTAAAAGAATGCATTTTCGATACGGTGCGGGCGCTGTGCTCGGTAGTGAAGGATGCCGGTGATGACCCCGATGTTACCGACGGCGCGGAGATATGCGCCGCCGCGTCCCGGAAAGGGGAGCCGGGGGTTGAAATCGAAGCCGGCAAAGGGGTCGGGCGGGTTACCAAGCCCGGCCTGGAAATACCGGTGGGCATGCCCGCGATTAATCCCGTGCCGCGGCGGATGATCATGGAGTCGATTGCCGAAGCTGTCGAAAACCGCCTTGACGGCGGCGGTATCCGCGTGACGATATCGGTGCCTAAGGGCGAGCAGCTGGCCCGGAAAACGCTGAACTTGCGCCTGGGGATTGTGGGAGGCATTTCCATCCTGGGCACTACCGGCACCGTAATCCCTTATTCCGTTGAAGCTTATACCGCCTGTATATCGCAGTCACTGGATGTCGCCGTGGCCTGCGGTTGCCGGGAGCTCGTGCTCACAACGGGCCGGCGCAGCGAAAAGTTCGCCCAGAAAGAGCTGGGGTTACCGGAGGAAGCCTTCGTCCAGTCCGGAGACTACATCGGTTTTTCACTCGATGAATGCGCGAAGAGGCCTGTAACAAAGGTGACGATATGGGGTATGATAGGCAAGATGGGCAAGCTGGCGGCGGGAAACCTTTACACCAATATCAGCGATTCCCGTGTGGATATCGGTCTGCTGGCCGGGGTGGCGGAGGAATGCGGGGTTTCCGAAGAGAGGGTGGCAACCCTGCGCAAGGCCATAACCGCCAACCACCTTCGCCGCATGCTGCCGCCGGAACACACCCGGAGCTTCGGCGATAACCTCTGCCGGCTGGCCGCGAAGCAGTGCGGTAAGCGGGCCGGAAACGTGATTGAGATTGAATGCATCATGACCGATACCGAAGGTATAATTATCGGGAGGGCTGATGCCGGGCGGTAAGGTCCATATCATCGGAGTGGCGCCGGCGGGGATTACGAGCCTGTCTCCCGAGGCAAGCGACCTTCTGCGGAACGCGGAGATGGTCTTCGGAGGGAGGAGGCTGCTGGAAATGCTCCCCGAGCTCTCCGCGCAGAAGCTCGTAATCGGAAACAATCTCGAAGAAGTGGCGCGCCTGGTGCGTGAGAATTATGAAGAGAGGCGGATAGTCGTGCTGGCTTCCGGTGACCCCGGTTTCTATGGCATTGCCCGGTATCTTACCGGAGAACTGGGCAGAGATTTGATTGAAATAATCCCTAACGTGAGCGCGGTGCAGCTCGCTTTTGCCCGGATAAAAGAGAGCTGGGACGATGCCGCCGTCGTCAGCGCGCACTCCAGGCCGGTTGGGGATATTCTGGAAACGGTGCGGCGCAGCCGGAAGACCGGCATTCTTACCGATAAAAAAAATACCCCCGGGGAAATCGCGAGGGTGCTGCTTGAAAGCGGCATCGAGAACTGCCGGGCTTATGTCTGCGAAGACCTGGGGAGCGAGAACGAAAGGATTACGGCCGCCGACCTGAACAATCTGAGAGACGGGGAATTTTCCCCGCTCAATATTATGATACTGATTAGGGACGGACTGCCGGGGGAGGTAAGCGCGCAGCGCTGCTTCGGCATCCTTGACAGCGAGTTCCGCCAGCGGCGTGACGGTCTTATCACCAAGCTGGAGGTGAGGGCGGTCAGCCTGGCGAAAATGCGATTGAACCAAGACAGCGTGGTCTGGGACATCGGCGCCGGGTCGGGTGCGGTGTCTGTTGAAGCAGCATATCTCGCAGTAAAGGGGAATATCTTTGCTGTGGAACGGAATGCGCAATCGATAACCGATATCAGGGAGAACATCCGTAAGTTCGGCGTGAACAATGTTACGGTCATCGGGACTGAGGCCCCGGAGGGCCTCGCCGGTCTGCCGGACCCCTCGGTGGTATTCATCGGGGGCAGCGGGGGGCGCCTTGCGGAAATCATGCGGGAAGCCTGCGCGCGACTGAAGCCGCGTGGCCGCATCGTCATCAACGCCGCAACCCTGGAAACCCTGCATGCGGCAACGGATGCTTTTCAGCAAAACCGCTTTATCTCAGAGATAATCTCAGTCAATATCGCCCGCAGCGAGGACGTCGCCGGACTCACCCATTTCCAGTCGCTGAACCCGGTATTCGTTATTGCCGGCTGGCGTGAAGGAGAAAATCACTAATATGGACCCTGAAAAAACAGGCGTCGGGCGTCTTTACGGAGTCGGGGTTGGCCCCGGCGACCCTGAGCTGATAACGCTGCGGGGACACCGCATCCTTTCCGAGGTGCCGGTTATCTTTATACCGCAGAAAGACGAGCGGGCCGACAGTTTCGCCTGGTCGATTATCGCGGACATGGTGGATAAATCGAAAGTCCAGGGCCTGATTTTTCCGATGTCCCGCGACAGGAAGCAGTTGAACGAGCACTGGCGAAAAGCTGCGGCGATTGTCTGGCAGCACCTGGACAAGGGCGAGGACTGTGCCATGGTCACCCTCGGCGACCCGCTCCTTTACGGGACATTTATTCATCTTCTGGAAACACTGCGGATGGAACACCCCGAGGTAGACGTCGAGGTCATTCCCGGAGTATCTTCGGTCACTGCCGCCGCGGCCAGGGCGGTCGTCCCGCTGGCAATCAGCGATGAACGGGTGGCCATTATCTCCGGTAATGACAACGATGAGGCGATTCGGAAGACGCTGGAAAGCTTCGACACGATTGTCTTCTTGAAGCCGAACGCCATGTTTGACCGGCTGCTCGGGATTCTTGGGGAGATGGACCTGCTGGACCGGTGCTCCTATGTCAGCAGGTGCACCACCGGTGATGAGGAAATAGTCCGGGATATCCGGGAGCTTAAAGGGAAAAAACTCGACTATTTTTCACTGTTGATTGTGAGGAAATAAGGATGGCCAGGGTATACTTTATCGGCGCCGGTCCCGGAGACACGGAACTGGTTACGGTTAAGGCGAAGAGGATTATCGAGCGCGCCGATGTCATCATCTATGCCGACTCGCTGATAAACCCGGAGGTCTGCGCGGGCGCGAAAAAGTCCGCTGTGGTCTACAAGAGCGCCGCCCTTTCGCTGGAGGAGATTACGGGCATAATAATCGGTGCGGTGAAGGAGGGAAAGCTGGTTGCCCGGCTGCAGAGCGGCGACCCCGCTATCTACGGCGCTATACGGGAGCAGATGGACATCCTGGACGGGAACGGCATAGACTACGAGGTTATTCCCGGAGTCAGTTCCCTTTTTGCGGCTGCCGCGGCCCTGAAGGCGGAGCTTACCGTGCCCGGAGTCTCCCAGACGGTAATCATCACGCGGAAGGAAGGCCGGACGCCGGTGCCTGCCCCCGAGGACCTGAAAAGCCTGGCGGCGCACCGCTCCAGCATGGCGATATTCCTCAGTACCGCTCTGGTGGAGGAAGTGGTGGCTGATTTGACAGGGGGCGGCTATCCGCCGGAGACACCCGCTGCGGTGGTCTACAAGGTCGGCTGGGAGGATGAGACCGTGGTGCGGACGCAACTCAAAAACCTGGCGGAGCAGGTGAAGAAGATGGGTATAAAAAAGCAGGCGCTTATTCTGGTAGGCGATTTCCTGGATACGCGTGGTAAAGGCGAATCCTCCCGACTTTACGCTAAGGAGTTCAAGCATGAGTTCCGCCCCTGAAGAGACGGCCATCATCGCGGTAACCAGGAATGGGGCGGAAATCGGGAGGCGCCTGCAGCCTTTATTACCGAACAGCCACCTTTACCTGCCGGGGAAATTTACCCGTGCTGCCGGAGCGGATGTCCGTACCTTTTCGCCTCCAGCCGGGAAGATAGTCGAAGAAGCTTTCGGGCATTATCGCTACCTCGTGCTTGTCATGGCGGTGGGCGCGGCGGTGCGCCTGCTGGCTTCAAGAATCAAGGATAAGCATGAAGACCCCGGAGTGGTGGTCGTGGACGAATCCGGGAAGTTTGCCGTCAGCCTGCTTTCCGGTCATGCCGGAGGCGCCAACGAGCTGGCGGAAAAAATAGCATCGTGCCTCGGCGCACAGCCGGTCATCACCACCGCCTCCGATATCCGTGGATTGATAGCCGTAGACTTGATAGGTGAAGAGTTCGACTGGGAACTTGAAGATTGCAGTCAGCTTACCGCCGTCAGCGCCGCCGTGGTCAACGGGGAGCCGGTGGGTATCTATCAGGACGCGGGTGAGAGAAGCTGTCTCAAAGAGGCGGAACTGCCGGATAACGTGAGAAATTACTCTACTCTGAAAGCGTTAAATGAATCAGGATGCGGGGTGGCCCTGTTCATCACCGACCGTCTCTTGAGCGAGGAAGAGCGTTTCCCCGGCCCGGCGGTAATCTACCGCCCGAAGAGCCTGGTTCTCGGCATCGGCTGCAACCGGGGGACCGGGGCGGCGCAGATTGAGGAAGCGGTGACCACGCTCTTCCGAACGCAGGGGCTCTCTTTTAAGAGCGTCAGGAGATTAGCCACCGTCGATGCCAAACGGGACGAGGCAGGGCTTCTGGAGTTTGCCCGCAAGTATAGCTTGCCGATAGACTTTTTCGAAAGCGCGAGCCTGAACCAGGTTGTGTTCCCTTCCGAGCCTTCGGAGGCCGCCCTGAAACATGTCGGGACATCTTCGGTCTGTGAGGCGGCAGCTATATTGAGCGGAGGCAAGTCACTGGTGGTGGCCAAGACAAGCTTTCAGGGAGCTGTGACCCTTGCCATAGGGAGATTGCATTTTTCAGAAGAGCCGGTCAAGGGCAGACTCTTTATCGTGGGAATCGGCCCCGGTTTCCTCGACCACATGACACTGGGAGCGAGAGAGGCAATACGCCGGAGCCGGACGGTCGCGGGATATCAGCCTTACATCAAGCTGATTCAGCCTTTGCTCGAGGGAAAGGAGTGTATCTCCACCGGTATGGGAGACGAGGTCCGGCGCGCCAGGTCTATCATCGAGCTGGCGGAGGGGGGCAGGACCGTCTCCATAGTGTGCAGCGGGGATGCCGGCATCTACGGGATGGCCGGGCTGGTGCTGGAAATCATGCATAGTCTGGACATAAGACTCGATGTGGAGATAGTGCCCGGCGTACCTTCGGTTACCGCGGTCGCGTCCCTGCTTGGCGCTCCGATTATGACCGATTTTGTCGTAATAAGCTTGAGTGATTACCTGGTTCGGTGGAAGGATATAGCCCGCAGACTGGACCTGGCGGCGCAGGGAGACTTCGTCATTATTATAATGAATCCCAGGAGCAAAAAACGGCGGCGGCAGCTCGTTGAAGCAAGGCACATTATCCTGAAACACCGTGCTCCGGCGACACCGGCAGGTATTGTCATGGGGGCTTACAGGGATGAGCAGCGGGTGGTCATAACCGATCTGGAGCACCTGCTTGAGCATGAAATAGATATGAATACCACCCTCATCATCGGTAACTCGCAGACCTTCGTTTCCGGCGGCCGCATGGTTACCCCGCGGGGCTATCACACGAAGTATGACCTGGATACGGGGGCGCGCCGTTAAATTTGTCCCCGGAGAAGGGAAATCTCAGGTCCGTCTAAGCCGGGAAGACGAGCTTTTATCAGGTCCGCGATTATCGCGCTAGCCGGGTGCTGAAGGCGGGCTGCTCTCCATGTTATCTACGATATTCTGATACTTCTCATGTAACAGACGGGCATCGAACTCCCGGAAGGCCTCCAGTATTTCATCCTGTTCCTGCTGGCTGAGGTAGTCCAGGCAGGGGAAGAAGAAGTGTTTATCTTCCTTTTCCATGTGGGAAGGGTAAAGCTCCAGCATTTCCTCTACGGGCCTAACCATTTCGGAGAGCTGGTTTTTATCTCCCGTAACCAATCCGTTACGGAGACCGCTAATCGTATCCACCTTCTTTACCAGCACCTTGTGCTCCTCAACCAGTTCGTCCATGATTCCGCTCAATCCGGGGCTGAGTCCTTTTTTTGCCAGCCCGGCGAACAGGATGTCCTCCTCTTTCTTGAAGTGGAGTTTTTCCGCGTAGGTCCTGAAGAAGTCCAGCGCCGCATCGAGAAAGACCGTGTTAACCCTGTCTTTCTTCAGCGACTCCAGTTCCCTTCTCATCAGCGCTACCACACGCTCGATGAGGCGGTGCTCCCACATTAAAGGGCCGATTGCCTTCATCATGGCCTCCGCTTTTTAGCTGAAAGGTATTTGAGAAACCAGTCTCCGGCGAGCCCGGCCACCTTCTCCAGCGCTCCCGGCTCTTCAAACAGGTGGGTGGCGCCGGGCACAAGCACAAGCGCTTTTTCCCCGTGGAGCTTCGCCAGGGCCTGGCGGTTCATTTCAATGACCGGGACATCATTCCCGCCGGCGATGAGCAGCGTAGGCGCCTTTACCCGGTCGAGGAACGGAGCGGCGAGGTCAGGCCGGCCCCCGCGCGATACAACCGCACCGACCGCGCCGGGCCTCTCGGCTGCCGCCACCAGGGCGGCGGCGGCCCCCGTGCTGGCGCCGAAGTACCCCAGCTTCAGACTGCGCGTCAGTTCTTCAGCCTGAAGCCAGTCAGTGACGCCGATGAGCCGCCGGGCAAGTAGTCCGATATCGAACCTCTGTCTTCCCGTGATGAGGTCTTCCGCCTCTTCGTCCAGCGTCAGCAAGTCGAACAGCAGTGTGCCCAGTCCGGATTGACGGAGTGTTTCCGCCACGAACCGGTTCCTCGGGCTGTGCCGGGAACTGCCGCTTCCGTGCGCGAACGCCACCAAAGCGCGGGCCTCAGCGGGTATCAAAAGGTTTCCGTGGAGGACGGCCCCGTCAGACGTGAGCTTTACGTAACCCTTTTCCTCGGTGGTATTATTTCCCACGAAATCGTCCCTGTAGCTGATAACGCTTGTGCTTTGTGCGCTTTTCAGTGGCGCTCATCTCGGTCGCCGCCATACTCATCCCTCAAGATTCCGAGCACATCTTCATCTTCCACGGGCGCAAACCGGCGGTAAAACTGCCCGACCGCCGCGAAAAGCTCGGGAGCGCGCAAACACACCATCTCATCCACGTCGCGCGCCAGCCTCTTGATGGTGTCTTCCGGGCCTACGGGGATTCCCGCAATCAGCTTTTGAGGGCGCTCCGAGCGGATGGCCCAGAACGCGGCCTGGGTGGTGGCTCCGGTGGCCACGCCGTCATCCGTGACGATGACTATCCTCCCTTTCAGGGCCACCTTGGGCCGGGACGCGCGAAACAGCCCGGCGCGCCGCTCTATTTCCGCCATCTGCCTCGCCTTTTCCTGTTCGATATAGTCTTTTCCCACCCCCAGTTCCTGCACCACTTCCCGGTTGAGAAAGAGGCTGCCGTCTTCCGCCACGGAGCCCATCGCCAGTTCCTCATATCCCGGCGTGCGCAGCTTGTGGGCCAGTACGATATCCAGCTCGGCGCCCAGTTCCCGGGCGACTTCCCGTCCCACGATTATTCCACCGCGGGGTATCCCCAGCACCACCGCATTCTGACCGCGGTACTCGCTCAGCGCGTCTGCCAGGAGCCTTCCCGCTTCGGCACGGTCGGCGAAGGGCGCATCACTCCTGGATAAAATGCGTAACTGGGCCGTAGTATTTTCTGCCATGTTATCTCCTGATTTGATTTGCCTTATGGAGTCAGCCCGCTGAGTTATTGAGAAGCGCCCGCTGACGGGTTGGCGCAGTGTACCTCATCAATCCGATGTCCTTTACTTTTGCTGCTTTCTCCTCAACGGTGATGACATTATTCTACAAGTCCGCTGATGTAATAGTTATAAAATGGCGGCGGGAAAAGTTACAAAAACATGACATTTCAAAGCACATGAACGGGGGAAATCGCTTCGGGGGAAATGTCATAAATTTGTAATTAATTTTGCCTCCTTGTTATGACTATTCCATGCCCCGCCGTCTAAAATCTGTCTTACAACAAAGTAAAAGCCGGCGTTCTCAGGCTTTCTGAATTCACCTGCAGCTACCGGGGAGCGGAGCGTAAAATATATAAAAATCAAAAGAGTGAAGGAGGAACGTTTTAATGGCCATGGAGAGATGGAGGCCGTGGGGACTGAGTACCTGGAGACCGTTCCGAGAACTGGAAGAACAGATGGAAGATGTTTTCAGGATGCCGCTATGGAAGCCTAACGGGGAGAAGGCCTGGATACCGGCGGTAGACGTATTTGAGAAGGATGACAAGTTCGTGGTCAAGGCGGAACTGCCGGGAATGAAGGAAGAGGACATCGAAGTTTCCGTGGTCGGTGAAACGCTGACCATCAAGGGCGAGAAAAAAACGGAGAGCGAAGTCAAAGACGAGGACTACTACCGCTCCGAGCGGTCTTACGGGAGCTTCTTCCGTTCCATTCCTTTGCCTTCTTCTGTGGATGCCAGCAAGATTGAGGCCGATATCGAAGACGGCGTCCTCGAAGTGACTCTTCCCAAATTAGCCGCGGTAAAACCGAAGAAAATTGCCGTTTCCGCTAAGAAAAAGGCGGCTAAGGCTGCCAAATAACGTGTCGCGAAGGCCTCCGCTCCCCGGTGCCTGACGCGATAACACTCGAATTGAGAAGAGGGGGTGTCAAGATGGTAGAAGAATTTTGCCCGGAATGCGGCTGCCCCAATGGGGATGGCGCCTATCAACTGGAAGGCATCATTTATTGCTGCCAGCCCTGCGCAGATGGCGGAGAATGCATATGCGGCTGTTCGGAAATAGAGGACGGTGAGGAGATGGTGGTATTTGATATGGAAGCGGGATAATAAACAAAAAATAGTCCCGAAAAACCCACTTTTTATTAAAGGAGATATAACCAGATGATGGCCGTAGCATCAAAGCAGGAAGTAAACAGGGTCTTAACGGACGTGCCCGCGGAATATGCATTCCGGAGCGTTAACGGGCATGTGCTTCACGGTCTGCAGGGACTTGCTGATGAGCTCAGCAATATGACGGAAGAGGATTACGCCTTCCATGCTAATCCGGAGAAGAACGATTTTTCCAACTGGGTGAGGGACATCGTCAAGGACGAAAAGCTGGCCAGAGACCTGCGCAAGGCGTCCGGCAGGGCCGAAGCAGCCGAGCAGGTGAAGGCCAGGCTTTCCGCTCTCAGAAGAAAACTGGCCACCCCCTGACCGGATTGCGACAGGAAGCAGGAGAAATTGATATGGCGATACTGAGCCGCGTCTCCCCTAAGGCCCTTGAGCACCCCGGAGAATTGAAGCAACTTGCCGAGATGGTCTCCGCGAAAATCAAGGAGGAGTGGCCCGGGGTCACCTGGAAAGAAAGCTTCGGCACGCCGGGGCGTTTTGACGTGGAAGATATCATTGAAGCTGCGGATACGGAGCCGGTCGCCAGGGCGGCGATGATTCTCCGTACCTCCGGACACGAAGCTACGGAGAGGTGATAGCCGTTCCCTGGAGGGAATTCCTTGCCAGGCCGTAGTCTCCGGCTAAAATTCTGGGAAAGGGCAAAAACGCATGGATATTATTTCAGGAAATGAACTCAAGGAACTTGTGGATGTCCAGACCGTCGGATGTATCTGCGTTTCCATATACATTCCCACGTTCAAGGCGGGGCGTACCGATGTACAGCAGAACCCGGTACGCCTGAAGAAGCTGCTTCAGAAGGCCCGGGAAAAACTGGAGGGAATAGGACTCAGAAGGCCGGAAGCGGATGCTTACCTGCAGCCTGCGCAGAGCCTGCTCGATGACAACGCATTCTGGGTGGATATGAGCGATGGCCTGGTTATCTTCCTCTCCAAGGATTTCTTCCGCTACTACCGGCTCCCCCTCCAGCTTCCTGAGATGGTGGTGGTAGCCAACCGTTTTCACGTCAAGCCCTTGCTTTCCGTGATTACGGCCAACGGGCGGTTTTTTACGCTGGCCGTTAGTCAGAACACGGTCCGCCTGCTCCGCTGCACCCGCTTTACCTTTGAAGAAATGGATATTAAGGGAAAGGTCCCGCGCAGTGTCGCTGAGGCGCTCCGCTTTGAGGATACTGACCGGGAAGCGCAGTACCACATGCATTTCGGAGTGGAGGGAATCGAAAGCGGCGTGGTTACCTCCCACGGTGCCGGGGTTGAGGATACCAAGGATAACCTCCTGCGCTTCTTTTTCCTGCTGGACAGCAGTCTCCAGCGCGAGTTTCTTCACGATGAGACCGCTCCTCTGGTTCTTATCAGTGTCGACTATCTTTTCCCGATTTATAAGAAAGCAAACTCCTACAGGCAGCTGCTGAACAAAGAAGTGGAGGTAAGCCCTGACCGGCTGAAACCCGCGGAGCTGCACCAACTGGGATTGAGCATAATGGAGCCGATTTTCAGGAAGAAACAGGACGAGGCACTGCGGATTTACCGGGAGTTCATCGGGCTGGGGAGGACCACGGACATTCTGGACAGCATCGTTACCGAGTCATATCACGGCCGCATACAGACGCTCTTCGTTGCCGATAACCAGCAGCGGTGGGGAAAATACGATAGCTTCTCGGATAGCGTGGAAGTCCACCCGGAGGAAGAGTCCTGTGACATTGACCTGCTGGACTTTGCCGCGGCGCACACCCTGGCCCACCGCGGTGACGTTTACGTCATGGAAGAAGATAAAGTCCCCGGCGGTGCGCCCGTCGCCGCGGTGCTCCGCTATTAAAGCGGCGCTCTAGTAAAAGAGAATATCGGAGGAAGAATGAAGGTAGCACCCGAGATTATGCTGAAAGATGTGGAAATGACCCCGCTTATCGATAAGCTCATCAACCGGGGCATCAGCAAGCTGGAGCAGGTATGCGATTATATTATCAGTACCCATATTGTCCTGGAGAAGGCGCAGGGCCGCCGCCGCACCGGCAATGCCTACCGCATGCGTATTGACATCAGGATACCGGACCGTGTGGACATCATCGTAAACCGCTCCTCAAAAGCCCTGAAAAAAATTCCGGGGGATATGGCCCAGCTGCAGGGACACCTGGATGAAGCGGGGGTAGAGCCGGCCAGCCCGGAGCTTTTCCGGAGCCGCGCCGTTACCCGGCAAGGCGTGCGTGAAGAGCCGCTGCAGGCGCTCATACGCCGGACTTTCGATTCGGCGCGGCGCGAACTGGAAAGAGCCGTGGATAAGCGGCATGGCGATGTGAAAGCCCATCCTCAGCAAAGGATGCAGGCGGTGATAGAAAGGCTATTCCCGGAAGGCGGTTACGGCTTTCTTCGCACCGTGGACGGGGAGCAGGTGTATTTTCATCAGAACAGCGTCCTCCATAACCACTGGGAGCGCCTGGCGGTCGGTACCGCGGTCCGATATTCTCCGGAGATAGGTGACAAAGGGGTCCAGGCGAGTACTGTTGAGCCTGTGGAAAAACCCGGTGCGATTGAGCGGCACGGGGAACTCCACGATTTACCGGAGGTAATATAATTCCGGTTGGCGCAGGAAGGGACTTCTGTCTATCCGTACCCCGTCGTTCTTTCAGGCGGGTGCGGGTCTTGCACACGCCGGGCTAACCGCGCAGGTAGGCGTTCTGCACGTATTGTGTGAGCATGCGCTGTGTGGTGAAATAGGAGCCGTTCACTGAAATTACCGAGCGCATGATGCCCGCGTATTGTTCCGGGTGTTCATAATATACAGGAAGTATCACATTCTCCAGCTTGTCATAGAGAGAAGCCACTTCCCTCCCAGAGTCGCTCTCAGACTGCCAGCCGCCACCGATGGACCATCCGGTTACCCCTTCTATGTGGCCTTCAATCCACCAACCGTCCAGGATGCTAAACGTGGGCACTCCGTTAAGCGCCGCCTTCATTCCGCTCGTCCCGGAAGCCTCCCGCGGTTTAAGCGGCGTATTCAGCCACAGGTCCACGCCGGAGTAAACATATCTGGCCAGGTCAATATCATATTCTTCGAGGTAGATAACGGGCAAATCGTCTTTGAGTTCTTCCGCAGCCTTAAAGACCTTCCTGATCAAGGCCTTTCCCGCTTCGTCCCGGGGGTGGGCTTTTCCTCCGTAGATTACCTGCATCCGGCCGCCGTTTCTAACCATGCGCTTAAGCTTTTCGATGTCATGAAACAAAAGGTCATGTCTTTTATATTCGGTGGCCCTGCGGGCAAAGCCAATGGTCATTACCCCCGGGTCAAGGCGGATACCGGTGCGGCGCTCTATCTCCTTCAGGAGTCCCGCTTTGGCTTCTTTATGAGCTTTTTGTATCTCCTCCAGCGGGATACGTATCGCGTATTTCAGGTAGAGGTTATCACGGCGCCACTGGGGGATATGCAGGTCATACAAATCAGTAAAAACCGGGGATGTCCAGGTGGTGGCGTGTACCCCGTTGGTGATAGCATCAATGCGGTGATTGGTAAAGATGTTCCGGGTCACTTCCTCGTGGCGCATGGAGACGCCGTTAATATATCTGGAAAATGACAGGGCGAGGCTGGTCATGTTAAGCTTCCCGTTATCGCAGCAACGCGCGCCGATAAGAAAATCCGTTCTTTCGTTACCGAGGATTTCCCTGGTCAATGACAGCTCGAACTCGTCATGTCCTTCCGGTATCGGCGTGTGAGTGGTGAATACACAGCGCTGTTTCACCGCCTGGCTGTCCGCCGCCTCCATCGTGTGCAGCCCTCGTCCCCAGGCTCTCTCTTCCATCAGGGCCAGTGTTATCAGGGCGGAGTGGCCTTCGTTCATGTGGTATGTCTGGACCACGTGATATCCCAGGCTCCGCAGCATGGCGATGCCGGCGAAGCCGAGAACAATCTCCTGTCCCAATCTGTACCTGGCATCGCCTCCATACAGGAAGTTGGTCAAGCCCTGGTCCCAGGGTGAATTCTCCGGAAGGCAGGTGTCCAGGAAATAGACCGGCACGCTATGGCCGAACTCGCTGCGCACATTGTAGCGCCATGCCTGCACCTGGAGCGGGTGGCCTGACATCGTAATCTGGACCCTCAGCGGCAGTTTTTCCAGATAGTCCTCCGGGTCCCAGTCTTTTTCAAACTCGGACTGGTTCCCGGATTCATCCAGGTGCTGCCGGAAATACCCCTTACGGTGCAGCAATGTCATGCCCACCGCGGGAATAGCGAGGTCAGCGGCGGCCCTGATGGTATCGCCGGCCAGCACTCCCAGGCCCCCGGTATAGGTGGGCATGGCAGGGTGTATTGCAAACTCCATAGAGAAATAGGCAAGAGTCAGTGTATCCATGCTATTAATAAAATACTAATCCTTTGGGCCGGGATAATGCAACTAATTCCCGTTCTGGTCGCATTTGCGCCTGGCGGGAAAGTTTGCCGTTGCGGGGAGCGCAGCGACGAAACGATCTGTTTCATGTGCCGGAGATTACTTCGCTACGCCCGCACCGGTGAAAAACAAAACAAGTCCATCCCCTTAAAAATGTCATAGATTTGTAATAAAGCGCGAGCGGATTTTATGACTTTTCAAGGGTCCTGTGCCTATCATGGAGACGGTGATTTCTCAGGAAAGGTTAGTATGATGTCTCTCAGGAAATCTTTATTTGCGATTATGCTGCTGGTATCCGGACTGGCCGCGGGCTGCGGAGGGGATACCGGGTTCCGGGAAGTGGCCTCGGAGACCTGGCAGAACAAGATAGAAATGTCGTTATCGATAACCGCTGAAACCATTAAGCCGGGGGAGACCCTGGAAGTCATGGTGCGAATCGAGAACATCTCCAGCGGGGGAGTCGAATACACCATGTGGAATATCGGCGACCCGCCGGTATACACCAGGATGCAGACTCCCCTCGGAGATACTGTCACGCTGCGGGCGCCAACTGACCGGGAGATAGTCCAACCGGCGGTCACCTTCGGAACACTGGAACCCCGCGGGAGCATTGAGCGCCGGGTGCAATGGGACGCGGGCTCCAGTCCAAACGGAAATTACACCATCATCGCCAGTTTTTTCCCGGGACGGCAGGCAGACAGGCAGGAGCCGTTGGAACTGACGCACGATATCCGCGTTACCGGCAGCGTGGATATCATAAGCCGGGAAGAAGCTCGGGAAACAGCCATGGAAAATCGCTCGGTGCAATTATGGATGAGGGGCCATTCCGGCGACGCTGTAGCCCGCGAAGAGAAGGGCAGCTACATGGTTAACCTGGGCGGGGAATGGCAGTCCGCCGGTCGGGACCCATATGAAGAAGCCCTGGCTGCGGCACAAACACCGGCTATCAGTTTTTTGGAATCGATGCCGGAACAGTGGCGCGTGCTATTCGCGTCAAAATACGGTTTTCCGCCTTCCGAGATAGCAGTGAATATCAACGCTCAAACGGGAAAAATAATAGACGTCCAGCCTGACCTTGAGGAAGAACTCCGGGGAGGCGTTGTGGCTACATTCGGGGTGGGAAACTCGGAGTTCCGCGTATTTGTCACCAGTCCGGATACCATCGAAGAGCTTTTCCGCCTGCAGCGCGGCGAAAGCCGGGCTAATATTCCTAACGGCGTGCTGCTGACCGGACCGGGGGCGGGGATGCATAACGCCCCCTGGTCCTGGCACCTGGACCCGGAGCAAACAGCCATGGCCGAGTTTACCATCGAAGTATGTGACGGTACCCCGGATTTCGTTGAGGAGGACCTGGAATACTGGCTGAACTCGGTAAGGCAATACTGTCCCTGGAGCGCCGAGCTCAAAGATATTGAGGACTACCGGTAAGCTGCGCACTTGCAGGCAATCCCTCATAACGAATGTCACAGAATATACCGGCTGTTGATATCCCCGGTGAATTATTTAACGGAGCCGGGGTATCAACGGGTGGTACCTGCAAGGAATTCGCCATGACCTTCGACCGCCGTTAGGTCGTCTCCCGGAAAGGCCCGGGCCGGGCTAATCCTTATTGCTGGCTGTCGAACACGTTTCAGACCCTTAGCGAGCCACGGAATCCCCTGGCCGCATAGTAAGATTCCGCGCTGTTGTGATATACGAAGACAGTCTCGTAGCGGCGGTCACAAAAGATGGCGCCGCCGAGTTTTCTGATTTCGGGGGGCGTTTTTACCCAGCTCGATGTTTTCGTATCGAAATTTCCCAGTTTCTGCAACTCTCGATATTCTTTTTCCGTTAAAAGCTCAATGCCCATGGCAGCAGCCATATCGATAGCGTTATTCTCTGGTTTATGCTCTTTCCTCAACTCCAGCGCTTCACGGTCATAACAAAGATTCCGGCGGCCTTTAGGGCTTTCTGCTGAACAATCATAAAAGATGTATTCGTCCGTCTTTTTATCAAGACCAACAACGTCCGGTTCACCGCCGGTTCTTTCCATTTCGTTGAGTGACCACAGCTTTTCAGGTTTAGCTTCCAGCTTTACTTCTACTTTGGCCCATTCAATACATGTATGGCGGTTCATATTTTTGTCAAAACGGGCTTTCAAAACTCTGAGTAGTTCTTCACGCTGTTCCGGTGACAATTTCTTCTCATTGATTTTCATTAGACCACGCTCCAATAAATATAAATTAAACCCCCTTCAATATCATAATACATTGGACAGGTTTTTATTAGCGGGCGGACGGACAACAAGAAAATCAGATTATCTTAGGGCGTTTTCAAAATAAAAGCAGAAAACTGGAGCCGGGGTATCAATAGGTAGGGCTGGCAATGAGTTTAACTTCTTCTTTGCCCTCTGTATATAACGCCGGAAAGTTTCAAGTCCGGCAAAGGCCGATATTTGCTCTGGTTCTCAACACCCTTGTTGAAGATGATTTAAAGATTGAGATATACTTAAAGCGGGTGATGAAGCTCGCCCGGAAAATTGCCTTTATTGGCTGATAGCTTCTACTGCAGTTGCCGGTAGAAGCTTTTTTATTTGTCCGGCGGAGGCGTTCGCCGTGGAAAGTCACTTGCATCGTGACCGATAACGCCTGCCCATAAATTTCTGCTGACCTTGTTTATGGTCAGGCGAGGAGGTTATTGTGCGCGAGGTAATCTATATTGCGGTGGCCGGCGGCCTGGGTGCACTCGGACGATACTATATGACTGGTCTGGCTCAGCGGGTGCTGGGAGAAGGCTTTCCTTATGGTACTCTGATAGTTAATATCCTCGGCTCTTTCTTGGTAGGTTTCGTGATGCAGGTTGGGATGAGTACCGATCTTATATCGCGCTTCGTGAGGTTAGCCGCAACACTCGGGTTTTTGGGCGCTTTTACCACATTTTCAGCGTTCAGCTATGAAACTCTCGGGTATTTGGAGGACGGTATGTGGCTTATAGCCGGAGTTAATATACTGGCTAATGTTATTCCGGCTATAATTGCGGTATTCTTAGGAGTGTCTTTGGGCCGAACGATACTTGGAGGTGCATAAGATGCGGAAACTAAACGGCGAATCGGTGCTCATGAGGATATTCATTGGCGAGTCTGATAAATATCAGGGTAAGCCTCTATATCAGGCTCTCGTGGAGATGCTGCGGAGGGAGAAGATGGCAGGAGCGACGGTACTCCGGGGAATTTTGGGATTTGGAGCCCGAAGCCACCTCCATACTGCTCATATACTGCGCCTGAGCCAGGATATGCCCATCGTCGTCGAGGTTGTTGATTCACAGGAAAATATTGACCGCATTATGCCCCAAGTAGAAAAGATGATGGGGGATGGCCTTATTACACTGGAAAAAGTAAGGGTTATAAAATACGAAGCCAGGCAGGATGAAAATCACTCCCAAAGCTAATCCAGGCTCTACAACAGACTAGGTTATCGAATATTCACGGCAAGGGTTAATTCAAAGAGTGAAGAAAAGTAGCACAATAGTAGCACAAAAAGTGGAGCTGGAGGGGCTCGAACCCTCGACCTTTTGACTGCCAGTCAAACGTTCTCCCAGCTGAACTACAGCCCCGCAGACAAATACAATTTACCAGAAATCGTCTTTGAAAACAAGCCTGCGCGCGAGCAGGCTGGATAAAGCGGCAAATTCTCTTGTCTGATTGTCACACGGGCGCGTAATGAGCTATATTAAATGCTTGAGGGCATTCGGTAATGAATTTCGCGGACCCTCGTCCCATTTAATAGACCGGTATACCGGTTTTTGCGGAGAGTGAGATAGAGTATGGGCAGGCGCACGGGTAATAATGTTGATAAGACCGCGGTGTTACTTGTAGTGGCTATGGCGGCTTTTTTTAATGCCTCCATGATGTCATCGATAAATGTTGCGCTGCCCACCATCGGGAAAGAGTTTGCCATGGATGCCATTATCCTGGGCTGGGTGGCTACGGTATATCCCTTGACCGCGGCGGCATTTCTGGTTCCGTTCGGGAGGCTGTCGGATATCTACGGGCGGAAGAGAATTTTCACATATGGAATACTGATTTATACTCTTGCGTCCTTCCTTGCTACGGTTTCAACTTCCGGGATGATGCTGATAGCTTTCCGGATTTTTCAAGGGATAGGAGCGTCCGCCCTTTTTACCACCGGAGTTGCTTTGATTACCTCGGTCTTCGGACCCGGGGAGAGGGGAAAGGCCCTGGGGATACAGGTGGCCTGTGTTTACACCGGTCTGGCCCTCGGCCCGTTAATCGGCGGATTTCTGACCCAGCATTTCGGCTGGAGGACTATTTTCTGGTTAAACGTGCTGCTGGGCTTAATCATAATCATCACCGTTTTCTGGAGATTGAGGGGAGACTGGGCTGAGGCAAAGGGGGCCCGGTTTGATATTATCGGCTCGCTGCTTTATGGCTTCACGCTGGTTGCGGTGATCTATGGTTTTACCCAGCTTCCCGCACTTAACGGTATCTGGCTGATACTGCTCGGGAGCCTCGGTATCTTCGCTTTCATACAGTGGGAAAAAAGGACTTCCAGTCCGGTCCTGGACATAAATCTTTTCCGGCATAATACCGTCTTTGTTTTTTCCAATCTGGCGGCGCTGATTAACTACAGTGCCACCTTCGCGGTTACTTTCCTTCTGAGTCTTTATCTGCAGTATACCAAAGGCTTCAGCCCGCAAAATGCGGGTCTGGTGCTGGTCTTTATGCCGGCGGTGCAGGCTGCTTTTTCTCCGTTTGCCGGCAGGCTTTCGGATAGAGTGGAACCACGGTTAATCGCCTCGGCAGGGATGGCTTTGACCACCGCCGGGCTGGTGCTGCTAGGGTTCCTGGGTTCGGAGACCGCGATATGGTTTGTTATTACCGCTCTGATCGTGCTGGGATTTGGTTTCGCTCTTTTCTCATCTCCGAATACCAATGCCATTATGAGTTCGGTAGAGAAGGGGGCTTACGGAGTAGCTTCCGCAATGCTGGCGGCCATGCGTCAAATCGGCTTTACCTTGAGCATGGGTATTGCGATGATGATTTTGTCCCTGTATGTGGGCCGGGTGGAGATTACTCCGGAATACTATCCGCAGTTTCTTCTGAGCGCCAAAACGGCATTCATCATCTTCAGCGTGCTCTGTTTCGGTGGTATCTTTGCCTCGCTGGCACGGGGCAGACTCCGGCGCTAGTTCCCCGGCTTGTTTTTAGGCTTGACCTGCGCTGACACCCTTTTCACCTCCAGGACGTTGCTTCTTCTGGAGACGAACTCTTTCAGTTCGTTGAACAGGGGAAGGCATTCCTCGGGAGGGGGCGGCGGGGTCATCTTGATGAAGACGGCCTGCTGCACGGGGAAGACCAGCGTTGGGGTGCCGAATACGCCCAGCTTTTCCACGGCAAAGGTGTGGTCCTCCGCCAGCCGGGCGAGCGATGAGTTCTCCAGGTCTTTCTTAAAGGCGGCAACATCCAGTCCGGCTTTTTTTACCGATTGGATAATTGTGTCCATATGGGCGAGGTCACATCTGTCCTTGTGTTTTGCTTCCAGTAAGGCCATGTGGAATGAGACAAAGGCGGAATCACCCTGCCGCCGGGCCGCTTCAGCGGCCCTGAAAGCCAATAGGCCCCGGCCGGGGTAGTCCCTCGGCTGCTCCCAGACGTTTTTTCCCGGCCCCAGTTCACGGTTAATCTGCTCCAGGCTCAGGTATCTCCATTTGACCTGCAATTTTTCTCCAATTGCCTTGTTTACGCCTTGCAGCCACACGGCCGCATTGTAGACGTACGGTCAGAGGTAATCGAAAAATACCTCCAGGGACATCGTATCGTTCTCAGGAAACATGGGACCCTCCTTGCACCGGTCTGCTGTGATTTTAATACAGATGGCGGGTATCCGCAATGCGGGACCGCTGGATAAATTAACCTCTTTACGCTAAAGTTTGGATGAAAATAGATATGGAGGTGTGTGATGAAACAGGCAGCGCCGCAATGCGCCAGGTGTGCCGTTTTGAGGTGCCGTACCAGAGACAAAGAACAAAGACTGCCTGATTTTTGCCCCACCGGAAATTTTCCCGATATAGTGGCGGAAACACTGGCCAAACACCAGCAGGACGCTGGGTTTCTGCCTGGAAAACAGGCGCGACCTTTTTAGAATATATATGTGATGTTTACGGGAACAGGGCGGCTGTTTATGCCCCGTTTACCGTCCGACTGATATTCTTAATCCAGATTAAACAAACCCAAGCTTCCCCCAGCTTGGTAACGGTCTAGAAGTTAAGGAGCTGATTTCTGAAGAAGAAACGGCTCCTTAACTGCTTTTCAGGACCTGAGCGCTCCCCCCACCCTGTGATTTTCTTTCCCACCCAAGCCCACCCTCGCGGCTTTTCCTTACCATCCAGCAACCGGATGCAAATAAAGCTTTCAGGATGGTATATTTGCCGTCGCCGCTAAAATAGATTAGAATTTATCCCGTGGAAAAAAGTCGGAAAGGATGTCTGAGAATGAAGAGAAGATTCGTCTATCTGGCTGTACTGTGCGTCATATTGCTGGCCATGTTTTTCAGTGTTTCCTGCGGTGGGTCTCCGGAGCAGAATGAGGGGCCGGGGCCGAAGACTTACTCTTCGCCGCCGAAGATGATGATTGATACGAATCAGAAATACACGGCGATTATTGAGACGGAGAAGGGCAATCTGGTCCTGGAGCTTTTTGCGAAGGATGTCCCGAAAACAGTAAACAACTTCGTTTTTCTGGCCCGGGAGGGTTTCTATGACGGCAGCACGTTTCACCGGGTGATTCCCGGATTTATGGCCCAGGGGGGTGACCCCACCGGCACTGGCGGGGGGAATGCCGGCTATTCGTTTGAGGATGAGTTTACAAGCCATAAGCATACCGCCGGGGCAATCTCCATGGCGAATGCCGGCGCAGATACCAACGGCAGCCAGTTCTTTATCACCTACACCCCGCAGCCTTCGCTGGACGGAAAGCATTCCGTTTTCGGTCAGTTGATTGAAGGGATGGACGTGCTGGAATCGCTGACGCCGCGGGACCCGAACCAGAAACCGTCATTCCAGGGTGACAGGGTTATCAGTATCACCATCCGGGAGGGGTAGCGCTCTAGAGGGGCGCGCCGAGCCAGCGCAGTATGCCTCTTAGCCCGAACCAGCCGGCATAGACAATGGTCATGGCCTTGATGGTCTTGCCGGTGAGCGCGAGTATGATGTATCTGCGGAAACTGAAGCGGCAGGCCCCGGCAATTATCGCGGCAGGATAGAAAAAGGGATTAATCACCGAGGCGAGCAGGAATACCGTAACCGACCCGCGTTTTTCCATGTGGCGCATAAGCCGCTCGTAAATAGACTGGAGGCGTCCTCCCTGCCGCCCGATGAGAGCGGTCCCGGCCCCGTGCCCCGTCATATATATGGTCATGGCGCCGATGGTGTCACCCAGGGCGGCGCAGATTCCCACAAGCCAGGGGAATTTCATAACGCCGCCGAGTGCGAAGACCACGGCGAGCATCGGAACCGGGATGATAATAGTCGCTCCGCCGAAAATGCTGATGAGGAATGCGCCCAGGTAGCCGTATGCCTCCAGCCCGCGTACAAACTCCCAGTAGTAGACCACCGCTGCCGCCATGACCAGGGCGAGCACCACGCCGATGATAGCGATGAAGTATGCCAGCTTCGGTGAAATCCTGCTTTTTTCCACCTTTAAAACGGCACACCGTTCCGCAGTGGCGGATGTCAAGTCGCTTTTTTCTTCAGTCATTACCTGGCCGTCCTGGCAGGCTCCCTTGTCTTGAAGGTCAACCCGTCCTTGCCGAGGTCGACTTTAACGCTGTCGCCTTCCTTCAACTCGCCGCGCAGTATCTGGGAAGAAAGCGGGTTCTCCACGTAGCGTTCGATGACACGGCGCAGGGGGCGGGCCCCGTACGTCGGGTCATAGCCTTCCTTGGCCAGCCAGGACTTCGCCTTCTCGGTCAGCTCGATGGCCAATTTGCGTTCTTCCAGCCGCTGCTGCAGGTCTCTGACCATAAGGTCAACGACGCTTCTGAGCTGTTTCTCGGAAAGCTCGTGGAAGACGATGGTCTCGTCCAGCCGGTTCAGGAACTCTGGCCGGAAGAGCTTCTTGACCTCGTTGAGGACTTTGTCCCTCATCACTTCATAGCTTTTCTGCTGCTCTTTGGAGCCGTCCCTCTGGGTAGTAAAACCGAGGCTGGACTCCCTCTTTATAAGGTCGACTCCGGCATTGCTGGTCATGATGATGACCGTGTTCTTAAAGTCAACGGTATGTCCATGGCCGTCCGTCAGCCTGCCGTCGTCAAGTATCTGGAGAAGGGTGTTGAACACCTCGGGATGGGCTTTTTCAATCTCGTCCAGCAGGACGACGCGATAGGGGCGTCTCCTCACCGCCTCGGTGAGCTGTCCGCCTTCTTCAAAGCCGACGTATCCCGGCGGCGCGCCGATGAGGCGGGACACCGTGTGTTTCTCCTGGTATTCGGACATGTCCAGGCGGACCATGGCGTTTTCGTCATCGAAAAGGAACCAGGCCAGGGTGCGGGCCAGTTCCGTTTTACCCACGCCGGTAGGGCCTAGGAACATAAAGCTGCCGATGGGGCGGCGGGGGTCTTTCAGGCCCGCGCGACTCCTCCGGATGGCCTCGGATATGGCTACCACGGCTTCCTCCTGGTTGATGAGCCTTTCGTGTATCCTCTCCTCCATTTGGAGCAGTTTCTCGGCTTCACCTTCCAGCATCTGGGATACCGGGATGCCGGTCCACTTCGAGATAAGCTGGGCGATGGTCTCTTCGGTGACCTCTTCACCGTTGATTTTTTCTTTTTTCAGCCATTCGCTCCTTGCCTTCTGGTACTGCTTCTCCATCTGGAGACGTTCCGCCTTGAGACGGGCCGCCTGTTCGTAGTCCTGTCTCTGGGAGGCTGCTTCTTCCTCATCCGTCAGGTATTGCAGGCGCTGCTCCAGGGTTTTAACCTCGGCCGGAGCGCTCTCGGTATCGATGCGCAGCTTACTGGCCGCTTCATCAATCAGGTCGATTGCCTTGTCTGGCAGCTGGCGGTCGGTGATGTACCGCTGGCTCAGCTTGGCCGCGGCATCCAGTGCCTTGTCCGTGATTTTAATCTTGTGATGCGCTTCGTAACGCGGCCGGAGACCCCGCAGCATTTCAATGGTGTTTTCAATAGACGGTTCACCCACGAAAACCGGTTGCAGACGCCGCTCCAGCGCCTTGTCCTTTTCGATAAACTTGCGGTATTCATCCAGAGTGGTAGCGCCCACGCACTGCAGTTCGCCGTGAGCCAGCGCCGGTTTCAGCATGTTGCTCGCGTCCACGGAGCCCTCCGCGGCACCCGCGCCGACCACGGTATGGATTTCATCGATGAACAGGATAATCTCTCCCTTGGACTCTCTTATCTCGTCCATGACTGCCTTCAGCCGTTCCTCGAACTCGCCGCGGAACTTGCTGCCGGCAACGAGGGTCCCCATGTCCAGGGTAATGACCTTTCTGCCCTTCAGAGAATCGGGGACGTCATCAGCGGCAATCTTCTGGGCCAGCCCTTCGGCGATGGCGGTCTTGCCTACGCCTGCCTCGCCGATGATGACGGGGTTGTTCTTGGTGCGGCGGGTAAGGACCTGCATCACCCTTTTTATTTCATCCTCCCGCCCGATGACCGGGTCAATCTTACCCTGGCGGGCCAGCTCCGTGAGGTCACGCCCGTATTTCTTCAGGGCGCGGTAGTGGCTTTCAGCCCGCGGGTCACTGGCACGATGCCCGCCGCGCAGCTTCCGCAGGGCGGCATAGAGCCTTTCCTGGTCAACCCCGGCGCGGCGGAGGATGTTCCCGGCTTCGCCTTTATCCCCGCTGACAACGGCCAGCAGGAGGTGCTCCGTGGCGATAAACTCGTCCTTGAGACGGTCCGCTTCTTCCTCCGCGTTCTTGATGAGCTGCGCGATGCGGGGAGTAGCGTAAATCTGCCCGCTGTCATAGGTGACCTTGGGCGTCTTCCTCAGGACCTCTTCCGTCTCATTCCTGGCCGTCTCCGGATTGACCTTAAGCTCCAGAAGGATGTCGCTGACCAGTCCCTGCGGTTGCAGCAGCATGGCCAATAAAATATGCTCCACGTCCCACTGGCTGTGCTGATACTGGCGGACCAGTTCCTGGGACGCTGCAAGTGCTTGCTGTGTCTGTTCCGTAAACCTTTCCTGTCTCATTCTCTTTCCTCTCTCCTCGTTAGCTCTTCCCTAACGCTGTCCAGTTCCTGCTGCATATCATTCATGCGCTCAATCATGTGCAGGATTACCTCAACACCGGCCAGGTTCACCCCCATGTCATCGACAAGGGTTTTGACGCGGCGAAGCAGGGCGATGTCACTTTCTGAGTAAAGCCTGATGTTGCCCTGCGAACGGTGCGGCTCTATTATGCCAATCTTTTCGTAATAGCGCAAGGTATACGTGGGCATACCGAGCATGCCGGCGGCTACGCTGATGACGTAGCACGGTTCGGTACTATCCCGGCGCGTTTCTCTGCTGTTTTTCATGCACACCTCCCGTTCAATGAGAACGGAGCTCGCCCAGCTTCTGGAACAGTTTTCTCTCTTCCTCGGTCAGCCTGGTAGGCAGGACTACGTTTACCCTGGCAAACAGGTCGCCGTGGGCGGAGTTACCCAGATGGGGCATCCCCTGTTTGGAAAGGCGAAAAACCCGGCCGTTCTGCGTCTCCGGCGGTATCTTCAGGGACAGCTTGCCTTTGGGCGTGGGGACATCAGACTGCCCTCCGAGTACGGCCGTCGTCAGCGGTACCGGGATGGTAACATGGAGGTTGTCTCCCTCGCGTTCAAACATGGTATGAGGCGTTACCGAGATAACGAGAAACAGGTCACCGCTGGTCCCGCCGTAATATCCGGGCTGTCCCTTGCCGGCCACCCGCACGCGCGAGCCGTTTTTAACACCCGGCGGTATCTTAACCTCCAGGCGCTTGATGCGCGGCACCGTTCCGGCACCGCGGCAGGCAGGGCAGGGTGCGTTCCCGGCGAGTCCGGTGCCTTTGCAGGTCTCGCAGGGCTCGTCAACCTGGAGGCTGATAGTGCGCGTGGTGCCTTGATAGGCTTCCTCCAGGGTCACCTCGACAGGTGTTTCCATGTCCCGGCCGCGCTGCGGCCGCGTGTGCCGGCGGTAAGCTCCCCGCCGGCCTCCCACCATCTCCTCGAAGAGGCTGTCCAGGCCGCCGAAGTCTTCAGAAGTAAAGTGAAAAGAGGTCCCTCCTCCCGGCGTAAAACCCTGGTAGTACCCCTGCTGGCCCTTTCTGGCCTGCTCAAACTGGTCCGCGTGCTGCCACTGGTCTCCGTACTGGTCATATTTCCGGCGTTTTTCCTTATCGCTGAGCACCTCGTGGGCTTCGTTTATCTGTTTGAACTTATCCCCGGCGGACTTATCCCCGGGATTAACGTCAGGGTGATACTTGCGCGCCAGCTTACGGTACGCCTGCTTAATCTCTTTCTCGCTTGCGTTCCGCGCGATGCCTAAAATATCGTAGTAGTTTTTTCCCGCCATCGTCATCTCACGATATCATTATATTATCCCCGGGGGAGATATGTCAATGAGACTCAAGGAAGATTAGTAAATATATGTTAAGGGTATTGACAGCTATTATTAGAATACTTATAATATAAGTAGATAGGAGAGCGGCGAAAGCAGTAATCAAAGGAGGTGAGATAAATGGCGATTATCAGATGGGAACCGTTCCGTGAGTTGATGGACCTGAGATGGTCTATGGATCGCATTTTCGATGATTACACCTCTCCTGCGCTTGCCCGGACCGCTTTTGGTGAGGGTGTCATTCCGCTGGATATCTACCAAACCGATGATGCTTTCGTGGTCAAGGGCACTCTGGCCGGGGTTAAACCGGAAGATGTTGACATCAGCATCAGCGGCGATACCCTGACCATCAGGGGAGAGACCAGGGAAGATAAGGAAACCAAGGAGGAGGACTATATCCTCCGTGAACACCGCTACGGTAGCTTTTCCCGTACGGTTAATCTGCCCGGTGTGGTAAACACGGATAAGGCAGAAGCCAACTTCGAGGATGGGGTACTTACTCTCACCATCCCCAAGTCTGAAGAGAAGAAGCCGAAGCAGATTAAAGTGAAAGCGAAGGCTGCCATTGAGGCAGCAAAAAAGAAAGAGAAGTAAGGGTCACAGTTTCGCCGCTCTCCTCACTCCGCGCTTTCTTCGCAGGCTGCGGCGATTAGCGGTAAAAGCTCTCCCAGTATCCTGGCTGTAGCCCCCCAGATGATGTTCCCCCGGTAGTCATAAGAGTATACCAGGCGGCCTTCCTTACTTTCCCTGATGGTATTTTTTTCGTCCAGAAGCGCCCTGACAGGGACTTCGATAATCTCCGCTACCTCCCAGGGGTTTAAACGGAACCGGTACGGCCAGGGGAAAAAGCCAACGAAAGGCGTGATCAGGTAGTTCGAGGTAACGCTGGGACTATCATCAAGCTCCCCGATGAGCTCAACATCCTCCTCCCGCAGCCCGATTTCCTCGCGAGATTCCCGCAGGGCGGTGCAGGCAAGGCTCCCGTCCCCTTCTTCATAGGAGCCGCCGGGGAAGGATATCTGACCTTTATGCGTCATGACGTTTTCCGTACGCCTGGTGAAAAGGATATGGTATTCCCCTTCCTTCAGGTAAAGAGGTATCAGGACACCGGCGGGGATACGGGTGGGGTCCGCAAGGTATTTTTTCCTTCTGTTCTTAAGGAGGGCGCCGAGTTTTTCTTTCATGTCTTATTTAATATAATATCTGTTTCCCCGAAAAGACAAATCTAAGGCGGTTCCCCGGACAATACTAAAACGATGAGTTTTATGCAGTCGGTGAGAGCGAGTATAATGCATGAGAACAATCCATGGACGATACGACTGAGGCAAAGGCTCCTGCTCCCCTCCCACGAAGATTCTTACCCGCCCGGCCCGCCCCCGTGGCTTCTGATTATTACTCAGGTTTTAAAGATAAGGAACGTTCTTCTGCCAAGCTGTGCGAGGGAGGGACAGGGTGAAGGAGAGACCAGCTGAAACCGGATAAAGCCCGGGCATGAGCCGTTGGGCGGAAGGCCCGCATGTAGTATAATGATAACGGCGTGGCGGAGCACGCTGATTGAGACTATCATTCAGGAGAATCCCGACAATAAGGCATTTAACCGGCTATATCGAGGTCTTGAAACCGATGCCCTCGGTCCTGCTGACCTTTATCGGTATCTGTAGCGCCGTTATCGCCACCGGGGGGGCATTATCCGGGCGTTTCTTCCTGGTGGGGGCCGCCATCATGGTGGCGTCAGCAGGCGCCAATGGGCTGACCAATTACCTCGACCGCAACCTCGATGCCCGCATGGCCCGTACCAGGCACCGGGTCCTGGCGTCTGGCCGCATCAACCCGCCCCGGAAAGTGCTGCCGCTAATCGTCACATTGATTGCGGCGGGGCTGCTGTTATCCTGGTGGCTGCACCCGATTGCCTTCATCGCGGACGTGGCAGGGACGGCGGCGGCAGCGACCTGGCGGAAAAAGGTGACCTGCGTCTACCCGCAGGGAGTCATCGCCAGCTGCGCCCCTGTTTTCATAGGCTGGTTTGCCGTCAGGGCCTCGTTTGGCTGGGAGCTACTCTTTCTGTGCCTCATGATTGCCGCCTGGCTGCCGCTCCACGTCTGGAGCGTTATCATCGCCAACCGCGAGGACTACCTGCAGGCCGGCCTGGCTTACTTTCCGATAAATTATCCCGTAAAGGACTCGGTAAAGGTGCTTTTTGTGTTCTCCCTGGCGCTTTACGCCGCTTCCCTGGCCCTGTATTTCGCGGGGAGCTTCGCCTGGCTGTACCTGGTCCTGGTGAACCTGTTCGGCACGGCCATGGTATATGCCAGCGGCCGGTTGGTGGCTTCTCACGGGGAGAAGGACGCCTGGCGTCTCTATAAGCTTTCCGCGTATCCCTACATGGGCATAATTTTTACGGTGATGTGCCTGGATATCTGGTGGTTGGGGTAAGGGTATTCATGCGATTCGGGGTATCGATTGACCGGCAGCCACTTTAGCCTGGAAAAATGCTCCGGAGCAGGACGCGCGGGCGAATTGAGGACGGCTCACGGCGTGGTGCCGACCCCGGTTTTTTTGCCCGTGGGGACGCAGGCGACGGTCAAGACGCTCACCCCCGAAGAAATACGGGGCCTGGGATTCAAAATGCTCCTGTCAAACACCTACCACCTTTACCTGAGACCGGGCATCGACTTGATACAGAGAATGGGCGGACTGCACCGCTTCATGGCCTGGAACGGGGCTATCCTCACCGACAGCGGAGGCTACCAGATATTCAGCCTGGCCCGGCTGTGCCGCGTCAGCGATGAAGGGGTAGCCTTCCGCTCACATATCGACGGCAGCGAGCATTTTCTGACCCCGGAGCTCGCCGTAGCCTGCCAGCAGGTGTTGGGGTCGGATGTCATGATGGTCCTGGACGAGTGTCCCGCCTATGGGGTAAGCGAAGCCGTTATGAAAGAAGCGGTTTCCAGGACGCACAGGTGGGCGGAAAGATGCCTGAGCACCCATACCCGCCCCGAGCAGGCGCTCTACGCCATCGTGCAGGGTGGAGTCTATCCTGCGCTGAGGCAGGAATCGGCTGAGTATCTGAGCGGGCTGGACTTCTCCGGCTATGCCATCGGCGGACTGAGCGTGGGCGAGCCGAAAGAGCTTACCTGGCGAATGGTCAGCGAGACGGTAAAACGGCTGCCCCCGGGAAAGCCCCGTTATCTCATGGGCGTAGGCTCGCCCGAGGACATCGTCGCAGCGGTGGCCCGTGGGATAGATATCCTTGACAGCGCCCTCCCCACGCGGGTGGCGCGCAACGGCGCCCTGTTTACCCGGGAGGGGCGGCGCAACATCCGTAATGCGGCTTTCCGCACGCGCGAGGAGCCCATCTCACCCGGCTGCGGGTGCGATACCTGCCGCAGTTTTTCCGCGGCTTACCTGCACCACCTGTTCCGCAGCGAGGAACTCCTCGCTTACCGCCTGGCGACAATCCATAACCTGTACTTCATCGGTGATTTGATGCGGGGACTGAGAGAGGCGGTCCTGGGCGGCACGCTGGATGCTTTCTGCGCAGAGTTCCTGGCGGCTTATCAGCCTGCCGACGAGGAGACCAGGTTCAACCAGAAGCAGAAATGGCTGCGTTCACGGAATAAAGATTAGCCTGCGATATTGGTTGAGAGGTAAAAAAAGTCGCCAGGGTGGGTTTGGGTGGGAAAGGAAATCTTGGTGTGTAGGGAAGGGTGGTCTTATTACAGCGGAAGGCCCATACCCCGCAGGCGCTCCCCCGTTTGTTCCGCTTCCTTCATGGTGCGCTCGATAATTTCAGCGGCGCCGGGGATGTCTTTGGCCAGTCCCACGACCTGGCCGCAGTGGAAAAGCGCGTCACCAGACTCACCGCTGGCGTAGCGCTCCCTCACCCGGCTTCCCCTGAGCAGCGGGTAGAGCTGTTCTATGGCCGCGCCTTTTGCTTCCATCGCCAGCACTTCTTCGGCGAGTCCATTCTTGACAACGCGCGCGGCATTGTTGATTGAGCGCTCTACTATCATGGTGTCCGTTTCCCGGGTCTTGCGCAGCATCTCCTTGATACCGGGGTGCATGGGGCACTCTTTGCAGAGCATGAACCGGGTTGCCATGGTTACCGCCTCCGCCCCCAGTGCCAGAGCGGCCACCAGTCCCCGGCCGTCGCCGAAGCCGCCCGCGGCAATCACGGGCACCTTGACGGCATCGACAGCCAGGGGGATGCGGACAAGGGAGGTCACGTCTTCCATACCGGGATGGCCGCCTCCCTCGAAACCGACAATAGTCACTGCCTTCGCTCCCAGCCTTGCCCCTGTCTTCAAATCCCGCAGGCGGGCAGCCTTATGCAGGTGAATTACCCCGGCTTCCCGGAGCCATTCCGCATACGGCTCGGGACTCCTTCCCGAAGTTTCGATGATACGGACGCCTTCCTCGATGGAAGCAGCGATGAATTCTTCCAACGGCAGGGGGCGGCGCGTAGGCATCAGGGTAACATTGACCGCGAATGGCTTGTCCGTAAGCTCCCTTGTCTTCCTGATTTCCTGCCGCAGTTCCTCTGCCGAGGTGAAGCTCCCGGCGGTTACCATGCCGAGTCCGCCGGCATTGGAGACCGCCGCGGCGAGTTCCGCCCTGCCGAGCCAGACCATCGCCCCCAGGATGACGGGGTATTTAATCCCCAGGAGCTTAGTAATCCTGGTCTGAAACAAGATTGCCTCCCTGCTCCGGAATACTATTTGACAGCGATATTATGGCTAGCCGCCCTCGATGAGCACGATAACGTGGATTTCATCGCCCTCGCTCACCGGCGTGCTAAGCACCGTCTCCGGGTCGGTGCCTTTTTTATTGACATAAACATCCAGGTATTCATACAGGGTGCCGTTCTCCCTGAAAAAGAGCGTCTGAAGGCCGGGATGTCTTTCGGTAAGCTGAGACAGGCATGCGCCGACGGTTCCACCCGTCACGTCGGCGGACTGATTTTCAGTGTAATGGTAGAGAAGGGGAGAGATGATTTTTGCGGTCATACTCCGGTCTCTCCCATCTGGCTTATCCAGTCGAGGTAGGCGCGGTTGCCGCCGGTGATGGGCAGGGCGATAATTTCCGGCACCTCATAGCTGTGCACGCTTTTTACCAGCTCAATAACATCCGGCAGGGACGCGGTCCTGGTCTTGACCACCAGCAGGCTTTCCGATTGCGTTTCCAGTTTGCCTTCCCACCAGAACAGGGAGCTGATTTCCGGGATGATGTTGACACAGGCGGCTTTTTTCTCTTCAAGCAGCGCGTGGGCAATCCCCTCCGCCTCTTCCCTGCGGCTGGTGATGAGGACCACGCTGTAATCTGTCTGTTCCATTGAAGCCCGCTGCTAGGTAATCTCCAGCATCCGGTCCAGGGCAGCCTTGGCCCGTACGCGGATGGGCTCCGGCACCTTGACCTCCGGCGCCATTTCTTCCAGGGCCCGGAGGACCTTGTCCAGGCTAATCTTTTTCATATTCGGGCAGACCGCTTTTGGGGAAACAGAGTAGAACTTCTTGCCGGGATTTTCCTTCCTGAGGCGGTGGATAATGCCCAACTCTGTTCCTACGATTACCTCCCGGACGTCTTCCTGCCGGGCAAAGCGTATCATCCCGCCCGTACTGAGGACGGCATCCGCTAAGGCGATGACCTCCGGACGGCATTCCGGGTGGACCACTACCTTTGCCTGCGGGTGTTCCGCTTTCCGTTTCTGGATATCCTCAGCGAGAATCTTGGCGTGGGTAGGGCAGTAACCCGGCCAGAAGTGTATCTTCTTTGTGGTCCGGGTGGAAACGTAATGCCCCAGGTACTGGTCCGGGATGAACAGGATTTCGTCGCTGTCGACGCTTTCCACCACCTTGACGGCATTGGCTGAGGTGCAGCAGATATCCGATTCCGCCTTGACCTCCGCGGAGGTATTGACATAACAAACAACGGCAGCCCGGGGAAGTTCCTGTTTCTTAGTGCGGAGCTGCTCCGCGGTAATCATGTTAGCCATGGGACAGCCGGCGTGTTTGTCCGGCAGCAGCACCGTTTTTTCCGGTGAGAGAATGGAAGCGGTCTCAGCCATGAAATGCACGCCGCAAAAGACCACCACGTCAGCACCCGTCCCGGCCGCCTGCCGGCTCAGTTCCAGGGAATCGCCCACGAAATCGGCAACATCCTGCACCTCTCCGGCCTGGTAGTTATGAGCGAGGATGACGGCGTTGCGCTCCTGCTTCAGCCGCATTATCCTGTCCGGGATGGACAAAACGGTACTCACGCCCTTATCTCATCTCCCGGTCGAATTTCTCCGCCGCGAACCACGCGGCCGAAAATGCCTTCCAGGGGCATGATGCAGTTGCCTACTTTGCGGCGGATGGCGCAGGCGGTATGGCACTCCTTGCCTATCTGGCTGACTTCCAGAATTACCTCCCCTACGTTAAGCCGGGTGCCCACCGGCAGGGCAGTCAGTTCGATGCCTTTCGTGGTGATGTTCTCGGCAAAGTCACCGGGCTTTAAATCGAAACCAAGCTCGTTCATTTTGCCGATACTCTCCAGGGCCAGCAGGCTTACCTGGCGGTGCGTTTGAGCGTCAGCGTGGGCATCACCGACGAGCCCGTATTCTTCCCGGAAAAGGCCGCAATCGACCGCCTGCTTGCTGACCCCCTTTTTAGTGCTGGTGCAGACCGCGATAACGGAAGCTTTTTGCGTCATGACGAAAAGCTCATCCTCTCAATCAAGTCCAGAGTCTAGTAATTATAATAGCATACTCCCGCCTGCGCCGCTGAAAAGGCATTTCCGGCCCGGGCGGGAGTTCACTTGATTATCATAACTTCGGGGAGCAGCCTTTTTTTTAAAAAACCTCCCCCAGTTCTTCACGGGAGAGGATGCCGCTCACGTAATCGCACTGCTGGCAGGAAAGATGGAACTCCAACCGCTGCGACTTCCCCTCCAGCCTCAACCGCCCCTGGCAGTCCGGGCATTTCTTATCGGTGGGAAAGACGTCTATATGACAGCCGCAGCTACTTCCGGAACAGCAGTTGTTTTCATTCTCCATTATTCACCTCTGAAGTTTAGCCTTTAAAAACATTATAAAAGGCCCACCGGGAACGGGTCAACTATAGAGTTCCCTGGTCCACCTCGCGGATGCTTTCCCCTCCCCCATCGGAGCTACTGACTGATATTTTTGTAGCGCCGGGCAATATCGAGAGCGATTTCCGCCACTTCGACGGCGTCCTTGCCCAGGACGACAAACAGCGGTTCCTTGCCCCAGCCGTCTCCCTCGTAAAAGAGGCGGGGCACGTGACCTGAGCTTTCCACAAGTTTTTTTATCTTCCAGGGCATGGAGCTGCCGTCCGCCGCGGCGGCCTCTGCGGGTTCATGGGTGCGGTCAATCCAGCCGAAGGGAATTCCTTTTTCGGCGCCGAAATTCCGGACCACCTCTTCAATTACCTTGTCATGCTTGAAATTGATACCCGCGTTAACGGAGGCATCATACTTGCGGATTTCCATGACCAGTCTCGCCATGTGGTCGGAACCGCCCCAGCGGGGCATTCCCGAGGCGCGGGGAAGTCCGTTGACCACCGTAATCCGGCCGTCGATGGCGGCCACCTCCCGGACGCTTACCGCGCCGGGCAGAGCGTAAACAATGTTCACCCTTACTTCAGGCATGAGAAGGGCAAATTCGGGGGAGGCTTCGAGGAGATTGACCGCCTTGACCAGATTGCCCAGGATAAGATATTCGTTATCACTCATTTATTGTGCCTCCAGAGTGCTGAAATAGGCCGCCCAGAACGGGTCCACGCTGACCGGTAGCAGTTCTTCTTTTTTACCGCTGCTGCGGATGAAGCTTCTTTCTTTGGATGTCATTTCACCCACTTCCCAGGCGGCAATCCCCTTGCTTTTCAGGGCCTTTATCATTTCCGCTGACTTATCCGGCGGGGCGGTGGCTACCAGAGTTCCCTCGCTGATGGAGACAAGAGGGTCAATGCCGAAGTAGCCGCAGACAGCCCCTATTTCCACGGGCACGGGGATTTTGTCTTCGTGGAGAGTGACGCCGATTCCGGATGCCTCGGCAATCTCGTAGACGCCGTTGAGAAGGCCCCCTTCCGTAGCGTCATGCATGGCGTGGGCGTAAGGCGCGGCGGTCAGGGCATCTTCCACCACCGTCATCTCCATGAAATATTTCTTGGCCTTTTCCACCGTGTCTTTACCCAGCTTGCCGGTGAGCGTCTGTTCCGCCTGGAAGGCGAGGATACCCACGGCCTCGATGGCCGGGCCTTTGGTGATGATGATGCGGTCGCCTGCCTTCGCGTTTGAAGCCGGGGTAATCTGGTCTTTCGTACCCAGTCCGATGACGGTGCAGCCTCCGTTCAGGGGGAAAGCGATGCCGGGATAGATGCCGGTGTGTCCCCCGATGATGGCGATGCCCAGCTTCCGGCATTCCTGGTGGACTTCCGCCCAGATGTTTTCCAGGACTTCGCTCTGGGTCCCGGGAGGCAGCATCAGGCAGATGGTCATGTACCTTGGCGGGATTCCCAGCACGGCGACGTCGCTGGCGCAGATGTGGACGATAGCCCAGCCGAAATGGGGCATGAGTACCGGCATGCCGAAGGTGGGGTCTTCGGCAATTACCATGACCCGGTCATCCCCCAGTTCCACCACCGCGGCGTCAACGCCGTGTTTCGGGGATACCAAAACCGATTTGTCCTCCTTCCCCAGCCTGGAAAAAATAATTTTCTCGAAGGTGTTACGATCGATTTTTCCGATTTGCGGCAGCATGTGCGTTCTCCTTTTCTTTTATTAATAAAAAAACCAGAAGTCCGGGAAAAACAGACTTCTGGCTGATTGTCGACTCGATGCTTCCCTACGCTCGTATTATCGAGTTCAGGTTCAAGGGGTTGTCCCCGCGGGACTCTCAGCCTGGCCAGCTCCCCCAGCAAAATTTGTTACTAGGAGTATAGCATGGAAACCGCTGATTTACAAATTTGCTGGTTTTGGGGGAGAGAAGAGAGCAGCCGCAAGGGCGGGGTAGGGTGGGAAGAAAGTCATCGGGATGGGATGGGGATATTACCTGGACCCATCAAGCCTTTTTTGAGGTTTCTCGCGCTCCAAGAGGAATAACCTATTTTTCGGGCGGTTCGCCCGCCGGCTCCACCCTCATGCCCCGGCTCGTCGCCCAGGCCAGCCCCTGTTCGATGGCATCTTCTTCGCCATCGAGGTCGAGAATGGCCCATCCCCGGTCCTCGGCGATATCGGCAAGATGGATGTTGGTAGCTATTTTAAACTGCTGGCTGAGGTTATAGATGATAGGCTCCCGGACAAGCTCCTCCGGGTAAGTAAGCAAAACACGCCTTCTGACCATCGCTGTACCACCCCCTCCCCTTACCGGACCTTATTCGTATCCGGGGATGGCTTGGCCCCGCCCCCGGGCATTGCTTCTGTTTGCAGCGTACCGGCAGCCTGTTCCAGCTTCTCCAGCCGCTCTTCAAGGCGGTGCTGCTCGTTCAGGACGGAACGCAGCGCCTGGGCAATGGGGTCGGGCAGTTTCCCGTGGTCAAGGTCTACCACCGGGCGCTGGTGCCGGTTGACCACCCTTCCCGGAATGCCGACCACTGTGGCTCCCGAAGGGACGGACTTGACCACCACTGAGCCGGAGCCGATTCTGGCGCCGTCTCCGATGGTGATGGGACCCAGTGCAATGGCGCCCGCGCCCATCTCCACGTTATTCCCCAGGCTGGGGTGGCGTTTCTTTTTTTCCAGGGTCGTGCCGCCCAGTACCACCCCCTGGTAGATGAGGGCATCATCGCCGATTTCTGCGGTCTCCCCGATGACCACGCCTGAGCCGTGGTCTATGAAGAACCGCCTGCCGATTTGCGCGCCGGGGTGGATTTCAATATTCGTAAAAAAACGGTTGATGTGGGAGATGAGGCGGGCGGGAAACTTCATGCCGTGACGCCAGAAAAAGTTCGCCACCCGGTGCCCCCAGAGAGCGTGCAGGCCGGGGTAGCAGAAGACGACCTCCAGCAGGCTTCTCGCCGCCGGGTCTTTGGCGAAGATGGTCCCTATGTCTTCCCTTATCCCGCGGAACATGGTCTTCCCTTTCCTGGATACAGAAACTTGAATACAATATTACAATACTTTAGCACATTACTCAAACGCGGTGAAGTTGACGAAATGTTTTGGCTTTGAAAGTGAGCGTTACTTTGTGTAGAATATGCTCATGCCTGGTGAATTCAGGAGACTCCCCGGCGTGGACAAAATTCTCTCCGATGCGCGGATTAAACAGCTCGGAGACAGCTACCCGCGCGACCTGATATTAAGCCAGGTGCGGGAGCAACTCGAAAAAGAGCGGGCTGCCATCACCGGCGGAAAGCCGCCATCAGAATACAACCGGATAGTCGCCACGGTCTGCGAGCAACTGGAACAGTTATTTCAGCCCACCCTGCGCCGGGTCATCAACGCCACCGGTGTCATCATCCATACCAACCTGGGCCGCGCCCCGCTTAGTCCCGAAACGCTGGCGGCCATGGCAGCGGCGAGCGAGGGCTATACTAACCTGGAATTCGATATGGAGAGCGGTGCCCGTGGTTCCCGCCATGTTCACATGGAAAGTCTGCTCTGCCGGCTGACCGGCGCCGAGGCGGGATTGGTAGTGAATAATAACGCCGCCGCCGTAATGCTGGGGCTGACAGCCCTTGCCAGAAGAAAAGAAGTCATCGTTTCCCGCGGGCAGGCGGTGGAAATCGGGGGAGGGTTCCGCATCCCCGACGTCATGCGCCAGAGCGGCGCCAAGCTGGTGGAGGTGGGCACGACGAACTGCACCTATGCCCGCGATTACGAGCAGGCGATTACGGAGCGGACAGCGGCCCTCCTGCGGGTGCATTCCAGCAACTTCCGCCTGGTCGGTTTTACCGCCGACGCCAGCCTGGAAGAGATATTGGAAGTTGCCAACAGGCACGGGCTGCCCGTGCTGGACGACCTGGGCAGCGGATGTTTCCTGGATACTTCATTATTTGGCCTGGACAGGGAGCCGATGGTCCAGGAGAGCGTGGCCGGCGGGGTAGCGCTGACCTTTTTCTCCGGTGACAAGCTGGTGGGCGGCCCGCAGGCTGGTATCATCGTGGGCCGGAAAGAATATGTCGATAAGCTGAAGCGGCACCCGCTGGCAAGGGCGGTGCGTATCGATAAAACGCGCCTGGCCGGGCTGGCGGCGACCCTGAGACATTATCTCAGAGGTGAAGCGGAGAGCAAAATCCCGGTATGGCGCATGATTTCCGAGCCGCTCGGTGAGATTGAGCGCCGCGCCCGGGAATGGGTCGAGGCGTTTGTCGGCCCGGCGGAAGTCATTGAGGGGGAGACGATGGTGGGGGGTGGCAGCCTGCCGGGGGGAACTCTGCCCACCCGCGTGTTAAAAATCGGGGGCGGGAAAAGGGATGAGAAAATGGCCATGGAGCTAAGCCGCCGGCTGAGGGAGCGGGAGACACCGGTCATCGGGCGCGTGTCCGAGAACGCCTTGCTGCTGGACCCGCGGACGTTGCTTCCCGGGGAAGACAGCTTTGTCATCGAAGCGCTCCGCGGGATTTCTTCCGGTAAGAGTTAAGATGCAGACATATGTGCTGGGAACGGCGGGGCACATCGACCACGGCAAGTCCGTGCTGGTGCGGGCCCTCACCGGAATCGACCCCGACCGCCTGCGCGAAGAAAAAGAGCGCGGCATGACCATCGACCTCGGTTTTGCCTGGTTCAAGCTGCCCAGCGGGCGGGAAGTCGGTATCGTCGATGTCCCCGGCCATGAGCGTTTCGTGAAGAACATGCTGGCGGGGGTGGGGGGAATCGACCTCGCCATGCTCATCGTGGCGGCCAACGAGGGCGTGATGCCGCAGACCAGGGAGCACCTGGCGATACTGGACCTGCTCCAGGTGAAGTCGGGAGTCGTGGTCATAACCAAGACGGACCTCGTGGATGAGGAACTGCTGAGCCTGGTGCGCATGGAAGTGGAAGAGCTAATCGCGGGAACAACTATGGCCGCTGCACCTATCGTGGCGGTCTCGGCATCGAGCGGGGAAGGGCTTTCCGACTTGATAGGTGTTATTGATAATCTCCTTGACGCCACCGAGCCCAGGAAGGATATCGGCCGCCCCCGTCTACCCATCGACCGCGTATTTACCATTACCGGTTCAGGTACCATTGTCACCGGCACGCTCCTTGACGGCTCATTATCCGTAGGGCAGGAAGTGGAGATTGTACCTCCCCGGCTCAAGTCACGTATCCGGGGCTTGCAGACGCACCGGGCGAAGGAGGAGAAAGCGTTTCCCGGGAGCCGGGTGGCGATTAATCTGACCGGGATGGATACGGAAGACCTGCGCCGTGGTGACGTAGTCACCAGGCCGGGCTGGCTCCTGCCGACGAAGATGCTTTCCGCGAAATTGAGGCTTCTCGATTATATCCAAAGACCGCTCCGCCATAGTATCACCGTCAGCTTCCATACTGGCGCCGCCGAGGCCGTAGCCAAAGTGCGCCTGCTGGAAGGGGACGAGCTCAAACCGGGTGAAACGGCATGGGCACAGTTCGCGCTGGACCGCCCCCTGGCTGTGGTTGACGGAGATCCTTACATCATCCGTTCCCCCATGGAGACTCTGGGTGGGGGCAGGATTGTTTCCGCGCGCGCGAAACGGCTGAGGCGCATGCGTCCCGACATAATCCGCGGGCTGGAAGGAAGGGAAAAGGGTGGTGGGGAAGAGGCTGTTTTAGCCCTGCTGGAAGCCGGCCAGCCTCTTGAGATGGGCGGCCTGCTCAAGCAGACCAGCCTGGCGGAGGCAGAGGTTGAGTCGTTAGTCGGTTCCCTGGCGGAGCAGGGCAAAATTTTCGTATTTGGCGAAGGTAAGACGCGCCTGCTTTATTCCCGGAGCGGTTGGGAGCGTCTGGCCGGGAATGCTGTGGCCGCGCTGGAGGACTACCACCGCCGCTTTCCGATGCGTTCCGGCATGCCCCTGGTGGAGCTGGGCAGCCGTTTGAAACTGGGGGTGCACACGGTACAGGTACTGCAGAAGCTTGGTGCGAAGGGCAGCCTGGTCACGGAGGGTGCCGTGGTGCGCCTTCCCTCTCACCAGGTCCGGCTTAACGGGGAGACGCAGCAGAAGATGAACCGGTTTCTGGACTCACTGGAGAAGAATCCTTACATGCCCCCGACTGAAAATGTTCCCCAGCCCGACCTGCTGAACCTGCTTATCGAAAAGGGCAAGGTGGTCAAGGTGGGGGGCGGCATCGTTTTTGCCGCCCCGGTATACCGGGAGATGGTGGAGCGCGTGCGGGAGTACATCAGGAAAAACGGTAAAGTGAGCCTGGCCGAGGCGCGGGACATGTTCCAGACCAGCCGCAAGTATGCCCAGGCTTTCCTGGAACACCTGGACGGGGAAAAAATAACCCGCCGCGTCGGCGATGAGCGCGTGCTTCTCTAGCCGCCCCTCCGGGGATGATATCCGGATGCCCGCCCTGAGACAGCGTTCTCTTCCATGAAAAAATATCTGAATTCCGCCGATTCAGCCCGATATTCTTTTTATTGATGTTATAATATTATTTAGCTTATACGCGGAGGTGAGATGTTATGTGGGAATGGCTGCTGGATTATACCGAATGGGTCTGGCTATGGTTCTCCGTGTACAGTATCTGGATATTTATCGCCGGGTCTTTGCTGCTCTTCCTGCTCCTCTTCCTGAAAAGCAAGGCGTGGAACTTTTTTGGCTGCGCCAATGAGACCAGGAAGTCGGTAAAGTCCACCGTTCTTGATATCCTTTTCTGGGTCCTGGAAGGTATTATCCTGGTTATCGTAGCGTCATCACTGGTCGCGCTGGTGTTATACAACGAGGGTATCGCCGGGCGGTTGACTCCCCAGATGGTAGAGGAGTGGTTCCTGGACCACGGCATCGGCGTTCTCTGGGTCATCCTGGCCGGAGTGGTGCTCTGGTATCTCTGGAGAAAAGTCGTGAACGCCATGTTAGCCCGCTATCTGCTCAGACCGAAAAGGGGCGAAAGCAGGGAGGGGATGAAACGCAGGGCGGATACGCTGCGCGGCATCTTTATGGGTACGGGGAGGGTGGTTATTTTCATCCTGGTACTTTTCATGGTCCTCTCCGAGCTTAATGTGCCCATCGGCCCGGTCCTCGCCGGTTTCGGAATTGCCGGTATCGCCGTCGGTTTCGGCGCCCAGTATTTAATCCGGGACCTGATTGCCGGCATTTTTATTCTCTTTGAAAACCAGTACCGCGTGGGGGACGTGGCCCGGGTAGCGGACATCTCCGGCCTGGTGGAAGAGGTGACTCTCAGGAAGACCGTGCTCAGGGACCTTGACGGTATCGTCCACCACGTGCCCAATGGAGAGATTAAGGTTGCCAGCAATTACAGCCGGCACTTCGCCCGTATCAACCTGGATATTTCGGTATCGTACGGCACTGACCTCGACTATGCCATAGCGGTGATTAACCAGGTCTGCAGGGAAATGGCGGAGGCCCCGGACTGGAAAGACCGCATCCGCGTGGCGCCGCAGGTCCTCCGGGTAAATAAGCTCGGGGATTCCGGCATAGATATCAAGGTCCTCGGCGAGGTAAAGCCGCTGGAGCAATGGGCGGCAATGGGTGAATTGAGGCTGCGGATTAAAAAAGCCTTTGATAAAGTCGGCATCGAAATACCCTGGCCCCATACCAAGGTGTACTTCGGGAACTCTCCGAACGGGAAAGAATAGACTCGCGGGCATTGACAGTATCCTTTTTCGGAGCTATCATTAGCGAAAGGTGAGATTAATCCGCTGTAAAGGAGTCAGGTCATGTCAATATATGTGATGCTTACCACGCTTACGGACAAGGGGAGAAATACCATCAGGCAGAACCCTGACCGGATCACCGAGGTCAATAAGGAAGTGGAATTGATGGGGGTCAAGATACTGGCGCAGTATGCTTTACTCGGGCAGTATGATTTCGTGAATGTTGTGGAGGCACCGCGGGATGAGGTGGCGGCGAGGATAGCGATAAACCTGAGCGCCCGGGGAACGGTAACCACGCTCACTCTGCCGGCGATGTCTGTGGAAAACCTTATCGAGGACCTGAAAAAAGGAAAGAAGATAGCCGAGGAGAAGTGGTAAGCACCCCCGGATTACCGCATTGATTTTTACCTTGCCTGACAGCGGCGTCTTATCCCTTTTTACCGCGAGTATGCGGGACTAGTGCCTCGTTGTGGAAATAAGTATATAGTCCCAGAAGCTACCCCTCACCTTAATCCTCTCCCTCAAGGGGCGAGGAAATATGGATAGCTAATTATGCAACCAAGTACCAGTATTATTTCAGGACCGTTTCTACGGTTACCTTCAGCGTGGCTATCTGCTGTGCCTGGTCAGCGAGGGTTGCGCGGTTTTCATTTATGGCGTCGGTAAGTTGTTCGATGGCTTCCCGGTTGCTCTGCACCTGGTCTTGCAGGTAAGTAAACTGCGGGTCCATGGAAGCACAGCCGCTCAGCGCCGCGCCCAGCAGCAATACGGTAATAACGATGTTCCAAATCAGCAGGACCTTGTTCATGAGTCTCACCTCCCGAATATACCTATGAAAAATATATAACAAGAGGACGGTAAAAGAAAGGGAGGCGGGAGGCTGGGGGAGGTATGTGAGAGAGGATATTATTCCATGGCTTTCGCGCTTCGTTTTTCGATGATGCTACTCAGTAGAACGAGAATGGATTTGGGGTCTCGGCCCAGCGTCTCCGTCAGCGATGCGCAGTCATGGCCCTTGGAAATCAACTTGATCAGTTCTTCTTCAGCTGCGGTAAAACGGACCAGAACCTCATCCAGGTCTTGTTCCGCATTATCCACACTGGCCTGACCGCGGTACCGGAATGATTGTTCGTAACCCGTTGCTAAATGTGCTCTTTGCATGCGCATCCCCCGGCTTATTACTGTTTCTAATATTGTGATGAAAAGAACGGTATTTGTAAATGGACTTCTGGTCATGGCAGGGAATAGTAAATTGGTCATGGTCCGGCCTGGAGGAAATGAAACTCCGTGGATTGCCGGGAGCGCAGAGTGCCGGAGATTGCTTCGCTCCGCCCGCAATGATACTCCCAGTTGAAGAGAAAAGAAGCACCGGCAGGTTTTATTCGCACCTGGTTGGCGGCGAAGAGAGCGCCGCGAGTGTGGGAAAGATGAGGAAGGTCGATTTCCTTATGGGAAGTTCGGCGTATTGGACTGAGCGATGCCGCGAGGGTGGGATAGGACATTACTATGAACCAACCACAAACGAATAAGGCCCCGGCAAACCTGCCTGCACAAATCCCGGGCAAATGTGTTAGAATAGAGCGTATTTTGTCCCGTACAGGAGAACAAATTAAATCTAATACCGGGTGACCGGAGAGGAAGCTATGACGGAAGAGGCACGGCAGAAATCAAGGCAGATGGATGAATTCCGGGAGCGGCGCCGCAAGGTCCTGGAATTAGGGGGGGAAGACGCGGTAGCCCGGCAGAAAAGCAGGGGCAAGCTGAATGCCCGCGAGAGGATTGATCTGCTTCTGGACAAGGGTACCTTTTGCGAAATCGGGACTTTCGCCACGAGCCGGAACAAGGCCTACCCGGAAATTCCCGCTGACGGCGTGATTACCGGCTACGGCGATATCGCGGGCAGGAAAGTCTACGTCTTTTCCCAGGACTTTACCTGTATGGGCGGGACCCTCTCAGAGACACAGGCAAAGAAGATAAGGATATTGATGGACCAGGCGCAGAAAGCCGGGTGTCCGTTCATCTGCATCAATGATTCCGGGGGCGCCCGCATCCAGGACGGCGTGAAAGGCCTGGTGGGATACGGCAACATGTTCTATCGCCACGTACAGGCATCCGGGGTCATCCCCCAGATATGTATCATCGCCGGGCCGTGTGCGGGGGGCGCGGTCTACTCCCCCGCGTTGATGGACTTCGTCTTCATGATAAAGGGCATCAGCTATGCTTTTATCACGGGACCCCGCGTGATTAAGGCGGTGATGGGAGAGGAAATCGAGGAGGAGATGCTGGGCGGGGCGAAGTCAGCGCAGCAGAAAGCTGGCTTTGCTTCCAGGGCTGAGGATGATGAAGCGACCTGCCTGACAAACGTCAGGGAGCTTCTGGGATTCCTGCCGTCCAATAACCGGGAGAGCCCGCCGCGGGTTGACTGGGGGGACAGTATTGACCGGAAGATTGAGGACATCTTCAACCTTGTTCCCGCTTCGCCGAGAAAGCCCTACGACATGCATAAAATCATCGCGGAAGTGTTTGACCGGAGGGGGGACGGCAAGAAGAACTACTTCGAGCTCTTTCCGGGGTGGGCTACTAACATCATTACCTGTTTTTCGCGGCTAAACGGACGGTCGGTCGGTATCATCGCCAACCAGCCGCTGTCCAAGGCAGGCTGCCTTGACATCGATGCCTGCGATAAAGCTTCCCGCTTCATCCGTTTCTGTGATGCTTTTAACATTCCCATTATTACTCTTGTTGACGTGCCAGGCTATCTGCCCGGGGTGGACCAGGAGTGGGGCGGGATTATCCGCCACGGAGCAAAGACAATTTACGCTTATTGCGAGGCGACGGTGCCAAAACTGACCCTGATCCTCCGCAAGGGCTATGGCGGCGCATTCATCGGCATGTGCAGCAAAGAGCTTGGGGCGGACTTCGTTTTCAGCTGGCCGAGTGCGGAGCTGGCGGTGATGGGACCGGAAGGGGCGGCGCAGATTATCTACGCCCGTGAGCTAAAGACGGCTGATGACCCGCAGGCGCTGCTGAATCAAAAGATTGAAGAATACCGCCAGAAGTTCGCCAATCCCTACAACGCTGCAAGCGACTTCGACATCGACGAGGTGATTGAGCCCGCGGAAACAAGGAAAAGGCTGATCTCCACCCTGGAAGCCGTCCTGAACAAGTCCGAAGAACCGCCGCGGAAGAAGCACGGTATCACCCCAACCTAAACTTCCGGCGAGTCCGGGAAGGTTTGCAATCCAGTCATACCGTTGATAAAATTAGCCTGGAAGCGTGCCCCTGTAGCTCAGAGGATAGAGCAGCGGTTTCCTAAACCGCGTGTCGTGAGTTCGAGTCTCGCCAGGGGCGCCACTTTGACAAATCTATTTCCAAACCGCTGAGACAAAATAGCTTGACCTACGTTCCTGCTCCGAGTGACGCTATTATCTCCAGCGTTGCTGATATAAGGTCACTCCGGTCCTGGCGGCCAAACCGGATGGTTCGGGAGGAACGAACGACGTGATATCACGGAGTAACGGCTTCCCCAGCGGAGAACACTTCAACCTGAACATACACGGGAAAAGGCTGACTACGTGGATAGGGACTACAATAATGACGGCGTTGAAAACGAGGCAGACGTATTAGCCTGGCTGACCGACAATCCAACAATGGCATGGTTCTATGACAACGAGTGGATACTGAATATTGCTGATCTCGTCATTACAGAGCAAGGTTTAGTGAACGATGGTACCAAGCTGTTGCAGGTCAGTTTCTATCCTGTCGACACAACCGTTTTCACGCCATAACCAATAGACAATTGGACTGTGTCATCATGGGAGAGGCTTGACCCGGAACCAGCCTCTCCTTCCCGTTGATGCAAACAGCGATGACTGACTATGAATCAGGGATATTGACTACTGCTTTTCATCTCGTTTATACTTGTTTTATTGTAAATGAAACAAGTATTTTCCATACATCTGGATGACAGCAGCCGGACTCCGCTCTATACGCAGATTTCAGGTCAGATAAGACATGCGGTAGCTAACGGCCGGATTCAACCAGGAGACCGCCTGCCAACGGTCAGGGAGCTCGCTAAATCGCTCGGCGTCAATCCCGGTACTGTATTCAGGGCGTATCGGGAGCTTGAACAGGAAGGGATTGTCGCGTCCCGCAGGGGCGGCGGTACAACCGTGGTCGGGAGTTCAGAATCACCGGCCCTGATAGCATTAAGGCAAAAACGTCTGTCAAACATGGTCAGTGACCATATTTTGCGTGTTTTAAGTCTCGGTTACAGCCCCGAAGAACTGGAGGCAGAGTCCTCCCTGCATCTATCAAGATGGCGTGAAGAACGGCAGAGCATAAAAGCGCCGCATGAAGCTGTTGTGAAGAATCTTACCGGGCGCGGGAAGAGGATTGTTATCGTGGCCAGCCATGACCTGGCGCTTAATCTCATGATTGACAGACTTCAGAACCAGCACCCGGAAACCGTAATCGAGGTTGCCTATGCCGGCAGCCTGGGCGGGTTGATCGCGCTTCAGGAGGGAAGGGCGGACCTTGCCGGAATCCACCTGCTGGATGAAGAGACAGGCGAATATAACTATCCCTATTTGAAGCACCTGTTGCCGGGGCGTGAGCTGGCCATCGTTCACCTGGCTTACCGTGTCCAGGGACTGATGTTCGCCAGGAATAATCCCAGGCACATCGCAGGCATTCCCGATTTAAAACGGAATGACATCAGAATCATTAACCGGCAGCGGGGCTCCGGCACGCGGGTGCTTCTTGATTCCGAGCTGCGCAAGTCCGGCATCAAGCCCACGGAAGTCAGGGGTTATGAATGCGAGGTCGATACCCATTCGGCGGTTGCCCTGAATATCGCGAAAGGTGAAGCCGATGTCGGTCTCGGGATTCAGGCGGCAGCCTGGGGAAGCGACCTTGATTTCCTGCCCCTTTTCCGGGAGCGGTACGACCTGGTAATGCCCCTGGGAAAATACAGGAGCCGGTTGATGGCGCCCCTTTTGAGAATGGTCAAAAGCGCAGAATTCAAGGAAGTCGTAGCCAAAGCGGGGGGCTATGATACATCGCAGACCGGTTCAACTGCGTTCTTCCCTCCGGACAAGTAGCTCAAATCCCGCTGGAATTCATGTTTATACGCTTCTTCGGTCCTGTTAGCTCTCGGGCGCTCCCTCGATACTGCCCCCCCGCTCTCAAACAGATACCCTGGTGGAGAGGGGACAGGGGTGAGTTAATACTTCACAACCAGATGTAAATAAACCTCTGCTTATTTTTCGGTTTTATTCGGTTTTGGTTGGCTCCAGGTAATCCCCCCTTCCGTTTACTTTCTTCCCCCCAACCAGGTGCAATAAAACCGCTTCTTATTTTTCGGTTTTATTCGGTCTTGGTTGGCTCCAGGTAATCCCCCCTTCCGTTTACTTTCTTCCCCCCAACCAGGTGCAATAAAACCGCTTCTTATTATTCTTGACTTTATTATTTCGTACATTATATGATTGAATTAATAAGTAATAACTTAAGTGGGGAGGTGATAACCGCGCAAGTGAATGTTTTGTTTCGGAACGGAAGGTTTTCAATATTAAATAGGAGACAATCAGAATGAATAAAAGAAAACTGCTTTTTCTCGGAGCGTTTTTACTGGTCGCGATGACGGCCCTTGCCGCGTGCAGCCAGGGAACGCAGCAGGTCCAGCCACAGCCCACGGTAACGGTTACCAAGACACAGGAGACACATCCGATAGCGACCATGTATGAGCTGGAATGCTCATTCGGGTGGGGCTCCCTGGAAGATAACCTCGTGCTTGACGGGCTGATGGGAAGGACGCACCCGTGGCTGCGCCGGGCATCTCAGGAAACGCCGGGTTACGTGTATAACCTCAAGACCATCATCGATTCCCCGGTAAAGCGCAAAGACACCATGATAGCCACGAATGACTATATCCTGAACCAGGCGGCCAAAAAGGCCGAGCCCTATACAGACGGGTTCAAAGACTACGCCAACGGCATTCTGACCAACCAGCCGGCGAACTTCTTTGGTTTTGTTACATTGGATCCCAATATCAAGACCTTGGAGGACCTGAAAGGCAAGAGAGTAGCGAACGGGCCGGCGGGGGGAACCTCCGCCCAGATAATGAACCAGATAATGGAAGTGAGCGGCATCAAAGACGGCCTTAAATCGCTCGACCATGTAAGTCTGGACAAGATCCCCGGCCTGCTTCTTGACGGGCTTGCGGACGTAGGCCTCGTCGCAGGGCAGGGTAACCCGCCTTCGGGCAAGATAGTCCGTTCCCCCATCCTGGAAGAGCTAAATGCTTCCGGCAAGAAAATTTACTACGTTGATATCAGCGCCGATTCCTTCGACAAGTTCCGGGCTGCGTACTTCGATGGCCTGGTAACGGCTGCCCTTCCACCCGGAACAATGCCTCAGCAGGATGTGGTGGTCAACTGGCCCAATCACCTGCGAGCCCATGCCGCGGATATCAACGAGTTTCCTGAAGACCTGGCTTACGAGTACGCCAAGTGGTATCTCGATAACATGGACGCCCTCGTAAAGGCGGCGGGAGGGGGCACCAGCTCCACTATGACCAGGGAATTCCTGGTATGGGGTTGGGACAAAGCAGACTTCCATCCCGGAGCTGTTAAGGCTTACGAAGAAGCCGGTTTGTTCAAGTAAAAACAAGTGTATACTTGCTGCGCATTGTCTGCCGGTTTAGCTTACTCGCTTCCTGAGCGCAAGGGAACAAAGTAAGTACCTCATGACCGTGGCGCCCGGCACTTGGGCGCCACGGTCTGCTTTATTATCAAACTCTTTTTTTCGGAAACAAGTAGAAGCCGCAGACCTGGCTGATACGGAATGGCCCTGCAGGGATGATATGAAGATTGACACCGCGATGGACCCGGTTGGCGGCTTTTCAGGCCGATTGACAGGAATTTTGAAGTTGGCGATACCGGTTATTGCCGTCTTCATGATTGCTTATCATCTTGTCTATACCCAGTACATTCTTCAGGGTTCCACGGAACACCAGATAACACATCTGCTCTTGGGATTCTCCATATTCTTCTTACACAGAATCATGGTATTCCTGAAAGAGCGGAGGCACTGGACACGCATCGCGGCCCTTGCACTTGTCCTGATAATGGGCCTGATATGCCTGGTCTATCTTCAGATATTCAGTGAAGAGATAGAGTCCCGCGGGGGAATCGGTACTCCCACCGACCTGGTAATGGGGGCACTTCTCATTATAGGAATCTGGGTGGGCGCGTGGCTCTCTTTCGGGCCGGTAATCTCGCTGCTGGCGGTGGGAGGGACGGCCTATTTCCTTTGGGGGCACCTGCTCCCCGGGGTGTTGGGGCACCTTTACGTGTCCCCGGCGGACATTATGGTCTTCCTGGTGCTGGGGTATGAGGGTGTCTTCGGCATTTTCATGCTGGCTTCGGCGGATTACATATTTCTCTTTCTCATCTTCGGGGCACTCATCTCCCTGACCGGCGGCAAGGAACTGTTCATCGAGATGGGTAAGGGCATCGGCAGGTTTCTTCCGGGCGGCTCCGGGCAGACGGCCGTTATCTCCAGCGGACTGGTAGGTTCCATAACCGGCGTGGCGATGGCCAACGTAGCCATCACAGGCTCTTTTACCATACCGGCTATGAAAAAGGAAGGTTACAGACCGGAGCAGGCCGGCGCCATCGAGGCCGTCGCATCCACCGGTGGCCAGATAATGCCCCCGGTAATGGGAATCGCCGCTTTCCTCATGGCTCTCCTGGTGGGGGTGGCTTACATCGAAGTGGCCAAGGCTGCCCTGCTGTCAGCCGTGCTTTATTATGTGGGTACGGCGATGGGAGTCCGGGCGATGGCCTTGAGACTGCATGTGGCTGTAGACCGTCGCCTCGCTGATGTGTCCGTGGACTGGAAAAAGATATTCAGGCTGTCTCCCGGCTTTTTTATCCCCCTGGCCCTGGTGGTGACGCTGCTGATACAGCGGCACTCCGTGATGTTCGTGGCATTCTGGGCCATAGTCACCACCTTTGCCCTCAGCCTGCTGCAAAAGGAGACGCGGAAAAGCTGGCGTGAGTACCTGGAATCCATGACTGACGGCGCCATTCAGGGAGGGGCTATTGCCATCGTGGCCGGGGCAATGGGAATTATCGTAAAAAGCATAGTGTCCACCGGGCTCGCGGTCAAGTTCGGACACCTGTTCGAAATGATGTCCTTCGGCATACCGATATTATTTGTCATCTGGAGCATGGTCTTCGCGATATTGCTCGGGTGCGGCGCACCTACGCTGGCGGCGTACGCGCTCGTAGCTTCGATGATGGGTCCGCTGATCATACAGTACCTGGGTATAAGTCTCATGCAGGCGCACCTGTTCGTGATGTATTTTGCCGTTATTTCCGCGATTACGCCCCCGGTGGCGGCAGCCGCACTGGTGGCAGCCCAAATATCAGGGGTGCATTATATGAAAGTGGGCTGGGAATCGGTCAAGCTGGCGGTTGGACTGTTTCTCCTTCCCTATTTTTTCATTCACAGCCCCGCACTGTTGCTTGCCAAAGGCTCAAGCGCGTGGGAAGTGGCTACAATCTTCCTGCTCTCGCTGGCTGACCTGTGGCTCTGGTCGGCGGCCATCCAGGGATACGGCCTGACCAGGCTTAATATGCCGGAAAGAGTGCTGTGCGGGGTCGGGGCAATGGCCCTGGTAGGATACATCATTTACACGACAAATGCTCTGCTGGTCTTGGGTCTGCTGATTCTTGCAGGAATGATAATCTGGGAAAAGACCCTTAAGCCTCACTTCGAGGTAAGGTCAAACGGGGGGGCGACAGGATGAAACTGACAACCGAAGAACAGCGGATACTGGATGGCGAGAGCGGCGAGCTGCTGCAAAAATTCATGCATGTCCTGGTTGGTACGGGGGAGTGCTTCGATGCTCCATACCTCGTCCCGGTGAACAGCGTACATGTCCCTTCATTGGCGGTCAGCACTCTGGGGCAGGGAGGCCGAAAACTGCTTTCCGATATGGTGGCGGCCGGTCTCCGCGTCAGGACTAATGCTACCGTCAACCCTTCCGCTACGGATTGCTGCCGGTGGCGGGAAATGGGGATTCCCGCTGATGAGTACGGTGAGCAGTCCGGCATCGCGGAAAATGTGATACGCCTCGGGGCGATATTGTCTTTCAACTGCACGCCTTACCTGGCCGGTAATGTGCCCCGCTTCCGGGAGCACATCGCCTGGGGGGAAATCAGCGCCGTGATATATGCCAACTCCGCGCTGGGGGCTCGAACCAATCCGGAAGGCGCTCCGTCCGCCTGGTCATCGGCGATGCTGGGCAAAACGCCGCTGTACGGCTGGCACGTGGATGAAAACCGCCTCGGAAACTATGTGGTCGAAGTGAAGACGGAAATCGAAGACCCGATTGATTACGGGGCGCTGGTCCTCTATGCCAGCCGGGCATGTCCCGAACTGGTACCGGTCTTCAGCGGCCTGCCGCCGTCCACCGGTTCCGACAATCTGAAGACGATGAGCGGTACATTACACCTGGAGAGCAAGTCCAAGATGTTCCATGCGGTAGGAATAACGCCGGAGGCAGCCAGCATGGAGCAGGCGCTCGGTAACCTTAGACCGCGGCACACCATAGAGATAGGACGGCGCGAGATTGATGAGTCCATATCTCACCTTGATAACGATAAATCCGGAGATGTATCCTGGGTGGTCCTGGGCTGTCCGCACTGTTCCTTAAGTGAAATCAGAAAAATCGCGCTCGCCCTGGAGGGCCGGAGGGTAAACAGCGGTGTCAGGTTCTGGATAACCACCTCCCGGCCGGTAAAAGCCCTGGCGGACCGCACGGGACAAACAGAGACCATAGAGAAAGCCGGAGCGGTGATTTTGACCGAGACCTGCCCGGACCTTTTCAGCAGGCGCACTATCGAACGCCTGGGGGTCAGTTCCATGGCAACCAATTCCGCGGTGATGGCGCACGCGATGGGAGAAAACATCGGCGTGCCGAACCCTTTCCAGGGCGCGATGCATTTTGGCAGCCTGGAAAAGTGCGTCGATGCGGCGGTAAGCGGCACCTGGAGGTAAGCATATGGAAGAAATCGTCCTGAAAGGGCATAAAGGGGCGCCCGGGAAAACGGAAGGCAGGGCGCTGGTCTGCCGCCAGTCGATAAACTGGATTACCAGCGTGGACTTCGATGGAAATATTATTGACGAAGGTAATGATTTATACGGAGAGAATATTAAAGAGTCCATACTCATTTTTCCTGATTTCACCGGGACAACCGCTTCCGGAATGAAGCTGTATGAACTGATTTACCGGGGGTCGGCCCCGAAGGGCATCGTTATCACCAAGGCGGACTCGGTTACCCTGGCTTCCTCCGTGCTGGGCAGCGTGCCCCTGGTGCATAATTTCGCCGAGGACCCCGTGGAGGTCATCAGGACAGGCGATAACGTCATCGTGAACGGGGACGAGGGGTCCGTTACGGTTAAAAAAGGGCAGCTTTCCTGAGACCGCGCTTCTATCCGGTGATTTTCTTCCCACCCTGTCCCGCCCTCGCGGCATCGCTCAATCTAATGCGTCGAGATGACCAGGCGGGAATCAAGCTTCCCGCCTTCCCCCCACACTTTTAATGAACGGGGGATTATCGTATATTATGGATAAGGCAGCCGGCTGTGGCGCTGTCTTTATTTTTATAAGATGGTCTCAAATCAGTCGAACCGGATATTCTATGGCTGGATAATCGTGGCTGTGGCCCTGGTCGCCGGGTCAGCCCTGTTCGGCGTACGCTTTTCATACGGGGTCTTTTTCAAGTCGATTCAGGCCGAGTTCGACCTGACGCGGACGGTGACCTCAAGCGTATATTCCGCCTACCTGATGTTCTGCGCCGTTTTTTCCGTCCTGGGTGGCTGGGCTATCGACAAGTACGGGCCGAGACGGGTGGTTTTTGCCCTGGGGTTGATAACAGGTCTGAGCCTGATACTGGTCAGCCGCGCTCAGAGCCTGTGGCAGCTTTTTCTTACCTACAGCCTGCTTCTGGCGGTGGGCACCGGTGCGCCTGTCCCGCTGCTGTCTTCGGTAGTCTCAAGATGGTTCGACCGGAAGCGGGGGCTGGCACTGGGGATTTCTACGTCCGCAACGGGACTCGGCATCGTTGTTATCGCGCCGCTGGCCGCTTACCTCATATCGTCACTCGGCTGGCGGACGGCCTACGTATACCTGGCGCTGGTAATCTGGCTGGTGGTGGTGTCCCTGTCACTGCTGATGCGGAGGGACCCGGCGGAAATGGGCCTTCTTCCTGACGGGGCAGGGAGAAGAGGGGGGCCGGTCCCGGGAAACCGGGATGAAAAGCCGCTCATCCCCAACCTCCCGCTCTCCCGCATATTCCGGATAAGGAATTTCTGGCTGATACTGGGAACATGGACGCTCTGGGGGGTCTGCGTCAGCCTCATCAATACCCACCTCATCCCGTATATCACGGATAAGGGGATTTCCGCGGTGGGCGCATCCACGGTCCTCAGCCTGGCCAGCGGCCTGCAGATTGTTTTTCAGCTGGGTGTGGGCCGCATCTCCGATACCATCGGGAGGAAAATACCGGGAGTGGTCTGCGCGCTGTCCGGGGCCTTCGGTCTCATCTGGCTATCCGGGGCGCGTGAACTATCGGAGTTTTATCTGTTTGCCCTGTTCTTCGGGTTTGCTTCCGGGGGTGTTTTCCTGATAAACCTGGTGCTGGCAAGTGATACCTTCAGGGAGCGGAACATCGGCGTGATAATGGGACTGCTCAACGTCGGCTGGACCATCGGCAATGCCTTCGGTTCCGCCCTGGGCGGAATAATCTTTGACGCAACCGGAAGCTATTTTGCGGCCTTCGGCACCGCTGCCGGCGCCATGCTGATAATCGCCGGAATATTCATCCTTGTCAGGAAGAGAAAGACAGAGGTATCCGGGGTTCTGGCAGTGTCAGGATAAGCACGCTGTATTCCGGCGTGAAAAATAATTTGACAGGAGGACGGAATGGACGTACTTGCCAGGTTCAGGCTCGATAATAAGACAGCCATCGTGACCGGCAGCGGCGCCGGAATCGGTAAGGGGATAGCCCTTGCTTTTGCCGGCGCGGGCGCCGATGTGATAGTGGCTGAAAAGGTTGCGGAATGGGCCGGGGCTACAGCCGGGGAAATAGAGACCATGGGCAGGAAATCTTTACCCGTGGTCATGGATGTTACCAAAAGCGAGCAGGTCACGGACTTGCTGCGGACCGCGGTGAAGGAGTTTGGCCGTATCGATATCATGGTGAACAACGTCGGCGGGGCCGGCCCCGTGAAACCGGTGATAGAGACCAGCGACGAGGAATGGGAAGAATGGGTCAGGCTGAACCTGACCAGCACATTCGTGTGCAGCCGTGAGGCGAGCCGGGTAATGCTGAAGCAGGGTGGCGGCAATATCATCAATATTTCTTCCAGCGCAGCTATCAGGGGAGTCCCCGGCGTGGCTCCTTATGCTTCATCCAAGGCGGCGGTGCTTAACTTCACCAAATGCCTGGCCACGGAACTGGCGCGCTACCGAATCAGGGCCAACTGCATCATTCCCGGTTCGGTGGAAACGGAACTGGGTATCGCTCTCCGGGGGCCTTCCGCGCTGCGCGTGGCGCAGACGGGTGTCCCGCTGGGCCGGATCGGTACCCCGGAAGATATTGCGCTGGCGGCAATCTACCTTGCCTCCGATGCCTCCGACTATCTCACCGGCACGGCGATAGAGGTGCTCGGAGGCCCGTTTATCAGGAAGGGAGACCTGGAAACCTTCACGGAACGGTTCCCGGACCTCCCCTCCCTGATTGGCTGAGGATACCGCTCTTATTCTTTGGTGATTCCGAGCTCTTTCAGAGTCTCGGCGAAGATGGGCAGGCTCATGGTGAGGGCGTGAATGCCTGAAGCCAGGTAGGCTGCCAGGAGACCGTCAAATATTTCATAAGGGGTAGCTCCGGCTTTGATGGCGCTCCTGATGTGCGGGGCGATGCCTTTTTCATACATCGTGGCGGCATCGACGCTTACGAAGAGGACTTCCATCATCTTGGGCGACAGGCCTTTCCGGTTATCCTTGACGTGCATGAACATCTCATGGTAGTTTTCCAGAAGATCAGGGTCCCACTCGGCCATAACTTCCCGCGATTTCGTGATGAAATCTCTGTCCCGTTTCACCCTTTCCAGAATCGCTTTTCCTTTTTCGTCCATGGTTATCCTCCTTTTTCCCCTTGATGTGATTTATCCGCCTTGCCGCGGGTAAGGTTAATTATCTGCGAAAACCCTTCTTCGAGGCTGCTCAGCCTGATGTCCAGCTCGCCGCGTATGCGGCTGTCGTCAAAGAGGTAGGGTAGTCCCAAAGGCGCCCCGTGCTCATCGAACGAGATATCGGCATCGGGAATCAGTTTCCTGACGGTGTCCCTCAGTTCCGCCACGGTACGCGTATGCCCCCCGCTGATATAGACCTGGTGTTCCAGGTCCTCGCGCAGGGAGAGCTGCCGGAATATCTCGGCGATATCGTCCACGTAAATGAGGCAGACCTTCTCACCGGAGCGGCACGGGACCCGTACCGGTTTGCCTGCGGCGGGAAGGGCGGCCATATCGTTCACCCAGGCCCGCCCGCTGAGCTTGCCCGGACCGAAAGCGATGGGGAACCTTGCGGCGATGATATTCATCCCGTAAGCCTTGTTGTAAGTCCTGGCCATGACCTCGTTGATGATTTTGGTGGTGCCGTACGGCCAGTCGGCCAGTCCGGGGTCATCCTCCTTGATGGGTCTCTCACCGAAAAAGGTCTGGGCCCCGTGGTAGGCGACCGAGCTGGCGAAGACCACCTTCCTGATGCCGGTCAGCCTGGCGGCTTCAAAGACACAGTTTGTACCCAGTGCGTTTACCCGGAAGGCCTGGTGCAAAAATATGTTTTTCGTGGGCTGCAGCGATGCCGCGGTATGGCGGCTGGTATGGATGATTTTTTCCACCCGGTACTCTCGGATAGCTTCAATGATATCTTCAACCAGGGTGACGTCTCCCTGCAGCACCTTGACCTTGTCAGCCATCTCGGCGATGCGCTCCCGGTCGGGACTCACGTCAAAGCAGACAACCTGCTGACCGGCTGAGGCCAGTTTTACGGCAACCCTGGCGCCGATGAAACCCGTTCCACCAGTAATGAGAATGGACATTCATGCTCCTGTCAGGTATGACCGGGAATTATTTTAGCACATAACGGTAAAGAACCGCTATTGATTTTCGTTCCGCTATAACCCGCCCTCGCGGCTGCTTTATGCCGTTGTCTCCGGTTTATTGTGAACGCGGATAGTTTCAGGCATCCCTATCAGCAGCGGAATCCTGATGAATGCGTCCAGTCCCACCGCAATCAGGAAGAGGTATTGCGGGCCGAGATGGTCCCAGATAGCGCCGGCCATGTAGGCCAGACCGGCGGCGCCGAGCATACGGAAAAAGCGCACGATTCCCAGCCACCGGCCCATCTGTTCCGAAGGCACCAGCTCGAAGGTCACCGCCGCACCGATGGGCAGGTAAATAAACAGGAACCCCTGGAACGCGCCCGCCGCGATGAGGAAGGCGGAGTTGGGCGCCCAGATAAGCATCAGGCTGGAGGACCAGAAGAGGGCCGCGGTAAGGTAGAGGACTTTTTTTCGCCCGATTTTATCGGCCAGCCTGCCCAGGGGTATACCCAGGACGAAGGAAGTCAATGCCATACCCGTGACCATCGCGCCCAGTACGAACTCGTCGGCGCCCTTGATTTCATGGGCGAATACCTGGGTAAAGGGGAGAATCATGCCGTGCGGCAGGTAGGAAAGGGAATTGATGATAAGCCAGCGCTTGAGATTGCGCCCTTCCCTGAGGACCTGCCCGAGGTCTTTCAGGAGATGAGGTCTTCCCTGGCTCGGCGCGCCCCACCTCCGGTTGCTAAGCTGGGTAAGGACCAGCAGGAAGGTCGCCGCCGTCCCCACCAGGGCGATGAAGAAAAGGGGCCGGATACCCTCGACGTTAACTCCGCCGAAGGAAGTGACCAGTAACGCCCCCAGCATGGGCCCGGCCATTCCCAGCAGCCCTGCGGTAAGGGTCTCACAAAAGGCCATACCGGTAGCGCGCTCTTTACTGGCGAGGGAATTGGCGCATATGGTGGCGCAACTGTGAATGCTTGTCGTCTCTCCCAGCCAGTAGGCCGTCAGTGCAATGATGATAATGGGCCAGCTCTGGGCGATTCCATATGTGAAATAGGCGATGGCAATCAGCACGATGCCGGCAAGATATATCATCTTGGTTCCTGCCCGGTCGATGAACATCCCGCTAAAGGGGCTCACCAGACCCGCAATCCCCATGCCGATGCTGTTGATAATGCCAAGCTCCGTTGCGGAAGCCCCCAGCGCCACGGCATAGACGAACAGGTAGGGGAAGACCATCTGGTACAGAAACCGGTGAGAGGAAGTGCGCATTACCGTCACCTTCCAGTCGCGCTTCTGCCTGCTGACAAAGTCCCACCCCTGGCCGAGCGGTCCGAGCTTATCTTTAGCCGGAGTCATCCTGGTCCTCTCCTCCGGCCTGAGTGTACCGGAACTTCAGTGCCGGGTATAATTGACATAAATATAGTATTTTTGGCCGGGTAATCCCGTGATTGTGTAATAAATGCCCGGATAACCAGATACAAGCCTTGTTTTATTTCCCTGAGAAGTTTACGCGGTAGCGGTAAAAAAAGCAACCGGTCGCGGTCTGCCGCAGATACTCAAATCAGGTGTGCCCTGCATCCGCGGACATAAAAGGTATGGCTGGCAGTGGACTTAGATGCGGGGGGTATGGTATATAATAATCGGGAATTTATCTGTTGGAAAACCGGACTATTTTTTTGGAGGGAAATATTGATGAAAACTTATCGAATCAGGCCGCTTCCACTGATGAAAATGGAACTGGACAAGGGACGTTTTACTTACCTGCAGAACTACGGGACGAGGATATGGGTCCCCATCTTCTGCTGGTTCATCGAAGGGGCTGACCGGAATATTCTGGTAGATTCCGGCGCCAGTGCCGAAGATGCACTGAAGTATACCGGGAACCGCGCTGAAAATATCATGTCCTTCGAAGAGGCGCTGGCGAGCATCGGTCTGAAAGCGGAGGATATAGACGTGGTCATTCAGACCCACCTGCACTGGGACCACTGCGCCAATACTCCCAAATGCAAGAACGCCACGGTGCTGGTTTCTGAAGATGAATTGAAAATCGCGCGTTCTCCCCACCCGTTCATGAGCGGCCCCTATAAAAAGGAGCTTCTGAGCGGCATCAACTTTACGGCGGTGAAAAGCCCGTATGAAGTAGCCCCGGGCATCGAACTGTTTTCCGCCGCCGGACATACCGCGGGAACGCTGGCCGTGGCGGTCAACACCGAAAAGGGGAAGGCGGTGATTGCGGGCTTCTGCGGCCTCAGGGAGAATTTCGAGCCGCCGGAGGAAATCCGTAAGGCGATGCCGGTAATACCTCCCGGCATCCACCTGAGCGCGATAGATGCCTATGAGTCGGCATTGCGCGTCAAGGAGATGGGAGATATCCTCATACCGATGCATGACCCTGATTTGCTTGACGTGAAGAGCATTCCTTAAGATTTCTGAGACAACTGAAACCGGACAGAATCCCGGAAGGTTAATTGACAGTCACAACGTGATTTGATAGTATGCGAATGCATTAGTCCCAAATCAATAAATTTAAGGAGGCGTAACTGCTGCAATGGCGAAGAAAAAGATGATCCATGTGATTGGTGTGGAGTGTCCACCGGAGCTAGAGGCCAAGTTTAACAAATGGTATAACGAGGTGCATATTCCCATGGCGATGAAATCCGCCAAGTTCAAGAAAGTCACCCGTTACAAGATGATACAGACCCCCGCCACTATCAAGACCCAGGGGATGCCGACCAATTATATCGCCCTCTACGAGTTCGACAGCAGGGACGACTTTGAAGAGATGTTCGCCAGCCCTCTGTATGAAGTGGACCTGATTAAGGATGCGCGGGAGACCTGGCCGAACTGGGAAGAGATGCGCAAGTTTCGCGTTCAGTATGAAGCGATACAAAGCTGGGACCTGTAATTCTCTGCAATATAATTAAGCCGTACACCGGAACCGCCGGACTTCTTAATAGCGGCTGGCCGGATATTACATTTGCTGTTTCCATCCTCCCGAGGACGAAATGCCCCGTCAGCGGGGGATGATGGTGCCGGCTGGCGTCAAGGCTCCTGACGCGTAGCAGACGGAGGTGACCGGAGCTTGACACCGGGACCCGGAAGCGATATGCTGTTTATCAAGAATCGGGTCCCGGTATGTCTCTGGAATCTTTGATTTCATTTCTGCCTTTTGTTAGGGCAGTCGTCTGCCGGGGATAAGAAAGTTAGATGGTCTCTTTGCTAGACATTTCTGGTGACGAATGTTTTCACTGAACACCACCCTGTTACTGAACCTGATATTCTTTGTTGCCGCCGTAGTGCCTGCGGTGACGGGTTTCGGCGGCGGCCTGGTGGCGATACCCATTATGACCCTCTTCATGTCGCCGAAAATCGCGGTCCCGCTGCTCACCCTGGTCTGGCTCGCCATCGATATTCCCCTCACCATCGAATGCCGTAAGGAAATCAACTACAAGAGGGTGGGCCTGATGTTCGCGGGAGCGGCCTTGACCGTTCCTCTGGGAGTTTTTGGCCTGGCCGGTTTCTCCTCGTCCGTCATCGAGATAATCATGAGCGTTATCATCATCCTCACCTGCGTCCTGTTTCTCAACAATATCAGATGGAAAATCAGCAGGGAGTCCCTGGCGCTCTTCATCATCGGTCTCTCAAGCGGGGTGCTGGAGGGGATGCTGGCCATGGGCGGCCCTCCGGTAATGCTCCTCGGGGTAAACCAGCAGTGGGAAGAGAAAGAACTCCGCGCCAATGCCATCGCCTATTTCCTGATGACGAAGACCTTCCGCATCCCACTCCTGATTTATACCGGTCTGCTGGATGGCCAGTTAGCCCTGGCGGGCCTGACCACCCTGTTCGGCATAGTGCTGGGATGCTACCTCGGGACCAGGCTGCTGAAGAAGCGGGTCCTGGCCCGCCGGCAGCTGCTTACGAAGCTGATTCTGATTCTGCTGATGATTACCGCCAGCACCGTCCTGATACGCAGATTGTAACGCCTGGGCTGCCGGTCTTGGGGCTGTTCTATCACGATGGAGTTAATAATAAGCTACTTTGAATTTTCCGGGGGAGTGATATGAGCCAAAGCAAGCAGGTCTTTTTACCAAAGCTTTTCGAGCCGGGGCGTATCGGAACCATGGAAGTCAGGAACCGTCTCGTGATGGCCCCCATGGGGACCAGTTACGCCGGCGAAGATGGGTCAGTCTCTCCGCGAATCAAGGCTTATTACGGGGCCAGAGCCAGGGGAGGAGCCGGGCTCATTATCGTGGAATGTACCTGCGTGGAACGCAACCTCGGCAAAACCTCGCGTCTCGCGTCTCAACTCCTGATTGACGACGATAATATGATTCCGGGCCTTGCCGAGCTGGCCCGTTCTATCCAGGAGCACGGCGCGAAAGCGGCGATTCAGTTGCACCATTCCGGGCGGGAAGGCCACCCGAAGCAGCAGCCCGTGGCCCCTTCGGCCATCGCTGCTTTCGGAGGACAATTGCCCCGTGAGCTTACCGTTGCGGAAATCGGGGAACTCGTAGACCGCTTTGCGCAGGCTGCGGGGCGGGCCAGAAAGGCCGGGTTCGATGGCGTGGAGATACACGGCGCATCCGACTATCTAATTGACCAGTTTCTCTCCGGGTTCTCCAATAAAAGGAGTGACGATTACGGCGGCAGCGTGGAGAACCGGGCCAGGTTTCTCATTGAAATCGTCAGGGCCATCCGCGGGGTAGTGGGGCCGGACTATCCGGTCTGGTGCCGCATCAACGGACAGGAACCGGGACTGGTGGGGGGTATTATCCTGGAAGAATCATGCCGCATCGCGCGTATGGCTGAGGAAGCAGGCAGTAATGCCGTTCATGTCACGACCTGGGGCCCCGGCGAGGGACGTGTTCCGGTGACCGTGGCGGGGGAAGGATACCTCGCTTCGGTAATCGCCGGCGTGAAGAAGGCAGTCACCGTACCGGTAATCGGGGTGGGGCGGATTAATCCGGAACTGGGCGAGGAAATGCTCCGGCAGGGAAACGCGGATTTCATCGCGGTGGGACGGGGCTTCCTCACCGACCCCGATTTTCCCCAAAAGGCGGCATCAGGCGCGCTGGAAGATATCACTCCGTGTATCTGCTGCAACAGCTGCGGCGACAGTATCCGGGGCTTCCGTTCTCCCGGAAGGTTCATGCATTGCGCGGTGAACGCCGCCACCGGAAAGGAAACCGAATCCGTCCTGCAACCCGCGGAAAAAACCAGGAAAGTGATGGTTATCGGCGGGGGTCCGGCAGGGCTTGAGGCGGCGAGGGTCGCGGCCCTCCGCGGCCACCGGGTAGTCGTTTACGAGCAGGAGAAAGAACCCGGCGGACAGCTTAACCTGGCTTCCCTGCCGCCGCATAAGAGCGCCATTCAGCCCTTTATCGGGTATCTCGTGCGCCAGTTGAACAAACTGGGCGTCAGGCTGGTGCTCGGCACGAAAGCCGGGCTTCAACAGGTGGCTGAGGAATCCCCGGATATCATCATCCTGGCCGCGGGTTCCAGACCCATAGTGCCGAAAATCCGCGGCGGTGACAAAGGCATGCTGCTGGCCCGTGACGTGCTAAGGGAAAAGGTAGACGTCGGGGAGAGGGTAGTAATCATCGGCGGGGGGCTGGTAGGCTGCGAGACCGCGGAGTTTCTTGCGGAGAAAGGGAAAAAACTTACCATCGTGGAGATACTTGGGGAAATCGCGGCGGATGTGGGGCCTCAACACCGCGTTCTGCTCCTGGAACGCCTGGCTGACCGGGGGGTGGAGATGATTCCCTCCGTCCAGGACGAGGAATTCGTGGAGAACGGGTTGATGATAACTGCCGGTGGCGAAAAACGATTGCTCCAGGCGGACAGCATCGTGATAGCGGCGGGGGCCAGGCAGAACACGGAGCTCTTCGATAGCCTGCAGAAAAAGGGACGGTCTCTGTATCTTATCGGCGACTGCATAGAGCCGGGGGCGATACGGCGGGCGATTTATGACGGCTTTACCGTGGGACGGTTAATTTAGAGGCCCGCCTTGCGGTCAGCGGGCCCCTGTTTCCCGGTTTCAAAAAGAAGTATTACTCGACGTTCTTCCGGATGTAATTAATAATGTCGTCGGTGGGAGTACCGGCGCGGAAAAACTCTTTTACACCCATCTCCTTCAGTTCTTCTCCTTCGTCATAGGGGATGACGCCGCCTCCCAGGACCATCATGTCATTCCTACGATGTTTTTTCAGCCCCTTCAGTATCTCCGGGAAGATGGTCATGTGACCGCCCCCCAGACAGCTGATGCCCAGGACATCAACATCCTCCTGGACCGCCGCATTCACTATTTGCTCCGAGTTCTGGCCGATGCCGGTGTAGATGACTTCCATCCCGGCCTCGCTTAATGCCCTGGCCAGAAATTTAACGCCACGGTCGTGCGTATCTCCGCCGACCTTGCCCAGCAGAATCCTGATTTTCTTAGACACGAAATTCCCCCTGAGTATTTTTAGAAATAGCGCGGCCTCTGGAACTCGCCGAGGACTTCCCGCAACGCGTCGCATATTTCTCCGAAGGTGGCATATGCTTTGGCTGCTTCCTTGATAGGAAGAATGAGGTTGGAGTCCGGTCCTTCCGGCAGGGCGGCCACCCTCTTCACCTCGGCGAGGGTCTCCTGTACCTTGTTGTTGTCCCTTTCCGTTCTCAACTTCGCCAGTTTGGCGGTCTGCTGTTTCAGGGCTTTGGGGTTGGGTTTATAATAGCCCTGCCTGCTCCAGAGTTCCTCGTCCGATTTATTGCTGGCAAACTTGTTCAGGCCGACGATTATCTTGTCGCCGGTCTCAATCGCTTTGTGGTACTTCCATGAGCTTTCGGTGAGCTGGCTGTGAATATAACCCCGGTTTATCGCCGCCACGATGCCGCCCATGTCTTCTACCTTCTTTATCTCGGCGGCGGCCAGTTTCTCCATCTCGGCGGTGAGGCTCTCGATATAGTAGGAACCGGCCAGCGGGTCAACGGTATTATCGATGCCGCACTCGTAGTTGATGAGATGGGTGGTGAGAATGCCAATCTCGGAAGCGGCGGCGCTGGGTATTCCCTGGGGCTCGTCATAGGTAGCCCCGCCGATGGTCTGTACCCCGGAGAGGGCCGCGGCCAGCCTGGAGATGCCTTGCCTGACGACATTCAGTTCCAGGGGGTCCCTGACCATGGTCAGGCCACCGTGAGCGTTATGGGCCCTGAGGATGCAGGACTCCGGCCTGGCCCCGAAATCCTCTTTCATAATCCTGGCGAACAGGCGCCGGGTTGCCCGCATCTTGCAGATTTCCGCCAGGAAATCGGTATGATTGACATAAGCGAGCGGGCGGAACCGGTGAGCGAACTGGTCAATGCCGGCGCCTCTTAGCAGGACGCCCCTGGTATAGGCTTTTATCACTGCCAGGGGATAGGCAATCTGCTGTATGCGGTTGCCTCCCCCCTCGGCGTACTGGTAGACGCAGGGGGCCCAGAAGAGAGATTCGGGGACATTTTTGGTGAGGTAGTAAATCATGTCCGCGCTAAGCCTGACCGCCGCTTCGGGGGGAAAGACCGGGTTGTCCATGGCGATAATCGCCTTCAGCCCGTCCACCTGCGGATTGACCAGCAGCTTCTCTTCGGGGATGCCCCGTTTCTCCGCTACGGCGAGGTGCATCGCGAGGATGACGATGCCGGTGGGGCAGTTGACAAAATTCCATGATGTTTCCGTCATGGTGAGGCCGTCAGTAAGGATTTCATAGTCCTGGAGTGAATCTGCGGCATAGCCGCACTTGCCCACGTCATGTTTCGCGCGCGGGTCATCAGAATCGTAGCCCATGATGGTGGGATAGTCCGGACAGACATGTATCTTTTGCAGCCCGTGTTTGATGAGGTATTTTACCAGTTTGTTCGTTTCCTCCACGGTCGCAAATCCGACCAGCTGTGCGGTCTCGGGGAGGTCGGCGCGGTACATGGAGGGATATATTCCACGGGTATAGGGGTATTCTCCGGGGAACCCCAGGTCCTTGAGGTAGTCAAAACCGGCCTCTTCAAGGTCAGCCGGGGTATAGACGCGCTTGATGGTTACCCCGTCATCATTTATGAACTCTTTCTTCCTCTCCCTCTTAAAAGCCTCCTGGTTCTTGCTCTCCCAGGCTTCCTGCTTCTTCCGGATAGCCTCAGCTTCAGCGCTCCTCGCTCTGGTCACCATTTCCAGCACCTCCTTATCTGCGCTTAAATCAAGGGTACAACGTCGATATTATGCGTTATTCCGTTCTCTATCGCACCAAATTTTAACACCGGCCGTTGCCTCTGTCAATGTAATCAATAGAGGTCACGAAGGCCGGTGTTATTCGTTCTCTGTTATTAAACCGAGCAGGCGATGCGGAAACCGTCGTTAATCGCGTCGATTATCTTGCTGCCTTCCGCGGAATCGCCGGCGAGGTAGACCTCGGGGACTTTCCCGTCCACGGTCTGGTAAAGCGTCCGGTCCGGCTTGAGGGGCAGCGCCGTCAAAATGTTATCGGCGGCGATAGTCTGTTTCTTGCCTTCCCGGTTGGTAATGACCAGCCCCCGGTCGGTCACCTCCTCGTACTTAACTCCCGTGAGCATGGTGACGCCCTTGTTCTCCAGCCAGGCAAGTAAACGTGCCCTGTTTCCGGTAGGGACGCCGAGACCCAGTTCATCAGAGCTCTCCACGATGGTCACCTGCCGTCCCCGCTTCACCAGGAACTCAGCAAGCTGGCAGCCCTGGATTAAGCCGCCCATTATCACCACCTTCTTCCCCAGGGGAAGAGAGAACCTGGTCAGAGACCGCAAAGTCCCGGGACCGATGAACCGCAGGTACTTCTTCAGCTTGTGGTGAAGGTCGGCCCCGCTAACCACGATGCTCTTTTCTATGCCCGGCACCTCGGGTACGTTCAGGACGCCGCCGGTGGCAATGATAAGAACGTCCGGCTTGGCGCTTTCAATCATTTTAAAGTCTGCTTCCTGACCGGTATGGACCTGGACGCCCAGCTTGTTTATCTGCGAGCTCAGGTAGCGGTATAGTCCCGGGATGTCTTCAACCTCAGTCCCCTTGACCATCATCGCTACCGGGAGGAGCCCGCCCAGCTTCGATTCTTTCTCATACAGGGAGACCTCGTGTCCTCTCATGGCGGCCACGCGGGCGGCTTCCATGCCCGCCGGCCCGCCGCCCACCACCATCACCTTCTTTTTCTTCCGGGCAGGTTTGAGAACATATTCCAGCTCGCGGCAAAGGGCGGCGTTCACCCGGCAATGGGCCGGTTTGCGCTCCCAGATTTGCCCCAGGCACTCGTAGCAGGCAGTGCACGGCGCGATGTCATCTTCTCTTCCTTCGATTAGCTTCTTCGGCAGCTCGGGGTCGGCCAGCAGTCTCCTGGCCATGCCGATGAGGTCGGCCTTGCCCTGCTCCAGTATCCACTCCCCGAGTTCCGGGTCAAGCCTGCCGGTAACCATCACCGGCACGGAGACCACCTTCTTAATCGCTTCGGCATAAGGGACCAGGGCGCCGGGCTTCTTGAGGTTCCCCACTATCTCGGCGGCTTCCTCGCTGGGCTCGGGGTAGAGGAGCTGCTCGGGAAGAAAGGCCTGAAAAAAGTCGCCGTATCCGCAGCCGCTCACGGAAATATAATCGGCGCCGGCTTCCTGGAACAACCTGGAAAACTCCTGGCTGTCCTCGGAGGTAATGCCCTTGGGATGTCCCCATTCCTTGCCGTTAATCCTGATTCCTACCGGGAAGTCCTTACCGCACCTTTCCTTGATGGCCTGGATAATTTCCATATCGAAGCGCGCGCGGTTCCGGTGACTGCCGCCGTATTCATCGGTGCGCCGGTTCCAGGCGAGGGTCAGGAAGCTGTTAAGCAGTTTGTTGTGGGCCGCGTGCAGCTCCACGCCGTCGAACCCCGCTTTTTTCGCCCTCTCCGCTCCCCTGGCGAATTTTTCTATGATGTCATGTATCTCGGCGAGGGTGATTTCCCGGGGCGGCTCGTAGGCGGGGTCAGGAAGCTCCTCTTTGCTGAAACCCGAAGGAGCTATCGACTGTATGCCGAAGTCATGCATGGCCGGCTGTTCCGGGCCGGCATGGCTCAGCTGGAGAATGACCGGGCAGTCATGTTTATGTATCGCGGCCGCCAGCTTTTCATAGCCGGGTATGTATTTATCATCCTCGATGGAATGGTGTCCGACCTTATGTCCCAGAGGGGAATCGATGGAAGCGAGTTCCATGATAATCAATCCCACGCCCCCCGCCGCCAGCGCCTCATAGGTGGCGATGGTCGGCTCCCTGACAGCGACATCGTCCGCGGCAAGGTATCTGCTGTGCGCCGGACAGAAAATGCGGTTTTTGAGCTTGATGTTCCCTAGCTGATAAGGCTCGAGCAACTTCCGGAATTTGGTGGCTACTGCCATTGATACCTCCTTATGATACGGGCACCGCCAACGCCCTAAGCGAGAACCCCGTCTTTTTCCAGCGCATCGGCGATTTCGGGCATTTCCAGTTCTTCCAGGGTCACCCGTCTCTGCCGGGACGTCTTTTTATCCCAGCCGTTCCACTCGTAGTACTCATCCAGGGTATGCGGCAGGAAGTCTTCCCCTTTCCACCCCTTGCCCGGGTCCGCGTCTCTTTCTTCCTTGGTCCAGCGCTCACAGAGCCTGTCGTCTTTCCGGTCGTATCCCAGCCTGGAGTTAAACGCCTTTTCCAGGTTTACCGTTCTGCGCCCGGCTGCCGTGAGCTCTTCCGGGGACAGTTTCATGCCCGTTACGGCGTAGAACGCCCGGGAGAGGACTTCTCCGGGCACGGGGAAGCTGCGGTTAATCACGAAGCTGCATACCCCGAGGCAGTTCGCCAGCGCCTGCCGCCACTCCGCGGCCGCCGTCCCCGCCCCCTTCAGGGTAAGAGTGACCGGGTCTGCCGATTCAGGCCTGCCGAAGTACATCATGGACAGCTCCTCGCTGAAATAACGGTCAGGAGTGCAGTATGCCTTCAGATGGTCGCAACCTCTTGAAGATACCGCAAAGCCCGTTGCCCAGCTCATGGAGTTTCTCATATCTTCGATATGACCGACGCCGAATTTGCCGTATGGAGCGAATCTGATGACGTCCATATTTTTAAGCCTGCCGATGGTTTCGCCGGCTTTATACATGCCGTATTTCAGCATTTCTCCTATCTTGTTGTTCTGATGAGCTACGGAAAGGATAATTTTCTCCACGGCCTTGTAGTTGCCCCACTCAAGCGCAACGGGTTCCCCGAACCATTCCAGAGTGTCCTCCGGGGTGATGATTCCTCTCTGCCATAGCTCCATCAGAAAGCCGCTGGTGACTCCTATCTCCATCGCGTCAATATCATACACATTACAAAGATGCCAGAGGTAGGTAACCGCCGGCATGTCTGCTATATCACACGCGGCGCCGAAGCAACCGAGTGCGGTAAACTCGAGCCGTTCGTAAGCACCGGCGTATTCCGCGGACGAAGGGCTCTCATTTCCTTTAACGACACATAATCCGCCGCAGCCTATTACGCAGCCTGGTGAACAGGCTTCCTCTGCCACCTTGATATTATTGGCATACCATTTATGGTTCAATTTCGTCAGCCTGTCCCCGGGGAGCTGCCATCCCTGGCTGTTCCGGAAGGAGAGCCAGCCGTTTTTATCCAGGAGGGATATGGCGAGGTGCGTGCCGTGCCTGATAAAGTCGGTTACCTGCTGCGGGTGCTGGTTAAGGACCGCGGTCAGGGCGTCACAGGCCTCGAAGAAAGCGGCTTTATCATGGATTCCCAGTGGTTTGGTGCCGCGAACGGCGATGGCCTTCAGGTTTTTTGAGCCCATCACGCAGCCGCCGCCCACCTTGGCCCCGGAGCGGTTACGGCTATTGATAATCGGGGCATAGCGTACCCCGTTCTCACCGCCGATGCCGATGCAGGCGATGGCCGTTTTTTCATCTCCGGTGTCTTCGCGGACCATGTCATCCGTCTGGAGGGTATCCTTACCCCAAATATTGCGGGCATCCCGGAGCTCTACATTGTCATCGTTAATCCAGAGATAGACGGGATGCCTGGCTTTTCCGGTAATGACCACGTGGTCATACCCGGACCAGCGCATATTGGCCCCCAGGAAACCACCGCTGCTCCCGTCCCCGAAGGCGTTGGTGAGCGGTGACTTGAAGGTCCACTTCATCTTGCTGCCGGGCCCGTAACCGGTAGCGCCCAGGGGGCCCAGGCCCATAATCAGGACATTTTCGGGGCCGGTGGGGTCGCAGTTGATGTCTGCCTTCAGGAAATGCTGAAAGAGCAGGTAATCATTAATTCCCTCCCCGCCGATAAATTTCCTGCGCCACTCGTCAGGGAGAGGCTCGGTGGAAACCTTTTCACTGGTGAGGTCGATTCTTAATATTTTCCTGTCGTGATGCATTCTTTCCTCCCGCATATTTGGAAGAGCTACGATTTTGAAGTGACCGTCAATAACCCACGGATAACATCCGGTAACATCGAAGTAATTTTATCATTTGCGGTGTCCGCAGTCAAAGGTAACAAACCCTTCCGCGTTTATTGCATTGTTGTTAAAAACGCGTTAAAGGTTTAGGCCTGTTTGTGACGGCCGGTGTGATATTCGTGTCAGGTTATTTTACTTTTTACTAACGCTGCCAGGCTTTGAGCATCTCGTATTGGACGCGGAACTGCATCATCTTTGCCCACTCGGGCCAGGTATCAAAGGTATCTTTGATGACGTAAGCGGCATAGTCCCCGGTAGCATATTCCGCGAAGTCGTCTTTGTTTTCGAATTCATACACGGCGAGGTACTGGACGGGCATTCCGGCGCCTTTTACCGTAGCATTGGTGTCAACCGTTTTGAAACGGGCAGCCCGCTTTACCTTGCCGGATTTTATCATGTCAGGAACATGTTTCTCGTCATACCAGCGGTTAAACTTTTCCTCAAGTTCGAGGGGGCAATTCACGGCGACGATGTGTATCAGTGTTTTTTTCTCAGTCATTATCTGGTCTCCTTTTCCTGCGGGATAAACTTATCATAGAAATATTCAGAGCAACGGCGTATCCTGCCGCCTGGCCAGGGCCCGGCTCTGCCGCCATTGGATAATCATCAACAGGATGAAAATTGCCGCTCCCAGAGCGAGCAGCAAATAGTTGTCCGGGAAAACGACGAAGAAGCTGAGCAGCGCAGCGCTGCCGGCATAGGGAATACGGTATAGCGTGGTGATGGGCGCGAGCAAATGCCCCCAGATTACCGCGGTCAGGCAGATGAACACCGCTGCCGCGGACAGGGTGGAAAGAGTGGTAGTCAATACCCCGCCCCCCAGCAGCATCAGGGAGGGGTTGAACAGTATGAAGAAGGGGATTACGAATCCCCCCAGTGCGATGAGAAGCGCCCTTACTCCGGTCTGCCAGGGGTTGGCCTTCGCGATTCCCGCGGCGGTAATCGAAGCCAGGGCTACCGGCGGGGTAATCGCGGATAAGACCGCGAAGTAGAAGGCGAAGAAATGCACGGGCAGCAGCGGATAGCCGATGCGTATCAGCAGGGGTGCTACCACCAGCGCGACGAGGACATAAGCGCCAATCGTCGGTACGCCGCAGCCGAGGACAATGGAGATTATCATGGTAAGTATCAGCAGGACAAAAACGTTATTGCCTGCGATGGATTCGGCAAGTCCGGTCAGCTTGATGCCGGCCCCCGTGGAGGTGAGTACAATTTGGATGATGCCCACGGCGGCGCAGATGACACCTACTTTAGCCCCCAGGAGGACGCCCTCGGTCACGTTTTCCACGAGACTGAACCAGGTGGGGCGGGTCTCCTTCTGGAGGAATGAGATAACCAGCGCGGCGGTAATGGCGTAGACAGCGGCGAATGCCGGACTGGACATGCGGATAAGAAGGAAGAAGAGGATGCCCAGGGCGACTACGAAGGGGACCGACCGCCGCAGCAGCGCTTTTACCTTGATTTTCTCCTTTGCCGCGAAGACCTTTCTCTTGCGGGCGATGGCCTCCACGGAAACGAATACCTGGAAGTAGTACAGCAGCGCCGGTATGATAGCGGCAATCATGATATCCCGGTAGGGGATGGCTGTCACCGCAGCCATAATAAACGCCGCTACGCCCATCACGGGGGGCATTATCTGCCCTCCGGTGGAAGCCGTGGCCTCAATCGCTCCGGCGCTCACCGGATCGTAGCCGATACTCTTCATCGCCGGAATGGTAACCGAGCCGGTGAGAACCACGTTGCTTACGGCGGCGCCGCTTATCGTTCCCACCAGACCCGAGCCGACCACAGCGGTCTGGGCCGGGCCGCCGTAAGTCAACCGGCCTACCGCTTTGCCCACATCGAGGATAAACTCCAGGGCCCCCGTCGCCCGTAATATCCCCCCGAGGACCATGAACAGGAAAACGTACTGCACGGAGGCATTGAGGAAGTCTCCGAAGATGCCGCTGAAGCCGATACCCAGCCTGGAGACCACGTATGCGGGGAGTTCGGGGGGATGGGCCAGGACACCCGGCAGGAGATGACCGAAGAAGAAGTAAAGGATAAATACGCCGATGATTGCCGGAAAAATAAGGCCCCAGGCCTGCCGGGTGGCTTCCAGCACGACGACAATCAGAATGATACCGATAATGAGGTCATATCTGTCCGGTCTGCCCGGTACCGTTTCCAGGTGCTCAAAGCGGGCGAAAACGTAAACGACAACGACCCAGGAAGCCACAAGCAGGAGAATCAGCAGCAGCCGCCACCCCCAGTTTTTAAACTGGGCCATGGTGGTCAGAAAGACGAGGGTGAGCGCAAAGCCAAGGTGGATATCCTGGAGCTGGATATTGTTCATGAATATCTTTAGCGTGACCGCGAACTGCCACAATAAGAAAAGGAGGGCGATGATTGCGATTACGCGCTGCCAGGTCTTGGACAATTGCTTTCCTTTTTACCGGCGCGACAGCTATAACGGGCCATCGCGCCGGTTTACTTCAATACTCTCTTACCCGGGTCTTGTGACAGGGACTATTGTTCCCAGGGACGTTTATCGGAGATGGACAGGCCGAGGTCTTCGAAAGCCCGGACCGCGCCCGGGTGCAGGTCATTCTTGATAAGCAGCTTGGTGTTCAGTTCCACGGAAGCCGCCTTGCCCATGGCGTGGTAGTCCTGCAGCCGGTCCATGTGGGTGATGGCGAATTTGGTGATTTCATAAGCGACATCTTCCGGGAAGACGTCTTTGACGCCGACACACACCCAGCCGGAACCAATGCCCATCTGTTCCTTGTCAAGGGATGCGAAGCTTCCGGCGGGGACCGTTATCGGGTATTGCCAGAGCCAGCCTTTGGCCCTCAGGTTATCGATGTGCTTCTGCTCGTTGGGAATATGGTACACTTTTCGTCCGGAACCTTCGAGCAGGACCAGGTCTCCGCTGGGGATGTACTGGCCGTTATAAGGGTTCACAATGGGAGCGATGTAAGCGGCATCCGCAGTACCGTCGAGCACGGCCTGGGGGGCGGCCATGTTACCGATGAAGCTGACGTCCGCCTTATCGAATATCTGGTAGCCGTCACGCAGGACTATCTCGGCGATGGTGCCCCAGGTGAGCTGGGCTTTGGTCCCCAAAGCTATCCTCTTTCCCACCAGGTCATCGACCGTCTTGATATTTGGGTCGAGGGTAACGAACCAGCCTGCCATCTGGCTTATCTGGAAAAGCACCCTGTAGCCCACGATGGTCTGTTCGAAGAACGGTTTCAGGGGCATTTTGGCAATCTGCGCCATGAACGGGTTCATTGAGATGGCCGTATTCTCCCAGAGACTGGGATTTTCCGCGTGGGCGTTCATGTTGTAGATGTAGCCGGGTGTCTCGACAGTGGGCAGGCGCAGCCACGGGTGTTCCTTCTTGACCATGTCCTCATAGCCGTAGATGATTTCATAGCCGGAGGTCCCCAAGGGAGATGTCCAGATACCCACGCTGACCTGTTGATGGGTGGGGGTAGGTGACGGAGACGGCGAAGGAGAAGGCGAGGGGGACGGAGTCGGAGTTGGTTGGGTACAACCGGCAAGCGCCAGGCTTGTCAGCAGCACCAGGGAAAGGATGAAGACTAATATCTTGGTTTTCATTGTTTAACCTCCACAATAAACTTATGGTCGCGGGTTGTTCCTATTACGCCATTTACCACCCCCTTATAGTTTTTCACAATCATAATTTAGCGTTCCAATACAATAGAACTGCGTTTTACCGGGGATTTATTATCAGGAGATTTTCAAAGTATATCCTGAGCCGCGAGTCTTGTCAAGAACGTATTTGAAGGGTTTTATTAGCATTTGGTTGTGGGGAAGAAAAGAGCAGCCGCGAGGGCGGGTCAGGGTGGGAAGAAAGGCAATGGGCGGGGAGGGGGCATTACCTGGAAGCCGACAAAACCGCATAAAACCATTTGAGGGAGGATTTCTGGATAAAAGGGCGATAGCCGGGACCCGGAGGTTACTCCGAAAGAGCGATGGCATCCTGCCTGAAGAGACCAAAGAGAAGCACGATGACCAGCATAGCCCCCGCCGCCCCGGTGAAGGCGGGACTATAGCTTCCCGCAATATCGAAAACCACACCCCCGAGGGCGGAGCCGATGGCATTGCCGACGGACCACCCCACGCTCATCAGCCCCATGATAAGCCCGAGGTTGCGGCCGCTGAAGGCGTCGCTGACCATGGTCATGTTAAGTGTGCTGATTCCTCCCCAGGCAAAACCGAAGAGAACAGCAAAAAGGTAGAACATGGGCAAGGTATGCGCCGAGGTGAGCCAGATGAGGGCAAAGGCTCCGACAAGAGCGCAAGAAATCCCCGGGGCCTTCCTGCCTACCGCGTCGGAAATGCTGCCGATGAGCACCTGGGAGGCGATTTGTGACCCGCTTAACAGGCTGAGTAGCGTGGAGGCTTTGAGCGTGGTAATCCCGGCATCGATGGCATAAGGAACCAGGTGGGTGACAATCAGGCTTAAGCAGATGCCGAAGAGGAGCCATGCGGCGAACATCAGCCAGAATGCCCCGGTACCGGAGAGTTGCCGCAGCAGGAGACGGACTTGCTGAGGTGCTTCGCCGGATGATAAAGGTCCTGCGGAGACAGCTCCGGGAGGCATTTGCGCCCCGTCCGGCATCAGGCCGATGGCTCGGGGGTCTCTTCGCAGCAGCGCCGCCAGTGAAATGACCAGAACCCAGGCAGCGGCCCCGATGACGATAAACGATATTCGCCAGCCGGACCGGGAGATAAGGAAAGCAGCCGAAGGAGCTACCACGAAGATTCCCAGACCGGCTCCCGCCGTGGTCATCCCGATGGCCAGTCCCCTTCTCTTCACGAACCATCTTGAGACCACCGTAATCAGCATGGGCAGGGGGGCGCCCGTGCCCAGGGCCAGCAGGAGGCTGTAGCTGAAGAATAACTGCCACCACTGGCCGGTCTGGCTGGAGAGAAGCAGGCTTAATCCGGTAAAGAATCCCATCAGCGTCACGGTAAGACGCGGTCCGTACCTGTCCAGCGCCCAACCGCTGATAATGCCGAAGATGCAGCAGAGCAGGAGATAAGCGGAGTAAATGCTGGAAGTAGCGGTCCGTGAGAGCGCAAACTCTTCCTGGATTGAGACAAAGAACACGCCGAAACTGTTGCGGATGCCGAAGAGTGTTACGAGGATGAAGACACCGGCAGCCACGATGACCCAGCCGTAAAACGGCTTATGCTTTTTAACGGAAAATCCGGGGTCCCCTGGTAACGGCTGCATATCTGGCCTTGAGCGTGAATAAGAGCCTTTATTGCCGTTTAGAGCGTATTAACCGAAGGCTGGACGATTCTTTGTGCTGCGGAATAAGGATCATCCTTCTTGTTGATGAGGTTATCGAGCAGTTTATCCAGGGCGTTGCCATCCACATTTTCGTGGATATGCTGCTTTAGCGCGCCGTCTATGGCCGCCATCAGTTCTATCCGGGCTTTCTCCCTCCGGCGTTTTTCGAACTGCCCGGTGCTGACAAGGTAGTCCCTGTGCTTGAGTATTGCCTCACCGAGCTCCTCACCGCCTTTCCCGCTGATGGCTTCCGTCATGACCACGCCTGGCCGCCACTCATTTTCAACATGGTGCACCTTCATGTCCAGCATGACTTCCAGCTCCATCCTGAGATTGGTAGCCCCTTCTCTGTCCGCCTTGTTGATGACGAAGATGTCTGCGGCTTCCATTATCCCGGCTTTCATCATCTGGATTTCATCTCCCAGCCCGGGGACCAGGATAACCAGGGACGTGTCTGCGACGCCCGCGATATCAATTTCTCCCTGTCCGGCGCCGACGGTTTCCACGAAGACGATGTCATTACCCATGGCATCCATAACATGGACCATGCTGACCACGGCCTTAGCCAGACCGCCTTTCCAGCCGCGGGTAGCGATGCTCCTGATGAATACGCTTTCGTCTTCGCTGGCGCGCTGCATCCTTATCCGGTCGCCGAGTATGGCCCCTCCGGTAAAGGGGCTGGTGGGGTCAACCGCGATGACACCCACCTTCATCCCTTTTTTCCTGAATACGCGTATTAGAGTGTCCAGCGAGGTGCTTTTCCCGACCCCCGCCGCGCCGGTCAAACCGATGATGTAAGCTTTCCCGGTGTGCCGGTAGATTTCCTTGAGCTGTTCCAGAGCCTCGGGCGTTTCGTCTTCCACGCCCCTGAGCATTCTGGCGGCAGCGACGATATCCCCCGCGAGGACACTACTCGTCGAGTACTTTTTTCTTCCGCCTGCTCTACCGGTCTGGGAAGTCATCTTTTCATCCTTAACGCGCCTATTCCCAAGCTGTCCGTCCGCGGGTGCGGGTTACCCGCCGGACCGGACGTCTCAGGCTATAGCAGGCTCTTAACCGCCTCAACGATATGCTTGCTGCTGGGCATGTAGAACTCCTCCAGCGGCTTGGCGAAGGGGACCGGCGCGAAAGGAGCGCCGACGCGCTTGATGGGGGCATCCAGGTAATCGAATGCTTCCTCAGCGACGATTGCGGCTATCTCGGCACCGAAACCGCTCGTTTTCACGGCTTCGTGGGCAATCACGAGTCTGCCCGTTTTTTGTACCGAGTTCAGGATGGCTTCCTTGTCCAGCGGGTACAGCGTCCGCGGGTCGACTACTTCAATGCTGATGCCTTCCCCGCTGAGGACATCCGCTGCCTTCAATGCTTCGAAGACCATTTTGCCCATCGCGAAAACGGTCACGTCCGAGCCTTCCCGTTTGATATCGGCCTTGCCCAGAGGAATGGTATACTCTTCCTCCGGAATGTCTCCCTTGAGAGCGTAGAGCCCTTTATGCTCGATGAAGAGTACCGGGTCATCGTCCCTGATGGAAGATTTGAGAAGGCCCTTCACATCTGCGGGTGTGCTCGGGAGGACCACCTTAAGGCCCGGAATATGGGTAAACCATGCCTCCAGGCACTGCGAGTGGTGCGCCCCGGCGCTGCCTCCGGACCCGTGCGGAGTGCGGATGGTGATGGGGACCTGGAGCTGACCGCCGAAGATGTATCTGGCTTTGGCAATCTCGTTGGCGATTTCGTCCATGCATACCGTGACGAAGTCCATGAACATGATTTCCACTACCGGCCTCAGGCCGGTCATGGCGGCGCCCATGCAGAGACCCATGAAACCTGATTCGGCGAGGGGGGCATCGACCACTCGCTGCGGGCCGAACTCTTCAAGAAGGCCACGGGTGGCGCTGAAGGAACCTCCGCCGCGCCCGACGTCTTCCCCCATGATGAATACGTTGGGGTCTCGTGCCAGTTCCTCTCTGAGGGCTTCAGTAACAACTCTGATATATCGAATTTCTTTCAATGCTTCCTCCCCCTTTATGCAGAGTAGACGTCTTGAAGTGCTTCTTCAGGTGCCGGTTCCGGAGTCTGTTTGGCGAACTCGATAGCTTCGGCTATCTCCGCCGCCACTTGCTTTCTGGTCGCTTCAATCTCTTCTGCGCTAATTATTTTGTCCTTCAGCAGTTTCTTTTCAAACTTGGTGATAGGGTCCTGTTTGCGGGCTTTTTCCAGGTCTTCCGGGTCGCGGTATTTCTGCGGGTCGCCCACGTAGTGCCCGTGCCAGCGGTTAACCATGCACTCCAGCAGGGTAGGCCCGCCTCCGCTCCTGGCCCGCTCGATGGCAGTGATAGCTGCGTCATTCACGGCCAGGACATCCGTACCGTCCACCTTGATGCCCGGCATACCGTAAGCCGCTGCCTTGGAGGCGATTTCGGTGACCTTGGTGACAGTCGGCTGGTTGGTGAACTGGGCCCAACTGTTGTTCTCGCAGCAGTAGATGATGGGCAGCTTCCAGAGTGAAGCCATGTTCAGGGCTTCATGGAAGGTACCCTGGTTTGAGGCGCCGTCCCCGAAGAAGCAGACGGCGACCTGGTCAGTGCCGCGGTACTTGGCCGAAAAGGCGGCCCCCGTGGCGATGGGCGTCGCCGCACCGACGATGCCGCTGGCGCCGATGATACCGATGGAAGAGTCCGCCACATGCATGGAGCCGGCTTTACCTCTGCAGAAGCCGGCTTCCTTGCCGAATAGCTCGGCCATGGCGCGCTTCAGGTCCACGCCCTTAGCGACAATCTGGCTGTGTCCGCGGTGGGTGATGCTGATGTAATCGTCCTTACGCAGATTGCGGCAGACGCCGGCCGCTACCGCTTCCTGCCCCAGACCGACGTGTATGAAACCCGGGATGAACCCCTGGGTAAAAAGCTCCATGATGCTCTCATCGAACATTCTTCCCTTGAGCATGGCAACCAGGAGGTCAAGAGCTTTTTCCTTCCCTATATCCATGATTCCCCCCTTCTCTTGTCTTGTAAATCTATTTACCTGCTAAGATAAGGAATAGGCGGATGAAGAACGGAGTTGCCTATTCCTTATCGAAACTGTCTTTCGGCTTAAGCCGTGAGTTCCACGGTAGCCTTGCCGGGGACGCAGACCTCGTCGCGCTGGTTTCGTAGCCAGAGTTCCAGGTCAGCGTACTTTTTACCGTCTTTCTCGTATTTGCCGGTGACCTTGCCGCCGCAGGTGATGGTATCCCCAACGACCATGAACTGGCGGTACTGCACGGAAAGGCGGCGGATTTCCCCGCCGTCACCGAGCCAGTTACTGAGGAGCTCGGTATACCACTCCGGTCCCATATTGCCCGGAGCCACCGGCCCGGGAAGGCCGCGCTTCTTGGCGTAAGGATCGTCGAAGTGGATGCGGTCCGTAAGCCAGATAGCGGCGCAGTACATCATCAGGTTAACGCTGGTGACGTCTTTCTTAATCGCGGTAAGCTCCTGGTTTTCCTTGATATCAGCAAACGTTAATTTCCCGCTCATGATTCCTCCTCGGGTATCGGCAGACCCAGCATCGTTAGCCGGTGGTTTGCCAGCAACTCCCCGTCCTGGTTCTTGTAAACGTGGTCCGAGGTGACAATGACGATGGAGCCGGTCTTGCCCTGTTTCTCCACGATATTAGCGATTTTCCAGCTTACCGTTACCGAATCTCCCACCTTGGCCCGTTTGATGAAATCAAAGTCGTCGCCGCCGCGTACCCAGCCGCGGTCCCAGGTACCCGGGAACTCCGGGATGCCGAGGAAGGAACCCCTGGCGAAACCGGTCTCGGTGAGGTCTTTAACCCTCTCCTCGATGCTCGCGTTCTGGGTAGCGAAGAAAAGATAGCCGGGTGTGGCCACCATGGCGCCGTATTTACTTTTCTTCGCGGCTTCATGATCGAAATAAATCGGGTTCGGGTCATCAATTCCAAGCGCGTAGTGTCTGACGTCTTTTTCGGTTATCGGCTCACCGGTACGCGAACCCATGTCTTTGCCGATATATTGCATCCAGCCGTATTTTTCCACAAAGCTTTCAGGCATAGTTTCACCCCCTCATTCCAAATTCTATTCTATTGCCCGCGTTCAAACGCTGCGTTGTTCTAGGCAAGGCCCAGCAAACGTTCCGCGTTCTTGTGCATGAGGTTTTCCTTGACCTCCGCTTTCACCGGCAGCGTATTGAACGTTTCCACCGTTTCCTTCAGAGGGGCCAGAGGATAGGCGCTGGCAAAGAGGTACTGGTCCTTCAGGAAGTGGTTGGCAGCCTCAATCAAGGGTCCGGAACCGGGGAGGAACTGGTAAAGGTCCGGAGAGACGAAGATATTGCGGCGCCGGCAGCATACGCCTATCGTTTCCTGGATGTACGGGTAGCAGCCGTGTGACATGACCAGATTCAATCTAGGGAAATCATTCCCCACCTGTTCGATGTATTTGGGATGGGTCTGCTCAAGGTCTATCCCGGCATATGGTCCGGTGAGCAGGAACATGGGCACGCCGAGTTCGAGGGCCTTGGCGTAGATGGGGTAGAGGCGCCGGTCATCGAACCTCATGGGCGGGTCGCAGATGCCGGGGTCCATGCTGAGTCCTTTCAGTTTCAGCTCCTTGATGCATTTGTCCGCCTCTTTGAGCGCGTCATGGCTCTTGTTGGTGGGGTCCAGACCGCCGATACCGATGAATTTGTTCGGGTGCTTGTCAACAAGGTCGGCGATGTGCTCGTTCTCGATGTTGCCCAGGGGTACGTTCCTGCCGGTGAGGACGGCTTTGTCCACTCCCGCCTCGTCCATTTCCTTGAGGAAGATGTTGATGTCCTCTTTGTCATAGGAAGGCGGCAGGGGGAAAGGCCCTACTCTCTGGATGACTCGCTGGAAAACCTTGGACTTGAAAATGGCCAGGAACTGCGGTGTGGGTGGTCTACAACGACAATCGATAATCATTTTTCTCCTCTCTCTGCCCCGAAGGGCGATTCAAATAATTCCGGTAATTCAGCAGGTAGATAACCTCGGTTTATATCGACATTCACCTCCTTTTAGCATGTACCGTGTTAATCAAATCCGAACGCTCCGGCGGTGTAATATTCCACGAACTCCTCATCGGACAGATGAAGGAATTCACTGCAAACATATTGCGTGTGCTCACCGACACATGGTGAAGGCCTCTGCATGGTGGCGGGGGTCTTGGACAGGTTAGCGGCCTGCCCGAACGCGCCCACCGTGCCGATGGCGCTGTGCTCCTGAGACCAGAAGTAGCCGCGGTGGCGAAGCTGCGGGTCTTTGAAGAGGTCTTCCGAGTTCTGCACCACTCCCGCGGGCACCCCGGCAGCCTGAAGCTGCGCCATCACTTCTTCCGGGGCAAGCGCGCTGGTATATTCCCTGACCACCTCATCCAGGGCGGCTTCATTCTTCTTCCTGTCCAGGAGGGTGGCAAACCTGGCATCCGCTGCCAGCGCGGGCCTGCCGATGGCCGTGCAGAAAGCGGTCCATTCCTCGTCGGTGAACACCGTGATAGTACACCAGCGGTCTTCACCCCGGCAGGGGTAGACACCGTGAGGTGCTGCCCAGTCGCAGGCGTTCCCGTTCCGATCGGTGTCATGATGGTTGACGGTGTAATCCAGCATCTGCGGAATAAGGAACTGGAGGTTAGCTTCCACCTGGGAGAGGTCCAGGTACTGGCCTTTCCCCGTCTCGCGCCGGTTCATGATCGCGCTGAGGATACCGGCCACTCCGAAACGGGCCGCGATGTAGTCGGTTGGGGCGGCCCAGGGCTGGAGGGGCGGGCCTCCCGGGAATCCGGTGAGGTGGGTATAGCCTACCAGGCTGCTTAACTGGGTGCCGTAGCCGGGATGTCCTCTATCCGGGCCGGTCTGTCCCTGGTTTGAGGAACGGACCATGATGATGTCCCGTTTTATCTCCTTCAGCTTCTCGTACTCCAGTCCCCATTGCTCCATTCTGCCCGCGGCGAAGTTTTCCACCACGGCGTCAGACCAAGCAACCAGCTTCCGGGCTATCTCCAGGCCAGCGGGATTATTCATATCGATGGAAATGTCGTATTTATTCGGGTTCCAGTAGGCGAAGAAAACACTGCGGTCTCCATCCACAATCCCGTCCTTGTAGGGTGGAGAGGAGCGGATGGAACCGGGGGCCGAGCGAAACTCGATGCGGACCACGGTCGCTCCAAAATCAGCGAGATATTTTGTAATCAGCGGCCCGGCAATGGCCCAGGTGAAGTCACAAATCTTGATGCCTTCCAGAGCCTTCTTGTTCAATGGCTCCTCCTTGCTAAATAACTCCGCTTTGTTTCAGGGTGAGCAGTTCTTCCTGCGTCATGCCCAGTTTATGCAGATAAATTTCTTCGTTATGCTCTCCGATGAGGGGCGCCCGGGTACATTTGGTGCGGAGGGGCTCCGTGCTCTTGGTGAACGGGCCGGGTATGGTGAAGGACGTCCCCAGTTCCGGATGGTCTTCTTTCTGCCAGAATTCCCTCGCTTTGAGCTGGGGGCTTTCCGCGAGCTCACCCACGCTGAAAACGGGATAAATCATGATGCGTCTTTTCTTGGCTTCTTCGTAAAGCTCCAGTTTGGTGTAATTTTTAAAGAAGTTGAGCAGGGCCGTTTCCATGCGGTGGTGCGTCTCGGGGTTGGCGGCGGCCATATCGAATTTGGCCCAGTCCATGTTTTTCAGCACTTCGTCAGGGAATCCGGCGCTGTCCATCCAGTCCACAAGCGCTTTGTTCGTCTTGGCTCCAATCCGGCCGCCGAAGATGCTGAGGGAGACATAGCCGTCCTTGCAAGGCCAGGTCTGGCGCTGCTTTGCGCCGATGCTCAGGCCGCTGCGGTACTGCCCCGCGCGGCGCTGGATGGTTTTTTCCTCCTCCCAGAAGGGGACGGCGTTGGCGGTATCCAGGACTTCGCTGGCCTGCGCCGAAACATCTATGTATTGCCCCTCCCCGCTCGTTTCCCGGTAGTAGAGCGCCATGAGGGTGGCCACCGCGGCATCCACGGCAGCGGACAGGTAATTCTTCTGTATGCTCACCTTCATGGGCGGTTCTTCCGGGTCTCCGGTCAGGAACAGGGCACCGGACATGCCGTGGCAGACCAGATCAGAGCCGCGGTAACCAGCATAGGGGCCGTCCTGCCCGAAACAGGTAATCGAGGTCATTATTATTTTCGGGTTGATTGCGCTCAAAGCCGCATAGCCGAGGCCCAGCCCTTCCATGTACCCGGGGGTAAAAGATTCGATAACAGCGTCTGCCCGGGTCACCAGCTTTTTAAAGATAGTCCGGCCGTCCTCAGTCTCCAGGTTGAGGGTGATGCCTTTCTTGTTCGAGTTGAAGGCAATCCAGTTAAGGCTTTTCTGGCGGTCCGGTATGTTTTGGAAGAAAGGACCGGTGTCTCTTGAGGCGTCCCCGCCGACATCCTCGATTTTGATGACTTCGCAGCCGAGGTCGGCCAGAACTTTGCCGCAGAGGTTAAAATCATGGGTCAGGTCCAGGATGGTGAAGTGGAGCATGGATTCACTCACTTGCGCATGCCTCCCCGGTTAAAATAGATATATTGAAACCAGCAACTGGTCACCGGCTAGTATCCGCTTTAATGCCCGGAACGGGAAACCGCTTCATGCCAGACTGTGGAATTCACCCTGGTTCAGGGATGGGTTAAAAAAGAAAGCTCGATACATAAGCCGTAATATTATATGAATTTACTTTGGATTTGTCAAATTCTGTGGTGTTCCGGGCGGGGTTTTAAAAAGACGCCGTAACATGTGTGGTCCGTCTATCCTCCCGGAAGTGCTTTATCCGGTTTTTTAGCTCCGGTAATCACGCCCTCGCGGCTGCTTTCTTCTCTCAATTAAAAATAAATATACCCCTCGAAGGGATTTTTACTAAGCTGAAATGGCTGTGGTATACTACGCTTATGGAAAATTCTGGAGGATTGCGCCGCGGTGCTTTCCTCACCATCTCTGTCCTGACTGCCGTCCAGTTCTGCCTTTTTTCCGCGATGTTTCTGGTCCCGGCCCTGCTTGTTGACCTCTCGCGGGAATTTAATACTACGGTTGCCGCCGTGGGCCAGATGAATACCGTGGCCGGCATCACCTGGGCTATCGGCGCCCCCCTGGTGAGTCCGTTTTCAGACCATTTTGGGCGGAAGCGGATGATAATAATCGGGCACAGCACCACGATTCTCGCGTTGCTTGGTTTCAGCATCAGCCCGAACCTGGCGGCCCTGCTCGGTTTCAGCGTGCTGGCCGGACTGGGCGGGGCATGCACCGCCCCGAATGCCCTGGCCGCCACCGGCGATTATTTTTCCGCGGAGAAACGGGGCAGGATAACATCGGTCGTATACGGCGGGATGCCGCTGGGGGCCCTTGCCGGCGCGCCCCTGGGCGCGGTCATCGCGGACGCGGTGGGCTGGCGCTGGAGCTTCCTGGCGCTGGCGCTGTTCATGGTGGCGGTTATCCCCCTGTTAGTTACGGTACTGCCGCACCACCGCCGCCGGACCACGGGCGGGCTGGCCTATACCGCCGGTTTCCGCCAGGCTTTCCGTTACGGGCCCTTTTTACCGCTGATAACCGGCAACCTCTTGCTGCAGACGGTGTATTATACGGTATCCACTTATCTGCCCGCCTTTTTAATCCAGAGTTACGCCCTGACCACGGGAAAAGTGGCACCTTTTCTTACCCTTCTGGGAATTGCCTGGCTAATCGGCACGATAGTGGGCGGGCCCTTCGCGGACCGGTTCAGCAAGATGAAGATGTGCGCTATTCTGCCGATTCCCATGGGCATCAGCGGGGTGTTCATCATGCTTTTTACGCCCGGATTGTGGGTGTCCGTATCCTTCGGCCTGCTTTTCATGTTTTTCTACGGGGTTCACCGCACGCCGTTTTTCTCCGCGTGCGCTTCCGTTCCCGGAGAAATACGCGGTATCGTCATGGGGACACAGGCGGCGACAAATCACATCGGGCGCTCGGTAGGGGCGATGGGCGGCGGGCTTATCGTCAGCCTGCTCGGGTACAGCTACCTGGGGGGGTTCTATATCATCCTGATGGGCCTGGCCTCGGCGACCTTCGCGCGAATATCATCCTACAAGTTCGAAGCTTGATATGATTTCCAAAAAGTAACGGCCCATCAGCCGAAGATTTGCATCGATGATGGACCGTTCCTTTATTTCCGTGACGGGATTCTACAATGACCGCCCGACGCGGTTACCGTCGCGAATGGCTTCGAGGATGCCGCAAGGAGTGACGGAATCGCCGGCCATGTGGATTTCATAAGGGGATTTATTCAGGGACTGAGCCAGTGCCGTTTCCGGTTTATATGCGGCGGTGAAGGCAATTGTGTCCGCGGGAAGGGTGTGCTTCTCCCCGTCTTTCTCGATTACCAGGCCTTCGCGGTTAACTTCCACGTATCTTACCCCCTCCAGCAGGACCCCGCCGCCTTCGAGGAATATCTCTTTGAGGTGCTGCCTGAGGAAAGGCATGGGGGGAGTCTCATAGGGCACTTCCGCGGTATCCACGATGGTTGCGTGCCTGTTTCTTTCCACGAGGAAAGCGCCCATTTCACATCCGGCGAGGCCGCTCCCGATGACCACGATTCTATTACCGAAGGGCACCCATGATTTCATAATCCGCCTCATCAGCTTCAGCCCGAGCCTGCCTTTCATCAAAGCGGAACCCAGGCGCCAGGTCAAAGGCAAGCCGGCGGTATCACCGCTCAGCATGCGCTGCATCTCCGCCGCGCTGAGGACCCGTGCCCGCTCCATCCCGGGAATGTTCGGCTTGGCGGAGGATGCCCCTGTGGCCAGTACCAGAGCCTCAGGTTTGACCTCGTTGACCAACTCCGGGGTGACCTCTTTTTTTAGATGTACCTCCACCCCGAGCTTCTTCACCTGAGAATCCAGGTATTCCATGAGCGCGCCGTACTCGCTGCGGAGGAGACTGGCCGGGCCGAGTTGTCCCCCGAGCTGGCGCCCTTTCTCATAAAGCATGACACGGTGTCCGCGGAGCGCCGCCACCCTGGCTGCTTCCATGCCGCCGGGGCCTCCTCCCACTACCATGACCTTTTTTTGTTTCTGTGCCGGCGTAATGACAACTTCCGCTTCATGGCTCTTGGCCGCGTTTACGGTACAGCTGCCGTCACCCACGAGGCAGTTCATGCAGTAGACGCAGGGGTCGATATCATCGGCCCTTCCCTGCCGCAGCTTATTCGGCATTTCCGGGTCGGCGATCAAGCCCCTGCCCATGCAGATGAAGTCGGCTTTGCTCTCGCCCAGGAGTTTCTCCCCGAGGTCAGCATTGATTCTCCCGCCGACCATGACCGGGATGGTGACAACTTTCTTGATTCCCGCGGCGGCGGGGGCATTAAAGCCTGGCGGGTAAGAAGGCGTGTGGGCGGGTTCCGTGGCCACGTCAATGCAGTCTATACCGGCTTTCTCCAGCATCGGGGCCAGCGCCTTTGACATTTCCGGGGTAATGCCGCCTTCGATACCGTGTTCCTGTCCGTTTATGCGGCACCAGACCGGATAGTCCTGGCCAACAGCTTCTCTCACCGCAGCGATGACCTGCATCAGGAATCTCGCCCTGTTTTCCAGGGTGCCGCCGTACTGGTCCTGGCGCTTGTTAAAAGCCGGAGAAAGGAAGCTGTTGATAAGGTAGCGCAGTCCGGCGTCCACTTCCACACCGTCACACCCGGCCTGCTTTACCCGCCTTGCGGCGTTAGCGAAAAGAGCGGCAATCCCGGGTAATTCGTCGATGGACAGCTCTCTTGGTTTGGAATAGTTACGGTGGGCAAAGACGGCGGGACGCTGTATGGCTGAGGCGGCTATCGGCTGCTGGTGGGTCACGTCCACTTCATCCGCCGGACCGAAATGGTTCAATTGTACCATGATTTTGGCGCCGTGCTTGTGGACGGCCTCCGCCAGCTTCTGGAACCCGGGAATATATTTGTCATCGCTGGTGAGTATGAGGCTGGTCCACCCCGCTCCTACCGGGTAGCTTACCTGGCAGGCGCCCACCATAATTAGTCCCGTTCCCCCCCGGGCCCGCGCCTCAAAATAGTCAATCATCGGCTGGGTGATAAAATAGTCTTTCTCCATCATGCTGGACATGGGAGCCAGCACAATGCGGTTCCTGAGCTTCATGCTCCGGCTTTCCGCAGGCTGAAGCAGCTTCTCGTAGTTGTTAGAGGCCATTATTACTCCTTAAAAGCGTGATGATATCTCATTATACGATATTTCGCGGGTCTTTATCTTTGCCAGGTCTTGACAGCTTCATATTGCGCCCGGAACCGGCGCATGTTTTCCCATTCAGGCCACATCTCCCGCGCGTCCGCAATGAGAGCGATGTGCAGCGGGCTGGCCTGAAATTCCTCGAAGTCCTCTTTACTATCGAATTCATAGATTGCCATATAGGGGACCGGCATTCCGTCAGATTTCAGCGTTGCCTCGGTATCAATCATCCGGTAGCGCGCGGCCCGTCTGACTTTTCCCGATTTGAGCATGTCCGGGGCATGGGTTTCGTTATACCACTGGTTGAATTTGTCCTCAAGATCGGGGGGGCAGCTGACACCGATAATATGGAGCACCGGCTGTTTCGCCATGTTGGGTCACCTCTTTTTATTAGATATTAGAACCAGACAGATAGGTTGAAGTATAACTGTCAAGCGGCAGTAATTCGACTATTTCGCCATTGCACCACCAGCAACCCGGCAATGATTACCGCTCCGGTGGCGAAGGCAAGATAATTCGTGGGATAGACCGCAAAAAAGCCGAAAATAATGGCGCAGATAGCATAGGGTACTTTATGGACCAGGCCAATGGGGGCAAGGAGATGGCCCCAGATGATTGCAGTCAGGCAAAGGAAGACTATCGCTGCAGCAAGGATAGAAAGAGAAATGGTCGCAAATCCCCCCTGGAGCAGCATCAGTGAAGGGTTGAAAAGAATAAAAAAGGGAATTACAAAGCCGCCGGTAGCAAGCGCAAAGGCATGCAGTCCGGTACGCCACGGGTTTCCTCCTGATATTCCGGCCGCGGCTACGGAGGCAAGTGCCACCGGAGGTGTTATCGCCGAAAGTACAGCAAAGTAAAAAGCGAAGAAGTGTACCGGCAGTAAAGTGAAGCCCATCCTGGTCAATACCGGGGCTACTATCAGAGCAACGAGTACATAAGCACCAATGGTAGGAACGCCGCATCCCAGGATGATTGAGATAATCATGGTAAGCAGCAGAAGAATGAATACCTGGCCTCCGGCAATCGCCTCCGCCAGGCCCGTCAGCTTTATGCCGAGAACGGTAACGATCAGTGTAATTGCTATCATGCCTACGGCAGCCAGGATAATAGCTACTTTTGCCCCGACCATAACCCCATCAACAATATTGTCTATCAGGGTGGACCAGGTGGGCCTGGTCTCTTTTTGCAGAAAAGCCACCGCAAGCGCCGCGAAGATGGCGTAAAAAGCGGCATAAGAAGGGCTCACCATGCGGATGAGGAGTACGAACAGGATGATAATAGTCAGGACGAAAGGGGGAGACCGGCGCAAAATGGACATGATGTTTATCCTCTCCGGGTGTGCGGATATTTTTTCTTTCCGCGCGATGGCCTCCACCGAGACGAATACCTGGAAGTAGTAGAGTAGGGCGGGGACAATCGCAGCTACCATTATCTCGCGGTATGGTATCCCGGTGACTTCCGCCATTACGAAAGCGGCTACCCCCATTACCGGTGGCATAATTTGCCCCCCTGTTGAGGCGGTAGACTCAATTGCGCCGGCATAATCAGGTTTGTAGCCAATGCTCTTCATCGCCGGAATAGTAAATGAGCCGGTGAGGACCACATTGCTAACCGCGACCCCGCTGATGGTCCCGACGAGGCCAGAGCCGACCACGGCAGTCTGGGCTGGCCCGCCAGCAGTCACCCTACCGATGGCTTTGCCGAGCTCCATAATAAATTCCAGAGAGCCGGTAGCCTTCAGGACTCCGCCGAGGACCATGAAGAGAAACACGTACTGGACTGAGGCGTTTAGAAAATCGCCGAAGATACCCCGGAAGCCGATGCCCAGATTGGAGATGACATAACCTGCCTTGAAACCGGAATGGCTCAGACCCCAGGGGAAGTACTGACCGAAGAAGAAATAGAGGATGAAAAAGCTGATGATAAGGGGAAAAATCAGTCCCCATGACTGACGCGTGGCTTCCAGTACTACGAAAACTAGAATAATACCGATGATGAGGTCATACCGGTCCGGTAGTCCCATAGCAATTTCCAGGTGTTCGAAGCGCATGAAGATATAGGCAGTGACAACCCAGGATGAGATAAGAAGGATAAGTAGAGGTATCCATAAAATCTTTTTTTTCGTTTCGGCTATCGAAGCAAGAAAGACGAGGGTGAGGGCAAAGCCAAGATGCACGGTCTGCAGCTCTATACTGGCGAAGATGGCATATTGAGTGATTACGAGCTGCAAAACCAGGAAAAGGATTGAAACCGTGACTATGATGCGCTTTACGATTCTTGACATTTACCCTCACCAGTCTTAATGGCCAGATGCTTGATGAAGCGGCGGTTGCACTACCTATCCGGAATTGTCATTCCGAGCTCTTCGAATGCCCGTACCGCGCCAGGATGCGCGTTCTGTTTGGTCATCCTCAGGTTTGCCGCCTTGGGTGTAGTAACCTTTCCTATTTCCACGTAGTCCTGAAGTTTCGGCATGGACTGTAGCCAGAACTTGGTATACTCATAGGCAAGGTCTTCCGGGAAGACATCCTTCGCTGCTCGCGCACCAGCTTCGGCCCACATTCCGTTAATCTCCCGGTCCAGTCCGGGCAGAATTCCAACGGGTATCGGAATGGGGATCTGGTTTACGCGACCGGCAGCCTGAAGGCGGGCGAAGTCCTCGTCGCTGAACCCGATATGGTAAACGTTCCTGCCCGAAGCCGCGAGGAGTTGTATCTCTCCCCCAACGGAGGCATATCCGGTCTCCATATTCAGGTAAATCGCTACACAGACAGCGTCAACGGTCCCGTCCAGCAAAGCCTGGATGGAGGGGAGCTGGCCGAGGTATCTGGCTTCAACTTTATCCAGTATCTGCCAGGCGTCCTTTAGGGCTACATCTCCCAGTACACCCCAGGTAATCTGTCCCCTGGTACCCATGCCGATTCTCTTGCCAATCATGTCCTGTGGGGTCTTGATATTTGGGTCAAGAGTAACGAACCAGATAGGAAGGTGTCCCCAGGAAAATAGAAGTCTGTAGCCGAGGATAGCCTGGGTAAAAAAGGGCTGTAATGCCTGTCGTGCGAATTCCAGGGTTGAGGGACCGGTGCCGATAATTGTGTTTGTCCAGAGACTCGGGTCAGCATTGTGACCATTCATATTGTAGATATAACCCGGCGTCTCTGTGAAGGGCAAGCGTAACCACGGATGGTTTTTTTTCGCCAGATCGTCGATGGCTAAGGAAAGTTGATAGTCTCCTGTCCCGAAGGGTGCGGTCCAGGTGGGGAGGGATACTATCTCATGGGTAGGGGTCGGTGTCGGAGACACTGTGGGTGAAGGTGAAGGAGACGGCGTGGGTGCAGGCTGGGCGCAACCCACGATGATCAAAGTTATCAACAGTACAAGAGTAGGGAGCAGGAAAGATACTTTTTTCTTCATCAATCTTTCTCCTTTATTCAGAGTCCCGTCTTTTCCGCTTAGTATTCTCGATAAAACACCTCCCGTCCGTTATCTTGGTTGGGAATTTCGCAGATAATCTTTCGCTCCTTTTTAGAAGAGTCATTTGATGGATGACGCAGGTTCCTGGATAATTCCTGAACAAAGTAATCTATATTATCTCAAGGAAAGTCGGATTGTCAAACAGTATGTTTGAGTGCGGGGATTTTAGCAGGGAGATAATATGATGCCGGGCTGAAATCGGCTTGGTCTCAGGCCTTCTCGATTTGCACCAGGGTGGTATTGGTGGGGTAAGCGCCCCCGGGAGAATGTTCGTCTCTGGTGAGGACATTCGGGTTTCCGCCACGGTCCACGCCGTTTTCATCGGGGTCATACCAGGCGCCCTGCGGGACATCCACCACGCCGGGCATGATGCGCGGCGTTACCCTGGCCCTGATGGCGATAGTTCCCCGGTCGTTGAACACCTTCACCGTGTCACCGTCTTTGATACCGCGGGATTCAGCATCCTTGGTGTTCAAGTAGACCTGCTGCGGTTCAAGCTCCCGGAGCCAGGGGATGTTATCAAACTGTGAGTGAGCGCGGCGCCAGAAGTGGGTGGTGACCAGTTGCAGAGGGTATTTCTGCGCCAGCGGGTCATTCCGGCTTTCCCATGTTTCCACGTATTTGGGAACGGGAGGGACCAGGGGGTCATTCATATCAGCGAGCCGCTGGCAGTATATCTCAATCTTGCCTGACGGGGTGGGAAAAAGGTTATGCTCCGGGTCTTCAATCTGCTCCTTGAAGGCCACAAACGGCTCGTCCAGTTTTATCTTGTGGGCCCCCGCTTTTTTGAAAGCCTCCCAGTCGGTGATGTCCGGGCTTCCCGTGGCAATCTGGCGGCACCATTCCTCGTCCGTTTTATCATTATAATCCGGAATGCCCAGCTTTTCCGCAAGGGCGGAGCATATCTCCAGGTGGGACCGGGACTCGCCGACCGATTCTACTACCCTGGGCATCAGGCCGTAGAAGCCCAGGCCGGGACCGGGGCAGATGTCATATCTTTCCAGGCAGGTGTTCACCGGCAGGACGACATCCGCGAACCTGGCCGCCGAGGTCATGAACTGCTCCATGACCACGATGAACTCCAGGGAGTCCGATTTCAAAGCCTCGACGCAGCGGTTGATATTGGGGTACTGGTTGGGGTAGTTGTTATTGATAACATACATCAGTTTGTAATCGGCGGGATAGCCACCCGCTTTGCCGCGGAGAATGGCGTCAGCTACCTTTGTCTGGTGTATCTGCCCCGTCCGCAGGGTCATGTAATTGTTCCATGAAGGAAATTCGTTCTTGCGCTTCGGCGCTCCTGCTTCAACCGGGTTGGGCGGGATGGGCATGCGGGGCCCCGGTTTCAGGTAAGGATAAATACCGTGGTTGCCGGGCCAGATGCTGGCGCCTGCATCACCGCCGTGAATGCCGATGTTCCCGGTCATCGCCGCTAACGTGGACGCGGCGCGGTGGTATTGCTCGCCGTTGGCGGTGCGCCCCGGGCCGATGCCGCCGAGCAGGGTGGCGGGTTTCGTGGTGGCGTACTCTCTTGCCAGCTTCTCTATCGATGCGGCGGGTGTCCCGGTAATTGCCTCGGCCCACTGGGGAGTTTTCGGAACGCCATCCTCTTTACCCAGAACATAATCTTTGAACCGGTCGAAACCGTAAGTATATTTATCGAGGAACTTCTGGTCCTGAAGGTCCTCCCGTATCATGACATAAGCCATCGCTACCAGGAGCGCCGCGTCAGTGCCGGGACGTACCGGGAGCCACTCGTCGGCGCAGATGGCGGCGGTGGGGGTGTAACGGGGGTCCACGGAGATAATTCTGGCGCCTTTCTCCTTTGCCTGGACTAGGTACCAGGGGGTGGGGGTATGCAGGATGGTGTGCGCCGAGTTTATTCCCCAGAGGATAATCAGTTTTGAGTTGAGCAGGTCATCGCGGGTATTGGCGGTAGCAACCGTCCCGAAGGTGGCAATCTGGGAAAAGACCGCCCCCTCGAAGGAGTGCACGCCCCATACCTCGGAGCAGCCCCCCGCCATGTTCAGCAGCCTGAGATGGGCCCCCGTTGCCTGCAGCCAGCCCAAACTCCCCCCCGACCATTTGAAGATGATTGAGGCCGGGCCATAGGTTTCTTTAACGCGGGTCATCTCCCCGGAGACGGTATCGAGGGCTTCGTCCCAGGAGATTTGCTTGAATTTGCCTTCACCCCTAACCCCGGTCCTTTTCAGGGGGTGCAGGATGCGGTCGGGAGCATATATTCTCTGGCGCTGAGCAAAGCCGCGCGCGCAGCCCCGGTATTGAGGTTCCTCCCCGTCATCAGCTTCAAAGCGGGTAATCACGCCGTCGCGGGTATGCACTTTGAAGAGGCAGGTCCCGCCGCAGTGCGCGCTGTGGGTGGCGCAGGTGACCTGTTCAACACCGCGAGCTTTGTCTTTTTCGGTTGGCATGGTATGTCTAGGCGACTTCCTGGGGTACCGGTTTCGGCTTGTGGGTCACCGAGGGCGTCATAGACTCGTCGTAGGTGAAGCCCGCTGCCTCATGGCACTCTCCGTAGGTCTTTATCATCTCGTCGACAGGTCCGGCGTCCAGGGCGCGGGTGGGGCAGGCCATGACGCAGGTCGGTTTCTTCCCTTCCGCCCAGCGGTCAATGCAGAGATTGCATTTCTGCATCTTGGCGTTTTCTTCCGCGCCGAACTGGGGGGCATCGTAAGGACACGCTTCGAGGCACAGTCCGCATTCATCCTTGCCCAGGCAGGTCTCCCGGTCCACAATGACGATGCCGTCCTCTTCTCTCTTGGTGATGGCGTTTACCGGGCAGGCCGGTACGCAGTCAGGGTCGGCGCAGTGATAGCAGGGAGATGGCAGATAGGCCAGAAACGGGTTGGGGTATTTGCCCTTCTCGATGGTTTTAACTCTCATCCAGCTGGCCGGACCGGCGGGGACGTCATGCCAGTCCTTGCATGCCACCACGCAGGTATAGCAGCCGGTACACCGGGTCTGGTTGACATAGAAACCTAACTGCATTATTTTCCTCCTGATATGTTACCATCTTTTATTCTAACATGATATATATATTTCGGTCATTTCCGTGATAGTGAAAGAGTATGACTACAAGAAATTTAGCACATCATGGCAAATAGAGGCAAGTTGCCGAATACCAGAAGTGAAGAAACTGCTCTATAGTTCCCGCTGCAGCTCGGCGCGCTCTTCGGGAGGCCGGTTCCTGAGCCATTCCCTGACTTCAGCCTTCTTGTGCTCTTTGCCTTCCTTGAGCTCCCAGATGGAGATGATGGGGAAGACCTTGGTGAAAAGCACGTAGAGAAGGCAGAACAAGGCGAGACATCCTACCAGTATGCCGAACTCCACCCAGGTGGGGTGGTAAAAGGCCTGCTCCGCGGGCAGCCTCTGGAGGGTGAGCGTGGGCACCACGATGACGAAGCGCTCCAGCCACATGCCGATGACTACCGAGATGGAGGCGATGGTTATCCCGGTGATGGTCCGGGTCTGTTTGAAGGCGAGCAGGGGCACGGGGATGACAAAGCAGAACATGACCATTGACCAGAAGAAGAAGGCATATTGCCCGGTAAACTTGGACCAGAAGATGCTCATTTCCAGGGGTTCATTGCCGTAAAAAGCGGTGAGGTATTCCGCGAAGGTGAAATAGAACCAGAACAGAGCCATTACCAGAAGGAGCAGGCCAAGGTTATTGAAATGGACCGGTTTCAGGTAATCTTCAAGATGATAGAACTTGCGGATAAGATACATTGAGATAATAAGCGCGGCGATTCCCGAGAAGATGGCCCCGGCCACGAAGTACGGGCCGAAGATGGCGCTGTGCCACATGGGCTGGATGGTCATGGCGAAGACGAAGGAGACCACGGTATGCACGGATACAGCCACCAGGATAACGAGGATGGAGAAGAACCGGATGGCTTTATCCAGGCGGGCCTGCTGTCTCTCGGTGCCTTCCCAGCCCAGGGCGAGCATCTGGTAGAGCCACTTCAACCTTCCGCCGCGGTCACGGAGAAGGGCGATATCCGGTATCAGCGCGAGATAAAGAAAAAGGGAGCTGGAGGTGAGATATACCGCGACGGCGGTGACGTCCCAGAGCAGGGGAGAACGGAAGTTGGCGTACCTGGCGAGGTACAGCATGCGGTCCGGTCTACCCAGGTCAATCAGGATACTGCCGACACCGAAGAAGAGCACCAGGACGGTAATCATCTCGGCGGCGCGGGTTATCGGGCGCCGCCATTCCGCTTTCACCAGCCGCAGGATTGCCGAAATCAGTGTCCCCGCGTGGCTGATGCCGATGAAGAAGACGAAGTTGGTGATATATATCCCCCAGAATATCTGCCGGGAAAGGCCGGTGACACCCAGGCCGATGTTGTACTGGAAGATATAGGCGGCAAGTCCCCATAGCGTGAGCGCGCCCAGGACGATTAAGGCTAGTTTAAAGTTCCTGCCGCTGGTGGTTACCGATTCATAGAGGGGTCTGTCCTCTGTCGACTGTAGCTGGCGTTTGTCCATCAAGCTTCCTTATCCGTAAGATGGTCTTAGTCCCTGGTAAAATAAAAGACGTTTGGTCCGGTGCCGAGTTCCGGCAGACGCTGGATGATGTGATGGGTGCGGAGTATCTCGTTTATCTCCGAGTTGGGGTCTTCCAGGTCGCCGAAGATTAATGCTTCCGGACAGGCCTCGACACAGGCCGGCTGCTGGCCCCTGGCCAGTCTCTCCGCACAGAAATTGCACTTTTCCACCACGCCCCTGGTCCTGGTCGGGAAGTCTTCGTTGATTTCCGGTACGTACGGCCTGGGATCAAACCAGTTAAAGCTTCTTGCTCCATAAGGGCATCCCGCCATGCAGTAGCGGCAGCCGATACAACGGTGATAGTCTATCATCACGATGCCGTCTTCCCTTTTCCAGGTCGCACGCGTGGGGCATACCACGGTGCAGGGTGGCTCGGTGCAGTGATTGCAGAGGACCGTTACCGGTGTGTCCGATTTCACCGTGGCTTCTTTAAAGGCATGTTCGGCTTCGGGGAAAACATCTTTATACGGTGCTCTCCATATCCATTTGATTTCGTCGTGCTGGTTGGGGTATACCGGCACATTGTGAACGGTGTGGCAGGCATCGATGCAGGCGGTACAATTCTCTTTATCCAGGCAGGCGGTAATATCGATGGCCATGCCCCACTTTTTCCCTGCCAGCGGCACCGTAGGCTCGATTCCGATGGCGGCGCGGGCGGGGTTATTACGCGACAGGAGATTAAGGACGGGCCGGGTGGCCACGCTGAACCCGAAAGCCGCTATCCCCAGCAATTTCAGGAAATTTCTCCGGCTGGTGTCCATTACTCTGTCTCCTCGGGTATATTGTGGCAGTTCCAGCAATTGGGCTGAGCCCCGACCGAGTTATGGCACTCGTCGCAGAACTCTTCCTTATTCGAGTGGCAGCTGAGACAGGTGCCGGTGAGGCTCATATTGAATGCCCGGCCATCACTGGCGACGTATGTCCTGATGCCATCGCGGACTACCGTCTGTCTCCAGTCAATCAGCAGGTCCATATGCTCGGCTTTCATAAACTCGGTATCCTCGATGCACTGTTCCTCATCCGTAACGATTTCCGGTTCGGGAAGGTTCGCCGAGGCATTACCCGCGGCATTAAACCATATCGGGAAGCTAATCAGAACGAGGAAGATAACCAGCCCGGTGACTATCTTGCCGGTATCATACATCTTCTTTTTCCTCCCCGGCTTCTTTCTCCTCCACCGCTCCCTTCAAAGGGTTCCCGCGCACGTCCGTGGTCCTTTCTTTTTCCCCTTTCATCACCAGGGCATTACCCACCAGCTCATGGATGCCCCCCGTCTCTACACCGGGCACCCAGTAGTCGAGGAGGGCCGGGAAGACGGCTTTATCGATGGCGCAGATACAGGCGAGCATATTAACGTCGTATTGTTCATGGACGTACTTCACGGCGTTCGCCCGGGGCAGGCCGCCGCGCAGCCGCATCTCCAGGTTTTCATCGGTGTTCAGGCCGGAGCCGCTGCCGCAGCAGAAGGTCCGCTCCCGGATGGTGTTATCTGGCATATCGTAGAAGTGATTACAGACATTGTTCAGGATATATCTGGGCTCTTCCAGGAGGCCCATCGCCCTTGAGGGATTACAGGAGTCATGGAAGGTAACTTTCCAATTGTTATTGCGGCCGGGGTCGAGCTTTAATTTGTTGTTATAGATGAGGTCGGAAGTAAACTCGCAGATATGCACCATCTTGGTGGACCTGGCGTTTTCAAATTTCGTTCCCGTGAGCGGTGATACCGGCTCCTCCAGGAAATCAGCCGGGCCGTTAAAAGTATCCATGTACTGGTTAATCACGCGCCACATGTGGCCGCACTCTCCGCCGAGAACCCATTTCACGCCCAGTCTTTTCGCTTCCGCGTATATCTTGGCGTTAAGCCTCTTTGCCATCTCATTGGAATGGAACAGGCCGAAGTTGCCCCCTTCCGAGGCATATGCGCTCCAGGTATAGTCGAGACCGATTTCATGGAAAAGCATGAGGTAGCCCATCAGGGTAAACCAGTGGGGCATGGCAAAGAAATCGCCGGACGGGGCGATGAAGAGTATCTCCGCCCCTTTCCTGTTGATGGGGACGTCTATCTCAATCCCGGTGAGTTCCTCAATTTCCAGCGCGCAGGACTCCAGCGTGGACTTGAAGGCATGAGGGGGAACGCCGATGTGGTTCCCGGTACGGAAGCTGTTGGAAGCGGGCTCAACTATCCAGTTGATATCACAGCCAACCGAGTCGAGGAGTTCCCTTGCCATCATGGTAATCTCACAGGTATCGATGCCGTAGGGACAGAAGACGGAGCAGCGGCGGCACTCAGAGCACTGGTAAAAGTAGTAGAACCATTCTTTCAGAACGTCCTCGGTGAGGTCACGGGCGCCGCCGAGTTTGCCGAAAAGCTTACCGCCCGCGGTAAAGTTTTTGCGGTATACGGAACGCAGCAGCTCCGAGCGGAGCACGGGCATGTTTTTAGGGTCTCCGGAGCCGATGAAGTAGTGGCATTTATCAGCGCAGGCCCCGCAACGCACGCAGATGTCCAGGAACAGCTTGAAGGCGCGGTTGCGGTCGAGGCGCGTTTTCAGTCCGTCCAGGACCGTCTGTTTCCAGTTCTCCGGCAGTTTCCAGTCCGGCTCGTTCGGCTGCCAGTTCCTGGGGTTGGGCAGCCCGAGCAATTCCTGGTGTTTAGGCGTGGAGCCGTAGCAGTAGGTGCCTTTCCTGAACACGGCTCCGGACTTCATCCAGTCCTTTTCCGGCGGATTATAGTCTATCTTTAACGTCTCTTCCGGAGTCAATTTATCTTCTGACATTACTCTTCCTTCTCCACGGGCAGGCCAACCTTCTTCATCTTATCTCTGAATTCATCTTCCCATTCCGCGTAAGTGTGTACCTTGACCGGGTAGCTCCAGGGATTGACGTGCCGGGCGGCCCGGCTGTTATTCTTCAGGTTCCTCGTGGGGCTGAGGAAGACCCCCGGCGCGTGCATCATCTTGCTGTAAGGGAAATAGGCCAGCAGCGCGCTGGCAAAGAAAAGGTGAATGTAAAAAGAGGGATTGAGCCCCGCGGGAATAACGGGTTGAAGCGTTAGCACCCCTATGCTGAGCTCTTTGACAGCCGGGATGTCCACCTTGAATACGAGCCGGGTGAAAACGCCGGAAACAGCCACGGCGGCAATGAGCAGCAGGGCGAAGTAGTCAGCGGGAAGCGAGATATAGCGCATCTGCGGGAAGCCGACCCTCCGGAAGAAAAGATAGGTTAGTGCGGCCAGGACCAGAATATCCGTGATGAAGATGGCGGGAAGCAGGTTCTGCGCGATAGAATCGATATCCCGGACGAAGAGGACAATCCCCAGCACCGGCTCGGTAAACAGCCTCAGGTGACGGAAAAGGATTATCAGCAGGGACCAGTGCAGGACGAGACCGCCGAGCCAGAGCCATTTATTGCCTTTATATACCAGCTTCTTTTCCCCTGACCTCAACTCCACCTTGTCGTTGCGGAGCAGGGAACGGAAGAAGAGGACTTCCAGCGCCATCCTCCAGACAACGCCGGCGGTGCTGGAAGGGCTTTCAATGGTCGCATCTTTAATCCAAGGCAGGGACTTTTGCTGTCCGCATACGGTGGGAATATGGAAGGGGACGGGGACCTGGGCCCATTTCAGGACCCGGTAAACAAAGCCGAAAAGGAAGAGGGCTATCGCAGCGTAAGGGATGATAATACCAAAAAGTGAGTAGAGACCGAACCACCAGATGCCGCCGAGAGCGAATAAAGTCATGATGGCGACGGCGAGAAGAGGAACCAGGATATTCACTCCTATATTTTGCTCCTTCCATCACCGGCCCGCTTATTGCGGGTCAGGTTAGTTTTCAGCCTGCGTATTCCGGACTAAACAACTATATTGTCAAAAACAGGGTATTATTCCGAGTCCGGGTTTTCATATTTGCTCGCTCTTTCGAGCACCCTGAGCACCATCTCTTTCTCATTTTTGATTTCACGAACGCGGAGGTCGTGGATCTGTTCACGGCATCCGGTATATATATCAAAGGCAACCTGCACTATTTTATCTATTTTTGACTCAAATTGCAATAGTTCTTTCAGGGCACTTTTTTCGCTGATTTCAGGAATTAATTCTTCCCTCACAGCCTGTTTCAAAAGCAGGATGAACCCCGCCGATTCAGAAGCGGGGAAGTCTTGAACGGAGCGTATCCTGATGATTTTATCCAGCGATGCGGCAATAATTTCCGTATCACCTTCACCGAGGATATTTTCAAACAGGGTATGGATTTCCTGAAAAATGGTGTGTCCCACCGGGTTCGCGAACCTGTCTTTCTCCCGCTTTAAAAAATTTGTCGTATCCGCCGGGTAAGTCGCCAGGATAAGCTCCCACCATTTATTCAGGATACCGGTTTTCTTTTCCAGAATGATTTCCTGTATCTTCATCAGGCAGGCCTTCCCAAGGCGGCGAAGGCCTGCTCTGCGGCCAGTACCGTCTTATCAATATCTTCCGCGGTGTGGGCCAGAGAGACGAACATGGCCTCGAACTGGGAGGGGGGCAGGTATATTCCCCGCGATAGCATCTGATGGAAGAACCGGGAATATCGGGCCGTATCCGCATGAGAAGCCGTTTCGAAGTCAGTCACGGGGTCTTTGCTGAAAAATATGGTAAATATCGAGGCTATCCTGTTTATCCGGACAGGTATCTTGTTTTTGCCGGCGGCATTGCCGATGCCTTCTACGAGGCGGGCAGTTGTTTCTTCAAGCTGCGGGTAGGCGCCCGGAGCGTTCAGGACCCTAAGAGTCTCGATACCGGCGGTTACCGATAGCGGGTTTCCCGATAGCGTACCGGCCTGGTATACGGAGCCAGCCGGGGCGACCATCTCCATGAGTTCACGCCGGCCTCCATACGCGCCCACGGGCAGGCCGCCGCCGATGATTTTGCCCAGGCAGGTGAGGTCAGGCATAACGCCGTAGCGGGCCTGGGCTCCGCCGTAAGCCAGGCGGAAACCGGTGATTACCTCGTCAAAAATAAGCAAAGCCCCGGACTTTCGGGTAAGCTCTCGCAGCTTCTCCAGGAACCCCGGTTCCGGGAGGACCACACCCATGTTGGCGGCGACCGGCTCAACGATTACCGCGGCAATTTCCGGACCCGACTCCGCGAAGAGCTTTTCGAGGGCTTCCGCATCGTTATAGCGGGCGAGCAGCGTGAGCGAGGTGAAGGAGGAGGGGACGCCGGGGGAGGAAGGGATACCGAGAGTCGCCATTCCTGAACCGGCCTGCGCGAGCAGCCCGTCGGAGTGCCCGTGGTAAGAGCCGATGAACTTGACTATCCTGTCTCTCCCGGTAGCCGCCCGCGCCAGGCGGATGGCGCTCATCACCGCTTCCGTCCCGGAATTGACGAGGCGTACCATATCCACGGAAGGCATCGCTTCGCAGATGAGCATCGCCAGTTCCGTTTCCGATTGCGTGGGAGCGCCGAAGCTGGTACCACGGGCAGCGGCCTCCCGGACCGCCGAAACAACATTAGAGTGGGCATGCCCCGCGATAAGCGGTCCCCAGGAACCGACGTAATCGATAAACTCGTTACCGTCGGCATCAAAAATCCTGGAGCCCTTCCCATGGTCGATAAACAGGGGACTTCCGGCTACGGCTTTAAAGGCTCTTACGGGGCTGTCAACCCCGCCCGGCAGGTATTTCTGCGCTTCCGAGAATAGTTTCCGGGAATGGTCATCTTTGAACATATTACATATCCGGGTATCCGCTACGTGCCTTTCGGCTGTGTTTGGTAGAGCTGCTCAAGGTTTTCCAGCAGCTGCGCTCTGGCTTTTTCCCGCTGTCCCGAACGGAGCATCTCGCAAAGCGAGTCCAGGTTGATTGCTTTTTGCCAGTTATCTCCGGTCACTTTCCGCCGCTTTCGCTTCATCTCCGCCCGGATTTCCTCCATCAGGCCCACGAGCGACGGATATTCTTCTCCGTAGTTTTTTTCAAGCTCGGTCCTTATCTTCCGGGCCAGGGCGGGACTTTTTCCAGCCGTGGAAATAGCAATGGTCAAATCGCCCCGGTAAAAATGGGCGGGCACAATAAAGTCGGAAAGCCTGGGGTGGTCGACCACGTTAATCAGGACCTTACTGCGCCTGGCTTCCTCGGACACTTGCTCGTTCGTTTCATCACGGTCAGTAGCGGCCACTGCCAGGAACGCGTCTTTCAGGTCTCCGCTCTCGTAATTTTTCATAATAGCCCTGATTTTCCCGGTCATGACAAGTTCGTTCAAACCGGGACAGAGTTCCGGGCTGATGACGAGCACGTTCCCCTCGCAGTGCAGAAGGGCTTTGACCTTTCTCAGGGCGACCTCGCCGCCTCCGACCACGATGCATTTCTTACCGGAGACGCTTAAAAACACGGGGTAGTAGTTCTGCTGATGCTTATCTTCCGCCATATGTAGACCTCCCTGGGTTAATTACCGGGCGTGATAAAGGCTGTCAGCAACCTTTTCAAGAAGCGCGCCGGCTTACAGGCTGATGACTTCGCTGTGCAGGACCAGGTCCAGTATCTCTCCCATTTTCACGGACCGGCCCGCGGCAAGCTGACCCTCAAGGCCCAGTTCGCTCACGCAGAGCTGACCCGCGAGGATGTCCACCCCTTTTCCCTCCAGGGCTTTCAGCTGCTTGAGCAGGGGAGAATCGGCAGCCAGGAGCCTGACGGCAGTATTCCAGCAGATTATCGCCCGGGGTCTGTCCTCGCGCTCAATGATATTATCCAGTAAACCGATGAGAATTGCAAAGCCGAGGTCCTTATCCTCTCCCTGGCATCCTTCTGAGTTCAGCAGGATTACTCTGCGTTCGGTTGGGTTCATCTTTTCCATCTGCAGGCCGGATTATTCCCAGGTGATAAACGGCTCCTTGACATCCGCCATGGCATTGACGATAAGCTCGACAAGGCCGCCGTAGTAGAGGCCCGCTTTTTCCCTGGCATTATAGAATTCGTAAAGGTCGCGTATCTGCCCCTTGCAGTTGGAACATGGGGCGCAAACGTATTTTTTGATGTCGGGACTGATGATGTCCTGGAAGGCATCAAGTATCTGCTTGAACTTCATTCTTCCGGAGATGTTTATCCTCCAGTCCGGGAAGTTCATCGATTTCATGATGGCAAAGCCGCTGCCGCCGCCGCAGCAAAAGTTATCTACCCCGTAGGGCGTCATCTCCCGGAACTGGGGACAGATTTTTTTCAGGATTCGGCGCTGGGGCTCCACGATTCCCATGAGTCTGACGATGTTGCAGGGGTCATGGAGGGTGACGGGGAAGTTATTCCTGGAGGGGTCCAGTTTCAGCTTGCCATTATCAATCAGGTCAGCAATAAGGGTCAGGCTGCTTTCCCTGGGGACGTTCGCTTCTCCGAGCAGTATCCGGTCAGCGATAACGGCAAGGGCTTTATGGGCGTGTCCGCACTCTCCCATGACTATTTTTTTCACCCCCAGCTTGCGGGCGACTTCTGCCTGCCGCACCGCGATGCGGGCGAACTGGACGTCATCATACCAGACTCCATAGTTGGTGCCTTCGTAGCCCTGCAGCTCGCTGGAGAGAGTCCAGTTAAGTCCGGCGGCTTCAAAGATGATGGCGAAGGCCTCCGGGTTCTCCAGCCAGGCCATATATTCCCCGGAGTTATGGATGAGCAGGATGTCCGCTCCTTCCTTGTCCACGGGTATTTTCATCTTGCTCCCGGTTTTTTCTTCAATCTCCTCTTCCATGAAAGCCACGATACCTTTGAAGGCCTTGGGGGAGAGACCGGTACTGGCCCCGACTTTCAGCTGCTGCACGGAGCCTTTACTATGCAGCTCCTGGGGAGCGATACCCATTTCCTGGCTGAACAGCTTGCGAAGTTCGTGGGTTATCAGGGCATTGTCCACGCCGCGGACACATGACTGAGCGCACCTCCGGCAGATGGTGCAGCGGTAGGCAAGCTCGGCGAGACGGGCGACGGTCTCATAGTTGAGCTCGATGTCCCCGTCAGACAGCTTGGACCAGAAGCCCTTGTTTTTTACATATTTATTAATGATGCGGCGCAATACTTCGGCGCGGTAGGTGGGGCGGTAGATTTCCTGCTTTCCGCTCATCAGGTAGACCGGGCATTCCTCGCTGCAGTTCTGGCACTTGGCGCAATAGTCCAGGGACAGCATCAGGGGCTGGAGGAAGGTCCAGTTATCTTTCTTGGAGAGCAGCTTTTTCAGGCCGCTGAGGAAACCCTGTACCAGGCGCTCTTCTTCCTCCTTACTCTTGGGTTTGGGAAGCCCCAGTCCCACCACACCGTCCAGCAGACACTCATAATCGAGCTGCTGCTTTTCAGTCAGCGGGCTGATAAGCGGGTCATTTTCCGGCTTATCATAAGGAGGGGGCAGAGGCACCAGGTCCCGGGGGTCGATTTCAATCAGGGATTCCCCCGGGTGTTTGCTGATATCCTTCACTCCGATTTTGCGTTTATTCTTTAGATGCTGTTGTGGCATTAGTTTCCTCTGGCATTCCCTGGGCTATTTCGCTCCATTTTTTTCCTGTCTGGATATGGGGGGCAGACCAGCTGACCGGCTGGTCCAGAAGTTTCTTTATCTCCTGGTCCATCTCACCGCCCGCACGGTAGGGGGTGTCATCCCACCGCACCTTAAACGCTCCGATAATCTTGGTAATGTAATGCGTGGAGCGGGTGAAGGGCAGGTAAATCAGGAACAGTGAGAAGAGCATGATATGGGTAAAGGTCAGCGCACCGACACTCACGTACTCAAAGGTTATCAGGCCCCGCCAGAACTCCCGGTATTCAGCGTAGGTGGGGTCGGCGATGGTCCAGGCCAGAAAACCGCTGATAAACACGAAGAAAAAGAAGATATAATTGATGTAGTTGATGGGAGAGGCGTAAGCTTTCAGGTCGGGGTCTATTAACCTCTTTAGCAGAAGGACGATGCTGCCTATCGAGCCGGTGGTAAAGCTGGTCAGCCCCACTATGATAGTCGCCCAGTATAGCGTTAACCCCAGTCCGCTGGCCGAACCCGAGGTTACGGGAGCGCCCAGCATCGTGGCCAGAGCGCCGAACAAAGCGAGGCCGTGGAAGAGGACAATCATATAGAAGCCGATGTGCCACGGGAACAGGCCGAACCAGTAGTTCTTGTCTTTCTGGAAGTATTTACCGAAATAGAGATACCTTTTGAACAGGTCAAAAAAGGCCCGCCAGCGGCTTTTACGGCGCGGTTTGGTCCACCAGTCTGTCTCCTCGTAGTATGAGCCGCCATGCTTATACCCCTTTTCATGGACGACGGGGTAAAGCTCCCACCTTAAATGGAGGGGCATCTTGACTACCTTTCTCACCTTAATCGTGTAGGCGATAATCACGAAAAGAAAAGAGATATAAGTAGCCCACTGTGCTAAAGAGACACTATCCATCGCACCATCCTGACTATTCCTGGTTTAAAAAAAACGCTGTGGTATTAGAGGCACCCGGTAGGTTTGGGAAGCCCGGCCACTTTACAGGCACCGGCCGCGGGCCCCTTGGGGAATAGCTTGTAGATATATTTCAGGTCGAATCCCGTGTTCTTGGTTACCATCCTTATCGGGGGGGCAATCTCGTATTCCACATAGTAGTTCCTGAGGTAATTGACCACCTTCCAGTGCTCATCAGTCATTGGGTAGGCCTCTTCTTCCTTAGCGAGGTCTTCCGCCACCTTTTCATTCCACTTCTCGGGTTCCTGGATGAAACCGTCCTCATCGATATCGAACTCGACTCCACCGAGTACTTTCTTGGCCATTATCAACCTCCTGTAGTTAAAAAATGAATATATTCAGGCGGAAGGGATATGCTCCCGGTTCGTTTCTTTGTTTCTGTTACCGGGTGCTGCCCTCTCCCTCTTGGCTAGCGATACGAAGGATTCCGCCCACTGCGGCACGCCCAGAGCGTGCAGGTGAGTATAGGCGGCGAATAAATTTTTATAGATAATGCCGTCTACTTCAGGATCGTGTTCGCGCCGGCGCTTCATGCGGCAGGCGAACTTAAGTCCCTCCATGCTGGAGAGGCGGGAATGATGGAACTGGTGGCCGGGAATGACGGTGCCGGCGGGCAGCCACGGGTTTTCCCCGGCTATTTCAGCGACCACGTAGCCGTGCCCCTGCGTCTCCAGGCATAATTCTACCTCGGAGGGGATGATGCCCACCATCTCATGCCATTCATCGTGCCATCTGATTCCCCGGCACAGGTACATCAGGCCGGCACACTCGGCATAGACCGGCATTTCGCTCTCTACTGCCTGAGCGATGTCCTCGCGCAGCCCGCGGTTGGCCTCAAGTTCCGCGCCGAACAGCTCCGGAAAGCCCCCGCCGATATAGAGGCCGTCGATTTCAGGCAGACGGGTATCGGTCAGGGAGTTAATAAAGACCAGTTCCGCTCCGGCGCGGCAGAGAGCCTCAAGGTTTTCCGGATAGTAGAAATTGAAAGCCTTATCGAAGACCACGCCGATGCGCACGGACGGGGCTTTAACCCCGGGTCCATCCGGCATTAACGCGGGCAGCGCTTCGGCTTTCCTGGCTATGGTGAGGATACCTTCCAGGTCAAGGTGTTTCTTGAGAACGCTGTGGATGCGCCGGATGTTGGAAGTCGCGTCTCCGGCCATGCGGTGGGGCCTCAAGCCGAGGTGCTGCTCCCCGATACGCAGGTCGACGTCGGGCGGGATACAGCCCAGCACGGGCAGGTTGCAGTACTTCTCCACGGCGGTCAGCAGTCTTCGCTTGTGGCCGGGGGTGGAGACATTATTCAGGATTATCCCGGCGATATTGGTTTCCGGCTCGAAGTGCTGATAGCCGCTGATGACGGCCGCCACGCTGCGGGTCATCCGGCTGGCATTGACGATGAGAATGACCGGCGCGCCCAGTTTCCGGGCTACATAGGCGGTGCTTCCCTTACCGTCCATGCCGGGGCTGTCATAAAGCCCCATCACACCTTCGATAACGGCCAGGTCCGCGCCGCGGCAGGCTGACCGGAAGGATTTGAGCATGGCCTCCTCGGGCATGAGGAAGACATCCAGATTACGGCAGTCCCTTCCGGCGGCGGCGGTGAGCCAGGAGGGGTCGATGTAATCTACCCCTTTTTTAAAGGGCTGCACCACCAGCCCCCGTTCCGCGAAGGCGGCACAGAGACCGATGCTGACCGTTGTCTTTCCGGAATGGCCCTGCGCCGCGGAAATGACTACCCGTGGTATCTTCCCGCCCGCAGCAACCTCTGCTTCTTTGTTTCCCAACACGCTATATCCGCTATTTTCCCTTCAATTTTACATAAGAAGTGTCTAGGTAGAGATATTCCACCTTATCGGCCTTAGCCAGGTTGCCGATTGCTTCGTCCACCGCTTTTTTGTCCTCGTTAATCGCCTTGTGGACGGCGCGTGCCTTTGACTGCGTGACCGTTTCCAGGTATTTCAGTATCTTTTGTTCCAGCTCTTCACTAGCCATTATTTTGGCCTCCTATTTTCCGGTCAGGGTCTAACCTGAGTTGTGGTTCGCATCGTGGCCGAAGCACCGATGAAATCGTCAATATGTTTCTCAGTGAACGGGATTCCGGTCAGTTTGAAGAAGGCCGGCCAGCCGACCCGGTCAATCCAGTCAACCATTCTTTCGTCCTGGCGGGCGTGCTTGGCATATACCTCCACGATATTCCGGACCGCGTCGACCACTTCAGGCCACCTGGGCGGGTTATTGGGAATAAAGGGGATAGCCAGCCGGGAAAGCCGGGGCGGGCTTATCGAGTTGCTCAGTTTGCCGCCGACGAAAATGGCGATGCCGTCCGCTTCCTTGTCCGCGATGGGCATGGCGGCGCAGACGGTGTAGCAGTTGCCGCAGTACATGCATTTATCTTCCTGGATGCGGACGCTGTTGGTCTCGGCGTTCCTCTTGATGGCGCCGGTGGGGCAGCTGGCCATGGTGGTCGGGGTCTCACACCACGTGGCGAAATTCTTATCATCGATATTGTGCGGAGGGCGGGTGTGGATGCCGACAATGGCGATGTCCGAGCAGTGGATGGCGCCGCACATATTGGTGCAGCAGGCAAGGGAGATGCGAAGCTTGGCGGGCAGTTTTTCTTCAGTAAAATAGTCCTGGAGTTCATCCATCACGGCTTTGACAATGCCGGAAGCGTCCGTGGCGGGGGTATGGCAGTGTATCCAGCCCTGGGTATGGTGGATATTGGAGATGGTCTTGCCCGTGCCGCCGACGGGGAAGCCAAGCTTCTGGCCTATCTCCGCAGAAAGCGCCTCAATCTTGCTTTCATCGGTGAGCATGAACTCCACGTTGTGGCGGCTGGTGAACCGGAGAAAGCCGTCGCAATACTTGTCCGCGATGTCACAGATGTCCCGTATCGTATCGACGGCCAGCAGCCTCGGAGAGCCGGCCCGCACCGTGAATATCTCATCTCCGCTCTCGGCGGTGTGCTTATATACTCCGGGCCTTAATATCTCATGTGACTTCCACTGAAAGTAGTTCTTTTTGATTATCGGGGGCAGCATATCCTTATAGTTGGGAGGTCCGATATCCGTTTCTGCCATGTAAGTTACTCCTTTTGTATTTTATGATTTCCCCTATTAGAATATGAAAGTATTATCCCGGGGCTGGAAGACCATCTCGGGGGTCGGTTCAAGGTCGACAGCCTTGAGGAATTCCTTGACGCCGAGCCTTTCAATAAGCTCCCCGACCCTTTCCCTGGTGCGGGCGTTTTCATCCCACCAGTCCCATACCTTTTCCAGGAACTCTTTCAGTTCCGTATAGGGCGGCTCCATTTTCATGAAGGGAATCACACACCAGCCCAGGCGGGGCCCCTTTATCAGCGGCGCCTTTCCGCCTATCATCAATCGGGCGCCGCGGTCCTTGCCTACTCTCAGAGCTTTGGGCATGCGGTTAATGCAGTGCAGGCACCGGACACAATCTTCATCTCTCAGTATCAGTTTCTTTTCTTTTTCGTCCCATTCCAGTGCTTCCGTGGGACATTTGCTTACTACTACCTTGTTGATATCGAAGCCGTTGTTCACATATTCCCTGACGGCATCCTGGTCAATTCTCAGCGCGTCCCGCCATACCCCGATGATGGACAGGTCAGACCTGCCGATGGATGCGGCAGCGTCATTGGGGCAGCCGGAAATCTTAATCTTGAATTTGTAGGCCCAGTGAGGGCGGTGGATATAGTTCTGGTAGGTCTGGGTAAGGTCATAGCAGAGGTCCAGGGTATCGATGCAGGCGTTGTCGCACCTGGCGGGCCCCACACAGCAGCTGATTGTTCTCAATACGGCGGCCGAGCCTCCGAGGTCCCAGCCTGCGCTAATCAGTTCGTCAAAACAGGGCTGGATATTCTCGCCGACGGTACCGAGCAGAATCAGGTCTCCGGTGGCGCCGTGAAGGTTCGTTAAGCCGCTGCCATATTTGTCCCAGATATCGCAGACGGTTCTCAACGCCTTGGTGTTGTAGAACCAGGCGCTGGGCTCGTTCACGCGGAAGGTGTGAAAATGAGCGACGCCGGGGAACTCCTCGGGTGAATCAGAGTACCTTCCGATAACACCGCTACCGTATCCCTTCACGCCAACGACGCCGCCGTGCTTCCAATGGGTTACCCCATCCGTATAGGAACGCTCCAGCTGGCGCAACAGGTCCTTGCCGGCCGCTTTTGTCTTCGCGGTCTTTTTGATTTCCTTTACGAAGCTCGGCCAGGGGCCCTTTTCCAGTTCGTCGAGTTGGGGGGTTTCGCTTTCAGGCATACTGCTCCTCCTTTTATTGTTACCTGCGTATCATGAACCAGCCTGTTTTCAGGCCAACGAAGATGCTTGTTTGCTTAGCATCGGAAGAGTCTACTCTGATTTCCAGCCCCGCCATTCCTTCCCTATCATACCACAATTTCCTGATTAAAAGTATCCCCGCTATGCACTAAACGCTGAAATGGTATCCGCTTATTGACATATCTTATATTTATATCCGGTAAAAATATGCGGTATAAATCGCCTTCTACTATCTGCGGCCGCTAGCATTTTATAGCATTTTTAGAATTATTTCAACACACATTTTTTGGGGGTTTTATTCGGTTTTGGCTGGTTCCAGGTAATGCCCCCCTCCCGTAGACTTTCTTCCCTCCCTGACCCACCCTCGCGGCTGCTCTTTTTTTTCCACTATCCACATGTAAACAAAACCTTTTTTGGATTCGAGTTACCTCCGGTTTCGGCTGTATGCCGCATCAGCGGGCCGGGTAAAAATAAGAACGGGGATATGCCTGTGGAGATTTGACAAATTTCTTCAGCCGTGCTAGGATTCGTCGGGCTGACAGACCTGCCGGTGAAATGAAAAAAAACCTGAGTGATTGTTTCCTCTCACAATGTCTCTTCCCTGCATTTTCTTCTGATTTTGTTTCCTTTCATTTTAAGTATAAAGAACAATTATTAGAGGAGGGTTAACCAATGGCAATCGAAGAAATCCAGAGGAAAGTACGGTATGGCGCCATGGCGGTGGACTGGCAGGGC